>Ga0115013_10000511_pt1 | contig 23538 bp, 17 predicted proteins | sample SouAtlMetagenome_2_FD_88686 | JGI IMG/M metagenome (GOLD analysis project Ga0115013, IMG submission 88686) | Marine eukaryotic phytoplankton communities from Atlantic Ocean - South Atlantic ANT15 Metagenome | ecosystem: Environmental > Aquatic > Marine > Oceanic | place: South Atlantic Ocean...
CTAGGTCGAGCTTGAATGCTGCCATGGATGCCCTGACAACGACGGATCCCTGTTCTTGCGAACGACGGGCTCAGCAAGTTCCCGGGGGCAACGAATCTACGTACTTTCACACAGGTATGCCGCGTCCTAACAGTGGTAGACCAAAATCTGTTTTGACTCAGGACAAAAATACGGCATTGGTTCGAAAGCACAGGACCCTCCGTTTGCTAGACAAATACAAGACCCAGACCTCAGTGGACTCAAAATACAGCTGGAACAAGGACAAAATGGTCGGTGAGGGTGCCTATTCCAAAGTTTATCAGGCGACAGCCAAGGACACCAACGAAGTCGTCGCACTCAAGAATATTTCAAAGAAATACACAGACTCGCAATACTTTCAGCAGGAAGTTGAGGCTATGCTGTACATCCAGGAAAAGGGTGGGCATCCCCACGTCATTTCGTTGCACGAACATTTTGAGGATGGAGATTTTTTCATTTTAATTCTCGACTTTATTCGGGGTGGCGAACTCTTTGATCACCTGATTGAAATGGGTGCCTACTCCGAGATGGACGCCTCTCGGATTGTACGAGAGGTCGCATCAGCCCTCTTATTTTTGCACGGAATTGGCCTGGTCCACGCAGATCTCAAGCCGGAGGTAAGTTAGTTGCTATGTGTTTTTGTTTTTGTCTTTCTTGCCATAGGAATGGAAGATTGCTGACAACTTTTCATTAATTGGTACTACTTCTTGCAACTCGCTAACACTAGAATGTATTGTTGACAACAACACGACGAGGAGATTCTGTTGTCAAGGTGGCAGATTTTGGAACAGCTGTTTTTGTAGGGCACAAAAGTGATACAACTGTTACCAATCAGTCAAAATTAACACCTGAACCTGTCTATGGAGCTCCCACTCCCGCCTATTCACCGCCCGAGTGTGTCCTTAGAACAGAGCCAATTCAACCGTCTATGGATATGTGGTCACTCGGGGTAATTTTGTTCATTATGCTCACCGGTTGTCACCCTTATGATGTCAGTGGAGAATCAACCGATGAGGAGATTGAAGATCGAATCAAATGCTCACGGTATGAGATTCCAATCAACGATCCGGAAATCGCTGGTCACTTGTCGAAGAGTGCAAAGGATCTGATCACCAAACTCATGAATCGCGATCCCAAAAAACGTTTGACCGCGTACCAAATGCTCCAGCATCCATGGGTTCGTGGAGAAACAGCTACAACAGCGATTATCAAGGGCAGTGATCAGCGTCTGTCGAAATTTAGAGTCTTTAAATCCCGTCTTCAAGCAAAGTTTTTTGAAAATGCCATTCGGTGGAGCGATCTGAACAATGACGCTGATGCATCCACCAAACGGAAAACCAGCCTGATCGAACGATCCTTCCAAGCATTGGATTCTAACAAAGATGGGCAGCTGTATGCAAAGGAAATAGTTGGAACAGAAGAGGATAATATCGAAGAAATAGTGGAAGGAGAAGGGCCAGCGATTAATATTTCCGATTACGAAAATCTATTGAGCGAGAATATGGAAAACAAGTACTATGCGGCAAATCACAAAATCTACGAAGAAGGCATGAAAGGTCACGCCATGTACTTTATAGAGAGCGGTGCTGTAGAGGTCATTGCCAATGGAACGAGGGCAGTCCGAACCAGTGGAGACTTTTTTGGTGAGGGCGCACTATTGCATCCTCGAAAGATACGATCGGCAACTGTTCGATGTTTGACGCCTGTGCATGCGCTGAAAATTAGTCAGGAATACTTTGACAAGTACATTGCATCATCGAGCTCTGGGTTATATCTAACGCTGAAAGAAAAGGATAAAATACGGAAACGCAATCGTGCCAAAACTATTCTTAAAATGCAAAAAGATCTGAAAACTGCGGCAAAGCCCTGCAAATCAAAATTCTATAATGAAGGTGACTATGGAGATACCATGTGGATTTTAGAAAAGGGAAAAGTAGACGTCCGTGTTGCAAATGGAAAGGCGGTTTTTTCGGTCTACCCCGGTAACATTTTTGGTGAGCACGCGGTAATTACAGGGAAGAAACGAAACTGCGATGCAGTATGCGTCTCGAAGGAGGGTTGTGTCGCGCAAGAACTCCAAGGTTGGCAATTTCGTAAGCTACTAGCCTCCTCTACTAGCGTTCAGGATTCACTGAAAGAGCTATATCTACGACGTGAATTCAAAAAGGCAATTGTGTTGAGGATGCGCAAGAACTTTCCCTACGAAGACCCCGAGGAAGCCTTTGCAGCTGCCGACGAAAATCACGTGGGACGTTTAGACAAGCAAAACATCTCAAAACTCATGAGAGAAATGAATCCAGATTATACGGATGCAGATGTGGAAGATGTGATACACGCCTTAAACTTGACGGGTTCTGGTAGTGTCACATTTGCGGAGATGAAAAAGGCGCTTATCGGTGATATAAGGACTGCTGCTTCAATGTAACTGAGCAAATAGAACAGCCTGATTTTTAATGGTACAGCTGCAATATCTATAAGGATGATAAAAGTCAGTTGACTTATATTTAAAAATTCCACTTAATTTGCGCCTCTTTGTCTCAAAATTCTGGCACTCGAAATGATAGTAAATAGTTGTCGGGAAGACTGGAATACATCCCTGAGATTAAAATATTACAACATACTCCAGAAGAAAATAAATAGCAAAGGTTTCCAAAATCGAATCTTTTTTGCGTCTGCTTTGATGCATAATCGAAGCCAATGCGCAGTGTGGGTTTGTGCTTCTTTCGTTGGTACTACATTCCGCAAGGATCAGGGATCCTCCGTTGGTTGTCCCAGCGTTTGGATCACCGCTTCGGGCGCCTGGACCAGCTCAATGAGAACGCCCGCCCCGGAAATTGGTGCTCCCTCATTCCCCTTGGGATGAATGAAAACGACGTCATGTCCAGCCGCCCCCTTGCGGATTCCCCCTGGCGTAAATCGGACACCCCGCTCGGTCATCCAATCAACGGCGTCTCCCAGTCGATCGACCCACAGCCCCACGTGATTCAACGGTGGGACGTGAACCCTGGGGCTTTTGTCGGGATCAATGGGTGTCATCAGATCGATTTCAACGCCACCGAGCTGCAGGATGTCCTCCTGGACGTTATCTGAGGCAATAGTTTTTGTGGCCGAGGGTTCCAGACCAAAGATTCCCTTCCAGAGCGCTTCGAGAGGCGCTCGCGTCGCGCACCCGATGGCCACCTGCTGGACTCCCAGGATTCGGAAGGGTCTGACATCATCGCCGCCTGCTGCTGCGCTCGAAGAGAACGGCCGAAGGAGTACCCCACTAGCTAGGCTTCGGCGAGCAGGAAGCGATGCCCGAAATAGAACTCGTGGGGCATTCATAGAACAACAACTTCGTCAAAACAAACTACGAAGGATACAAATAAATTATTCGATGTGTTTTTCTTTCATCGATTGACATGAGCGCGCGATTTAAAAAAAACCTGCGCGAACGTCTTGCATTCTCCGTATGATCCACCACCATCGCTTTTTCAGATCACATCACGATGTTGTAAAAATCTAGCCAAACGCCAATCAATCATCCATCACATCTCAATCAGATCGTTAAACCATCCATTACGGCATCATCAACGAGTAACAGATATATTCGCAAGAAGACATCTCTATTCTCGAGTTTTTCTAACGTCAAACAAGGAATTCAAATCGGAACCCACGGTATTTAGCAGTTGTAACACTATTTATTTGGGTTTGAACGATAGTTTAGATTGGAACTCCATACCTTTCACGATACTGCAACATATCTATCTCGAAACGACAATTATCCTTTTTTAATAGATAAATAACTGAGATCAAAATAGCAACATGTTGGTTTTATTCGAAACCCCGGCAGGGTATTCCTTATTCAAGGTGAGTCCTCTCCGACTGGGCGAAAAGGTATTTTTTTGAAACTCATAATAGCTCACAATCTATTTTTCCTTGACCGATGGATATTGCCAAATATAAACCTCTTTTAGTGTGCGGATGAAAAGAAACTCAAGAAAACCGACGCCGAAGATATTCACAATACTTTCTTCAAGGATAGCAAAACCGCATCCAAATACATGTCCCTTTTGAGTTTTCAACCATTCGAGGACACTGCGGATGCCGTGACTGCAGCTACTAGCCTTTTGGAGGGAAAAGTTTCGAAGTCACTAAAATCATTCCTCAAGAAGAAATTGAAAAAGGCTGCAAGCTCGTCGTTGGCAGTTGCCGATAAAAGCCTTGGTGTTTCATTGAAGGATTCGCTGGGCGATTCCACTAAAATTGTTGCTGATGACAAAACGAACGAATTGTTCCGAGGGTTACGTTGCTACATGGACGAACTTTTTGATACTGATGGCGGAATGCAGAAAGAAGATTTGAGAGCTATGCAACTAGGTTTATCGCATTCCTTGAGTCGTTACAAGCTCAAATTTTCAGCCGATAAGGTCGATACGATGGTCGTCCAGGCGGTAGGATTGCTGGACGAACTAGATAAGGAAATCAATACTTATGCGATGCGAGTCAAGGAGTGGTACGGCTGGCATTTTCCTGAGCTCCAAGCTATCCTAAGTGAAAACTCCCATTACGCCAAACTAGTGCTCAAGTGTGGAATGAGACCAAACTATTCCAAGACAGACCTTAGTGAGATTTTAGACGATGAGACACTCGAGGCTGCTGTCAAGGAAGCTGCTGAAGTCAGTATGGGAACCGAAATTGCTGAATTAGACATTATCAACATTCAAGCACTGGCCGAGCAGGTCTTATCTATGTCGGAGTACCGTGCTCAGCTCTTTGAGTACCTGAAAAACCGAATGAATGCTATCGCGCCGAACCTTACCGTTTTGGTAGGAGAGCTCGTTGGTGCTCGTCTGATTTCCCACGCTGGTTCATTAATGAATCTTGCAAAACAGCCAGCTTCGACAGTTCAAATATTGGGAGCTGAGAAGGCACTCTTTCGAGCTTTGAAAACAAAAAGCGATACCCCTAAATACGGTTTGATCTACCACGCCTCTCTGGTGGGGCAGGCCGCGCCAAAAAACAAGGGAAAGATCAGTCGGGTGCTTGCTGCGAAGTGTGCACTAGGTATCCGTGTTGATGCCCTGAGCGACGAAACAACCGAACAGGTCGATACTACCGTTGGATATGAGGGACGTGCCAAGGTAGAAGCTCGGTTACGGCAACTAGAGGGAGGTAGCATCGGTGCAAGTGATGGGAATCTTAAGTCGAAGAAAATTTCAAAATATGATCCTGTTGCAGCCAAGACTTCTGCAACTGGCTCGATGTATAACAATCAAAGTGATTTGATTATGGATGATGTATCTCCGACGAAAGAAGAAAAGAAGAAGAAGAAAAAGGACAAACGAAAATCCAAAGGAGGAGATGATGAAGAGGAGGAAGCACCCAAGAAAAAGAAAAGGAAAGTTGTTGACGAGGATAGTGATGAGAAGGAAAAGAAATCTGAAAAGAAGAAGAAGAAAAAGAAAAAATCAATGTCATAAATTCAGATAATTGGGAATTAGTTGTTGAGAAAAGATGATGCAACGCGAAACCTTATGTAATATTAGAAATCTACATCGGAGTTATCTTACGGTATTTTTTATATTTATGAGGTTTTCAAATTAGTTTTACAAATTCTAGTTGAAATTCAAAATGTTTAATACTACAGTATCGGAAATTGATTCACATCATGCATGAGAAATATAGAATTTGGGTTCCTTCACCCTCTAGTTTGTGTTTTATTGTAGCTGTTGGTGCTTTTATGCTAAATCTGGTACTATCTTAGTCTTTAACACGTACCTGTGAGAATATTACTGTATTTATTCGAATTCTCGCAAGACAACACGTCTTTGCAAACGCTGCAACGACTCAGATGATACTAATAACATCACAACGGCTAGTCTTCGCTGTGTGTGTCACATCAGATCTCACAATCATCAGTGAAAAAGAATTACGACATGATCATGCGAAAGAATCGAAACCAAAGACATCAAACTATCAGGCACAGCCGAAGTAACATACGAATAAGAAACATACTGAACTTTGTTTCGTGGGGATATCTTGTCGCCTCTGTTACAACGACAGATGTATCGGCATTCCAACATCAGGCGCAGCGTTTCGGAGGTCGCGACGCGATTCATCATTCCGATGGAACGAAATTGGAAGCATACGTAAATATTGATGAGAGCGCCCCAAGAGATGTTGCAACGATGGATCAATGGGTTGCATCATGTGGCGTCCAGAGAGCCGAAGGATTCGAGTTAACAAGTGAGGACGGGGTTGACATAAGCGTGATGACTAGTGTCGATTTACCGGCCGAGAGCCCAGTTCTATTTGTGCCAAAGTCGATGATTCTCTCTACACAAGAATCAATGCAAGAATTTGGCAGAGTCGAAGCATCCGAAAAGAGACTCGTGTCTGGGAAAGCAGCCGAACACGTTCCAAACTTCTATCTATTTCTCAAAATTTTGAGGGAATACGATCTGGGCGATCAGTCTCCATGGTATCCTTGGTTGAATTCACTGCCGAGGTATTATTCCAATGGCGCTTCGATGACTCCATTTTGTTTTGATTGCCTTCCGCCACTAGCCAGTAACTTAGCTATGGGAGAACGCATTAAATTCATTCAGTTCTACCAGGCACTTCGATATGTCGATTTCATCAGTGACGACGTTAAAAACAACAAAGAAATTGCCAAATGGGCGTTTGCGGTTGTGTATACAAGAGGCTTTCCAACTCCTGATGGGGATTTCAAAATTGCACCCATGGCTGATATGTTCAACCACGGAACCGAAACTGAAGTGCAAACGTTTTATGACGAGGAAGGAAACCTTAGCGTTTATACAACCCGCGACGTGCCAGCTGGATCCCCGTTGCGACTATCCTACGGTGATCCAACAAACCCATCTTTTCTATTTGCTCGATATGGCTTCCTAGATGAATCATCTCCGGCTACATTTTGCAAGATTATGATACCACGACCTGAACAGAAAGTCGTCGATATGGGATACTCTCATTCTAAAATGTTATTCTTCAAGGACACAGGCGAGATAACGGAAGAAGTGTGGGATGTCTTGCTGTACCAAATACTTGTAGGGGATCCCACAGCTCAACAAGCATTCTATGAGGCACACATGAATGGTGACTACAACACCAAGCAAGCTATGCACCAACAATATTTCCAAAGAACGTCAGTAGCTCTTAATAATCACGTGAATACGTTTTTGAAAGATTTGGAAAACTTGCAACGAAAAGGGGACGGGATTGACATCAATGAACATCCTCGCTTTCCTATCATCATGGAGCACAATGAATATGTCAAGAAAACATTTTTGAAGGTTCAAGAGCAGCTTTCACAGTATAATTAACAGTTGCGATTGAATAGTGGAAAATTTAGATAACAAGTTACAACTATTAGTATGCAGACTGCTGTCCCTGAGACTTTAACTTGGTTTTGTTGCACACCCATTTGTACACGATTTTTGTCAATTGAAGATGGTCACACTTGAACACGTATTTCGAAGACTTTGGCTCTGGGGCGGGCTTGGCTGCACCCACGAAAGCATCAGAAGAGATCCAGTCACCACAAAGCCTAGCTTCTGAGGGGTTGCCATTGTCATTAGTGTCTTTTTGTTGCTCACTGGCTGGATTTTGAGCGCCCCTGCTCCCTTGCTTTGTGTGACCCCGCTATGCCGCCCTCAGCCATCACAGCACACACTGCTCTTTGCTGCCATTCACCCCATCTCCAAAAGAATATGCTTTTGTGCCTTGTGCTCACATTTCAAATTATGTGCATGCACTTGCGTGGGCACTAGTCCGTCTTGGTGCTGGCAGCAAAAGACAGAGGCAGCAGAGGCACCTTTGCTGCTGTTTGTTTGCAAGTTTATTGGGGATGAAAAAAGGCGCATGACTAATTTATTCAGCTGAAATCGCGCCACGTGACGTCACTGCGGTGGTATTTTTTATGTTGCTCAGTCTGATGATTCGAAACCTTGTTTTGATCACTTCAACCATCTCGTCGAGTCTGAATATGATTGATCAGAAGTATTTCGCAATCCCATAATAACAATCGAGAAGAGAAACGCAACAATATAGTATCTGATATAATACGTGAAAACAAACGCTCAATCGACAGCTGTTTCCCTCATCATGACCCACACATTCAAATCGACGTCCATACTTGTCGTATTGGCAATAGCGGCGTTGGCGATTCATGTCAACGGATTTTCTTCGGCATCCAATGGGCAGACTAATGGAAGGCAATCAAACACAATTTCAAAGTATTCAAAAAATATCAGATCTAACTTCTGCCTAGCAAGCAGCGTGAACAGCATAGAGACCTCCCCTGATATTGACTTCGTCATGTACGAAGGAAGAACGCCCACAGAGGACTGGGAATTGGATTGCTACAGTCGGCCAGTCATGACCGTTGGAGGCAAAAAGCTCTGGGAAGTTTTAATTACAGATTCATCTGGTAGCTTTCGGTTTTGCAAGACGCTTCCGAGTAACAAGGTGAATTCGAAGGAACTGCGACAGACCGTGGAGGACCTGATGGAGGATCCGAACATCGACACAAAGCCTTCGACGATTCGGTTTTTCCGTGGTGCCATGTTCAATATGATCAACATTGCCCTCAATGAGTTAGATGTTGTGGGACGTCCCTCACGGTGTACTAATTCCATCGCCGGTTGGTTGGAAGAAAGACACAGAGATGTATACCCAAATATGGAAGGGTAAGAAAGGCAAAATTTGTTGAATCGTACGCTCAGAAAAGAATGATCGGAAAAGAAATCGCATCAAGACCAAAACAGGCAGACCCAAAGTGTGTACAGCTTGCTCTGCTTCCTTTCAGATTTAGGTCAAAGGCTTTTCCGAATGAGTTTTTGGATACAACAAAAAATTCCGTTCGTTTCCACGATTCCGTTTGTATTCTGTCTCACCAGCTTTGTTACTTTTTCGTTGTTCTATTATCCTGATATACCCGATCACACATTAACTGTACGTTTTAGTTACCGCAAAACCATGGGTGTTAGCGCTGGTTTCGCATCGGGGGGACCCTCCTTTCTGAATGTGCGAACTCCCACCAAGATGCCCGACTCGATCCGAGGAGAGAAATATGCCTTTGTGGCCCTCCCCCTGGCGGAGATGCTCCCGGGTGGAAGTATTACAAGCGAAAATATTGGTGTTGGTCGTCTTTGCCCTATTCCTGAGAATCTGGGCGGAGATTTGCCACCTGGTGACACCTTTGTACAGGGAATCGTGATACTGACCCAGCGCCCCGATGCCCTGGCGGCTTGGTTGGCGGGTACTGAATTGGCCTCTATGTCGTGCGATCTTCGCAAGCGGGATTTAATCATGGAAACAGATATTGATACGCGGTATTTGATGGCCAAATTAAACGATGACCAGCGTGAAGAGGGTGTCGCATTTGAGGAAGGTAAAGATGCTCTGAATGGACTGCACTTTGTGTGTGTACAGCGCGATGAGGAGGACGACCCAGCCGGGTTCTGGTTAATGCGGGAACTTCCAGAGGGGATCTAATAGTTGAGTCGAATACAACAACGATGATAACAGTGCGTAGTAATGACTTCGTGCATGACATGTGGAATAGCTAAAGTTGAAATGCACCAATTTATTTTGTGCATAGTCCTGCTGTAAAAACTTAGATGACCAAGCTATTGTGTTTTTTGTTGATTTTGACCCAAAGGAGGAATCCCATAGTCTGTAACACCAAACATTACGACACTGGTGGTATTGTACAAAGTATTATTGTATTGTTGTGCGTTTGACGATGAAAAATTCTTGACATGAGGAAACGACGATCAATATTTTTGAAAAAGTACAACTCTGATATCAGTACGATATGCATATACTTACGTCCCTGAGTCTGACACTGTAGCCACCTTGAGTGGAATTCCATTGCATTTGTCACGAATAAGGTTTTTCAGATCAGAAAACAAGACTAGTGGCAGATTGTAATATGTCGCGGTGACATAAAAATCTGGAAATCCCGGATGCGTTTTCCCAAAGTTAGAATTGGGATTATAGGCATCCCAGCAGATGCGAATCGTTTCAGCGTTCGAATCGTCATTACTATCCCCACTACCGATGTTGCGGCTCTGATTAGGATGCGGGATCGATGGTGGAATAGCGTTTTTTATTGATTCTCGTACCTTTCGTCGAAGCCTGAGGAATTCTTTGCGGAGATTGCCTTTTCGGTGAGGCTCCGAGCTGTCGAGTATAACCCCATCATCCTTTTTTGGTGTTGTGTTCTCGTTCTGTGATGATTCAGTCTCTTCTTGTTGTGCTTGCTTATCGATGATCCTCTGTCGTCGCTTCTCCAATTCTTCTTTTTGGAGACACAAAAGGTCGTACCGATTAGGATCATGTCGCAAAACCCGAAAATCCTGGGATCGCAAATGGGAATAAACACGATAAATAGCAAGACTTATTCCTAGTGTTGGAAGTAATTGGTACAGCTGGGAGGTATCGAGTGCTGTGAGAGCTTTCTCGTTGTTGTCATTACCCGTGCCCCTGGGGGAAGTTTCATTCGTTGCATCGAGAGCATTATCGGCTACTTTAGATGGTACCATAGCTTGTAGCAATCCCTTTTCATGAAGAAATAGTGCTTCTTCTATGAATAAATATTCGGCGGATTTTGACGATGGTTTTGTCATTGACGATTGAATGTTCGTTGTTTGTTCGTCAAAGTTATCGTCGTTAACATAGCTGGATAACTTGTCATCTGCGTCGAATTCATTGTATTCTTTAGTTAGCGAAGTGTTCTTGTCGTCGACAACCAGTTTATCACATTCCTGAATGGTCGCATCATGATGCTCCCGGATTTCCGGCTTTCCCGGCAAATTTTCTGCAATGGTTACACCAAAGCCACCCGAAGCTAATTGCTTGCCCTTCGATCGCACAACTCGAAACATTCGATATCGTGGATGTTTGAGATCTTTCCGTGAAGAATCAAACGGAGGATCCTCAAGAATGCACACGATTGGACGATCGGTATCAATCGAATCCTCTACTTTTTCGTTGTCTCCGTTATCGTGTGTGATCTTTGATCTTCGGCTGTCGCTGCTCCCCTCCTGGGTATCATCTTTTCCCTCTATAGATTTTTCTTTCACCATGTGTTCTCTCAATACTATAGTCGATAATATTATAATGTTGCAGAGAAACTACTCGTAACAGAATTGCTAGTATCTTGGATTTTGATCTAGCACACATCATCTCTGGGGCGAAAAAAACGCAATCAAAATTGCAGTCACGAGCACGACCAACTGCGTCCACAATCCGGGCCAAACAGATTGAGCAGATGCCATCAATCAGTCGCACTCGCCAATCGAGAATCCACCGAAACTCATCACTCAAAAGCTTTTGTGGAAGAACTTTCTACCGCCCTACAGAGACGTCATATTGTAATAGATTCAACAAAAAAACTCTACAATGGTTTATGGTACCCCTCGGAAAGTTCAGGTGAGCATCATGCAGTTGGTATATTGAAACAGGATCGATGCATGATCACGATCGGTCCTCACTTTTGTTGTTGCCTTTTCGGATGACGCCTGCAGATTATCCCATCTGTCCTACCCGCTGATTTTGGAAAGCTAGGGGAAGATTGCAAACGTTTGGAAGATGCTGGATGCCACCGTGTTCAATTCGATGTCATGGACGGAAATTTCGTTCCCAACCTCACCTTTGGACCGCAAACCATCAAATGGTGCCGCAAGTACACCAATATGCCCTTCGAGACGCAACTCATGGTCAGTGAGAGATGTACGGATGCGATGCTTGAAGAATTCGTGGAGGTCAGCAAGGGACCCAACGGAGAACCGGGTGTCGTGATTGTTCATGTCGAGGCCTGTACCCATCTGCATCGAGCACTTGGAAGAATCCGGGCCGCTGGTGGATCTCCTTCGGTAGCACTCAATCCCCACACTCCTCCCGAAATGATCGAGCACGTTTTGGACATGGTTGATCACGTTCTAGTTATGACGGTCAATCCCGGGTTTGGTGGACAAAAATACATTCCCACTATGACCGATAAGGTTAGAAAGATCCGCAAATGGATCGTCGACCGCAATTTAGACGTTGATATCGAGGTCGACGGTGGAATCAAGGCCACGAAGGAAACTATCGGTGCCTGTGCAGCTGCTGGAGCCAACTGTTTCATTGCTGGGTCCGGTTTGTTTGCATACGACGATCTCTCCCAGGGTGTTAAGGAACTCACCAAGATGGCCCTCGAAGGACAAGCCGCCGAAGAATAGAATACCTTTGAATTTTTTATCGAACTCTAATCGGAAAGAAAAAATCATAATGAGTCGTAACTCCATGTTTACACAATATAGGGCCAGAAATTAATGCACTTTGTATTTGTTCGTTAGGAAACTCGGAAAGCTAGAAATGTCGGCGATCTAAGGATTTCAAAAATAAATCATAACTGTAAAAATCGTGAAATTTATTTTTACTATCGGCTTCATGCATGGTCATCCCCGCTAAATATCTCGTTGTCCACTTTGACAAAGAAGTTTTACGATTCCTTGGCTCAAACTTTCGGCTTTGCCAGGACAGACATTCTAGATCCTCTGCTACTATCTACGTTTTATTCGCCCACCATAAAACCGAAACGTCGTTGGATTGTAGGTTCTCTTATCTATTTGAACTCCGGATAGCGCACCAGTACCCTCGAAAGCTTTTTCCTTTCTCACGGGAAGAAGATGAGTGTCAAAGAAGCACTTTTTACACAACCGCACGGGATCTTCTCCCTCCCCTGAAGGAAACACCAAGCAACATTCGCAACCACCAGTCGTCATTGCAACTCTTAGATGACGTCCATTCTTTTCGTATAATTCCTTCTCCGATTCCGAAAGCTTGAAAATACACATCTGGCAACCCGCCGGTTTCGTATGCAAAGACACATTATAGGGGTTTTGGCAAATAACCATGCCTGATGTCCAACGCGATCCATAGGGACAGGAAACTACGCTCCTAATTGTACATTGCGATCCAAAAGAATCCCCAGAACAGGTGCTCCTAGGGCCTGCCCTCTTGCTTCCCAGTCCTCTTCTGGGGCTATGCATGTGAGACTTATCTCTGATGCCCGATTGCTTTCGAGGAGGCGTTCGTGGAGGCAATTTGTCGACGGCTGGCACAAAATTATCTATCTTCGGCTCTTGCACTTTGCTTGACGCTGGAACTGATTTTGAGGTCTTTGGTGCTTGCTTTGGAACAGACTCCTTGGCTTTCGGCGCGAACGGTTTCCTGCTGGGTTTTGTCGGGGCAGGCTTCGGTATCTTTTTAGTTTGCTTTGGTACAGATTTCTTTGGTTTCGACACGATCGGTTTCCTATTGGGTTTTGATGGAGCAGGCTTTGTGGGCTTCGATACGGACGAGTCTTTCTTCGATTTCCTACTACTCGATTTCCTACTAAAGCTGAACCTGCTTCGCGTATTTACCTTGGGCTCAGGCTTAACAGAGGATTTTTTGCCGAAAAGAGATGCAGTCGAGGATTTAGAAGTTTTGGATTTAGAAGTTTTGGGTTTAGGGACGAGATTTTTTTCTGGCTTTTTCTTTGCAGTTTGTGAGGTCGGCTCAGTATTCTTGATAGGGCCATCGAGAACATCATCGAGAGTCATTGACATTGTTGATTCGCCGAGTACATCATCCAGAACGTTCGATAGTCCAGGGTTAGATACGGATTCGTTGAAACTCATACTACCATCCAACAAGTCATCAAGATCAGGTTCTGCAGATTCGTTGGCGGGTTCGTTGGCGGGTTCCTTGGCGGGTTCCTTGGCAGGTTCCATCGTACTAATATCGTGGATTGAGTCTGTATCAACAAATTGACTCATTAAATTTTCTAACTCGTCTGTTTTATTTTCTTTTGATTCGAACTGGACAGGATCTTCTTCTGCTTTCACGTCTGTGGCTTCACGCTTGGCAGCCTCATCTTCCGCTTTAATTCGTTCAGCTTCACGCTGGGCAGCCTCAGCTTCCGCTTTGATTCGTTCGGATTCAAGCTTGGCTGCCTCCGCTTCCGCTTTGATTCGTTCAGCTTCACGCTGGGCTGCCTCATCTTCCGCTTTAATTCGTTCAGCTTCAAGCTTGGCTGCCTCCTCTTCCGCTTTGATTCGTTCAGCTTCAAGCTGGGCTGCCTGCTCTTCCGCTTTGATTCGTTCAGCTTCACGCTGGGCTGCCTCATCTTCCGCTTTAATTCGTTCGGATTCAAGCTGGGCTGCCTCCACTTCCGCTTTCATTCGTTCAGCTTCATGCTGGGCTGCCACTTCTTCCGCCACAACTCGTTTGGTATCGACGTCCGATATTTCTGCTGCCCTAGCTTGTTCAGCTTCCATTCTGGCCTGCTCTCCTTCTTCCTCTTCTTCCCTCAACTCTTGCAAGTCCACTGTCTCCACCGCAATATTCTCTTTCATCATTGCAAATTGTTTGGACAACCTCTTCCCCTCTTCTTCTTCTTTCTTCGCAGCTTCTTCTAATGCCTTCAATGCCATTTGATCTGACAACTTCTTCGCCTCCTCCTCTTCTCTCTTCAGAGCTTCTTCCAGTTCCTTCATTTCGGCCTCTTCTCTTCTTAGTGCCTCTTCTTCCTCGCGACGTTGCAATTCCAGCAATCGATTACGCTCTTCAGTGATCGATCGACGCCTTGTCTCCTCCTCGTTCGGTGTGGGTTGGGGCTTGGGAGCGGGTGGAGGGGCATCAGTGACGGGAGGCAAGGGCTTGCCCCCCTTCTTGGCCCGGCGTGCGGCAATCTCGGCACGGGCTTTTTTCTTCCGATCTTCTACCGCTTTACGAGCACGGGCCTTGCGTTCTTCGAGGGTCTCTGCGTCCTTTTTCTCCGGGATTTTTGGTGTCGATGATCCTTTGGATGGAACAGAACCGACTGCATACTGGGATTCATAGGAGTGGTCTCTCCTCGTTCTCTGGCCTGTAGTTTTGTCTCCAGTGTCGGTGTCATCAAATACTTCTATGTTATTGTATCGATCATCATACGACTCGAGAGGACGGGAAGAATCATCGTAGTCTGAATCAGGTTGTTTGGGACCGGTGGGACGAATTTTGTTGTTGTTGGTATCTTTTGCTTTGGTTCGATCTTTTGGCTTCTTTTTGCCCAACAAGTTGAACTTCTTTTTTCCCTTTCCAAACATGATGAGGATATTTCCCATGCAGTAGCCTCTGGCAGTTTCTGATTGAGCAAAGGGTTGAAATGTAATAGTTCCCGATGAGGAAGGTATGTGGAAACCTTCACCGAACTTCTGAAACAACAAAGGATTATGATGTCTATTTCAACCTTCTTCGACGGGAAGATGAAGTTCGGTTATTTTTGAGGGATCGGCCGGCGCGAGCGTGAAAAAAACGAGGACATTTGAAAAAGGGGGGATGAACAGATGCTCGAATTTTATTGCCTTTTGTATCCCGAATGAAAAGAGATGAATGACTGATGACCATTTCGATTATTTAGTGCAAAATAAACGAGCACCATTGTGTTTTTAGCTCTTTGACGGTAAAAATCTCATAATATTATGTTGCTCAATGCTTCGTGCTCTCATCAACGTAATAAATACCGTACGACAATTTAGCCACGACGACAACCATTCATAGTTTATGTTAGCAGCGACCAATGATGAAGCGGACGAATAATTACGCCACCCGAAACAACGCACATAGAACCAATGGCAGCTCCGATGGAGCACAAACACACTCTTCGTCGTATTCTACACATTCTTCCTCGTATTCTAGAGGAAAGAGCATCGACATTCCACAGGCGAGTGGAGACGATCAGGCCGGCTATAGCAACGGCATGCGAAGGAATGCCCCTCCGAAACGAGGGAAGAGCACTAATGGTGGGAGATCTTGCATGTTCACATTTCTGGTTTTGGTTGTCATTGTCATGGTCGGCGGCTACTCGCTGGTGGTGCATCACGAGCAAAAGATACTGAAGGCCCAGCTGGTCGAGCAGGACGCAATTATGCGAGAATTGGAAATGGACTTATCTATGAAATTTGATTCGAAAATCAAGAAACTGAACGAGGAAAACGCAAAGCTAAAGCGGCAGACGACAGAGGGAAAAGAATTGAAGGTTGAGAACCAAAATTTAAAAACGAAGAACAAAAGTTTACAAGTCCAAGTCGACAACGAAAAGGGAAAACTTAAAAATGCCCGAGACAAACACAAAGTTGAACTCGAGAGACTACGAAATGAAAAGAGCAGTTCGCAAGGTGGTCAGGTCAATCAACTATCCAACGCCAAAACAAAGCTTCAACAAAACATCCAACTCATGTCGAAGACGGCATTGATGGAAAAGTATGGCCCTGGACCCCATCTGGTCGAAATGCACCTTCGGTTTGATAGTCATTTAGGACGAGACGACGGAGGAATTATCACAATCGAAATGGCACCTATCGATGAGCTTCCCCATGCGGTATACTGGTTTCTTGAACAGGTTTCACGAAAACTCTACGATGGGTTTTCGTTTCATCGCAACGCTGGTCACGTCATTCAAGGAGGCGCTACCCCAAATTTCCTAACCCCTGAGAATCATCGACCAAACGAACAGCCGTTTCGAGATGCAGGCTTTCATTCAATCTTGTTCCAAGAATATTCCAATAAATTTCCACACGTGAAATACACGCTGGGCTATGCGGGACGGCCAGGCGGGCCCTCGTTTTACATAAATACGAAAGACAACTCGAAGATTCACGGCCCGGGTGGTCAGCAGAAGTACGATGATCCTTCGGAGGCAGACACATGTTTTGCCAAGGTCATAGATGGCTTTGACTTGGTCGACCGGATGTATGGTCTCCCCGTCAAGGAGGGAGACTATAGGGCGTTAGTGGACAACGTCGCCATTGTGAGCATGCGACGAAAATGAACAGATATGTAGGGTTTAATATAATTGTATCAATATTAGCACAACACACATATTTATTGGGATACATAATTCGATATTACATGCAACCTCTTGTACAATCAATGTCCACTGAAAATTCCTAGCACGATCACACTGCTTCATATTCACTGCACAAATAAATCACTCTTTGTATGTGTCAATATTCCCACCAGCTTCCATCGACACCAATAATCCCCAGAGCCAATCACCGTGGTCTTCCAGATCTTTTTTTGTGTATTTGTTCATGAGGCGTCCAAATCCAAAATTATCAACAATGGTCACCATAGAAGAAGAATCGTCCTTACTAAGCTCTGACTGTTTTTTCCCGATAGCACATAGGATCGAAACTTCCCTCCGACCGCATACTTCTTCGGTGCTTCCCATAAAATGAACCAGGATTCCCTCGGCAAAATCCAAAAAGATGCCCTGGCCGCGGTGGAGATCCGTCTTGAGGTATCCCGGATGAGTGGAAATGATTGGGATCTGAAATGGTGTGCCATCGGAATTGCCCTTTTCTTCCGAGACAAGCTTGTGGAGCATCAGTTCGTTGCCAACAGCAAAATTCATAATATTGAGCATGTGGGGCCAGCCCAATGAAAAAACGAGTTTCCGATTGAAGTAACCTAGTTTGCCACAGCCGGCAGCACAAACGTTGAGAATCATAGGCGAGTAAGCATTATCAGCACTTGGTGGTGTCATAAAAGAATGTGCATTTCGGTAGAGAAGAAATCGGCCAACTACCGCGATACCAAAGGATTTTTCGACCCCATCATCATTAAGAGGCGATGGGTTTCGTTTTTGGGGCTGCGGGAAAATTGCCGCCGTAACAACGAGGTAATCGTAGCGCGTCTCTCCCTTTTTGAGCCTTTCCACGAGATCTTTGGTTGATGCAACGGTTCCGATGTCGCCTTGCAAATACTTGACGGTCGTGGGTGGCGATGAATCATCGTCGGGCAGTTCGTCCATAATTTTCGACACTGCTTTGGATCCACTCGCTTCGCTGCGTCCGACTATTGTCACGGAGGCGCCTGACTGTGCAAATGCTAAAGCTGCACCATACCCACTCCCACGTGTTCCTCCTACAACCAGAGCGGTCTTGCCCTTGAGTACACCCAGTTCTGAAATTTCTTCACTGGTTGGTGCTCCCTTTTCTTGAATGACCTGACCGAGCTCCTCGTTCATTGGATTGAACTGGAGCTTTGTCACGGCAGCCATGACACCCCCAACCGCTGAAGTAAATGTATTAGAAATCTTGTCCATGGTCAAAAGCGATGTTTATAGTCTGGTACTGTGAGCTCTGTGCTTGTTCCCAAAGAATTTCTTGTACGAACAGCTTGAAAGATTTGTTATTTCCCCGAGCCACTATGAGATCTCGCATCGAACCCAAAATCTTTCTGTTCTCCCTATTTGTCGCGAAAAGTTGTGTTCTTCGCTCGATAAAAAAGTTGATTCGTCCGACTCATCATCGGATTTTCCATTACGTCATCTCAAAAATCGTCAACGATCAACAAATCAGATGCCAAAAATTTGTAGCTCTGCCATGGCAATGAATCATCATTCTTAATTATTACATCGTATTGTCTTTGCTGAACAGAAAAAATAATTCAAGGATAACACACGCAATTGGATGTCATTATGAAGCTTTCGGGACCTGTATCATTAGTGGCATTGGCTCTGTCCACGCACAAATGCAATGCTTTCAGCACGAGTCGAAGTGCGAGATCATCCACGGTGGCATTGAATGCAGCCAATTCTGAGGATGATGGCGAGACTGGTCTTATGACGCGGCGCACTGCTGCAGCTTTGTTATTGTCGACGTCGGCGAGTCTCGTAAGTGGTCCTGCAGTCGCCGCCGATACCCAGCTCGATTTTTCTCTGCCGTCGTACGACCCAAAGATGGCTGGATTCGGGGAAGGCAGCGAGGCCTACGTGAAGAAGGGCACACTAAAGGAAGGAAGTCTCCAGGACAAACTGATGACAGATCCTGGTGCCGATGAAAAGGAAAAGCAGAGGGCTGCAATGGCGAAAGCAGAGGAGGCAAGAAAAGAAGCCTTGGCTAGAAAGAAGGCCGAACAAAAAGAAAGGGAGGAAGAAGCCAAGCGTCGTGCGAAGGAAAAGAAGGCGCGAGATAAGGAACGCCTAAAGAACATGTTTGCAGACTTTGACGAATAGAAACAGACTGATTGGTTCGGTCTTGTGGGCACAAAAACAACGCGCAACACAACTTTTTCTGATAAGTTCAATCGAGCAAGATTTTTTGACGATCAAACTTCCTCGATTCAAGATAAAAGACTTTTGGAGGTAATACAATACTTAATAATATCACTGTCCTTCGACTCGAATGACAATCGTTAGTGATTGACATGAGAGACATTAACTTCTAAACGAAATCAAAATCAATCCTAGAAAGAGGAACAATAATGTGGATGTCGCTGTTGCACAGCACACGTGCAAAATTTCCGGTCGATTGTTGCCAATATTGAATTACTGTTTTTCATTAGCAGAATCTTCGCAGGGACTTTTACAGCTGAATGTCTTGTTACCAGGTAGTTGTCTCGCCGTTTGTAGCCCTGCGATCAAGAATGTGCGTTTGGAACTGTGCATGCAGAATCTGATTTGTTTCAACATTGTCGCAACTGAAATTAAGCCATCAAAAAACTCTTTAAAATGAAACAGACAAGCAACTTCACTGCTTGATCTGAAGACAGTGATGCATCAGTGGATGGAGGCTTGTCACCAGAGCCCAATTTCAACATTCAAAAATCGAGTTTTGATTTTCCAGTTGCACTCGCTGAATGAAAAGCCAATGCACATTTTATCGCGTTTCCCTTCTTTGCTTCTGAAGAGAGTGCGCCATGCCCCCAAGCAATAAAGGCGAGTTAATGAAAAGTATGTAAAACCTCACGTTTTCTAATTCATCAGAATGCGATCGATTATTGTCTGTTGAATGTTGCCCAACACGCAAAAGTCTATATGGTCGAGAGGAAAAAAGGCGATTTCGTCCTCTTGTGCTCCATGTGTAGCTCCTACATTTCCAAGCTTCGTTGATGCAGAAGGTTTCTCGGCTTTTCAAGTCAGAATGAAGTATGCAGTTTTTGATTGGCAGAGAGCCTATGTTTTACTATAGAAGTAGTATTATTTGTGAGAATCAGGAACAGCAGTATGTTAAGCATCACAACTCGGGATAAGACGTTAGAAAATCAATACAAGAATCGAAAGCCGACATGCTGTTTTTAACACACCCGGCGCGAAAAAATAATGTAATCCCGGTTGGTGTCGGTCATCGAGCGCCACAGAATTGGTGGAATATACGTATTTTTAGGCAGTACTTTACAGGACGGGATTTTCGACGAAATTCTTGACAACACGAGAAAGAACATTTTGATTGGCAGTATGTCACACCCTGTCCCAACTCGTCACACTTTAACATCGACTTATTGTGCATGCTTTTTCTCCTCCACCGTTTGAACTATTGAAAGTTCTTCGTAACGAACGAAGAACAAAACTCCACATGCACCATGTACAGACTATGTAAAGCAATTTTGGTAGCATATGTTGACCAAATACAGAACGTGATTTTCAGGATTTGCCTCCGCGGGGGGGAGATGCTCTTGAAATTTCCGTTGCGTAATCCAATATCCTTTGGAGAAGAATCGACTAATGAAACGGAAGTAGAGGAGTGCTTTGATTTCTGGCTGCAGAGGGTGTGTCAGGATGTGAAACGAAATGATCCAACCATTGACGAAGTCGAAATCGATCCTCGAGGGGAACTCTGCACTTTCGATGATACCGATATGAGATTGCTGAGAGATGCTTTGCACAAAAACAGATATGTGAAAAGTTTGATTTTACGGAACATAGATATGGATCAAAAGTCGGCCGAACATTTGAAGGCAATTCTTCAAAGTAATACCAATGCTCTAACCAGCGTCCAAATGGAAGAGATTCGTGGAGGGGAGGGGCCACTTGTGAGTGCATTGGCCCTAACCCTAAATCCAATGAAAAATATTCAGACATTGCAGCTAAAAGGAAATATAATTGATGGATTGACAAGCCGTGCTATAGGGTTGATGCTGAGGTCGAATCAATCGTTGAGAGAACTGATACTGTGTCAAAATTCGATCGATGTCGAGGGAATGTCTCACATATCCATAGGATTAATGGGTAATCATACACTGCGGGTATTAGACTTGGAGGGAAATGCTCTTAACGATGTCTCAGTGTCTAAGATATCAAATTCGCTTGTACATAATGAATCACTCGAGTTTCTCTGTTTAGATTTCAACGACTTCGGCCAATTTGGCACACGTTCGATCGCCTCGATGCTCCGAAGGAACAAATTCCTCAAGGAAATAACCCTTTTCGGGAATCAGATCGACTCAGTTGGCGCTACTGCTCTCGCAAGTTCTCTTCGTCAAAATTCAAGTCTGAAAAAACTTGTTCTTTCTTTCAACAACATAGGCAACGAAGGTGCAAAGGCACTCGCCGAAGCCCTCACGGTGAATCTCACACTGACTCATTTATCATTTCCATCGAATAGTATTTGGAACGAAGGACTCGAAGCATTCGGCGATTGTCTCCCAAAGATGAAAGGTCTCGAACAATTGAATGTTGGTGAATTGTATGATACCCCCGCAGCTGATGCCCTCTTAAAGGGGCTAAGGTGTAATACACGACTCTCGACGCTCTATTTACAACTACCAGTCTGCGAAGAATACTATTCGGAATTCGAAGAATCATCCGATAGCGATTTGCATCAAAACTGTACGACCCCAGTAGAGGATAGCATCGACTATTTTTTACGTTTGAACAAAAGTGGGAGGAGCCTTCTTCACTCTACAGCACCAGCTCCATTGTCACTATGGGCAGAAGCTCTTGGGAAGGCAAACCAAAATCAAACTTCGACAGGTATACCGGATGTTCTATACCATTTAATCCGACAACAACCCAACATCATACCCAAAGAAAGATAGAGATTATTAATTCACTTAATAATGTAAAGTCAAATTTAATTTCTTGTGACGAATAATATCATGCGATTGCTGTGAATTGATCACCATCTCATCTTTGATTGATGTTGCAGCAGATGATTATCAAATTGTTTGAAAGGAGTTTTCTCAAAATGAAGCATGCAATTTGCTAGTACTGAGAACATGTGATTGTCATCAATTGATCATCATCTTGTGACAATCAAGAGAATCTTGCTGGCAAAACGTGAACGTTTTGAAGCGGGACTAACTAAACCACGATCGAATGCGTCAGTGAAGGAAATTACAACGCAGAAAAAAATTAGAAACCTTTCATCATGGGGAGTACTTTATGTGCCGATCCCCGATCTGCTAGCAAAATCTATATTTGAAGTTGCTGCTGGGGTACTTAGACGTTTGAGATTTGATACCGGAATAATCAGCAATACATTCTACGCGGTGACGCTGTGAGAGCCTAAGAATGAAAGCAGCTTTAATTATTTTCTACCAAATAGCCCTGGTTAGGGCGTTCGTTCCAAAGTCAGCAACCGTTGCCGGGCGACCAACCTCGATATTCGCAAAGAAGCAATCAGATCAAGTTCCTACCGAAGAAGTCGACGTGGTCGTAATTGGTAGTGGGCTTGCGGGCCTCTCTTGTGCAGCTCTTTTGTCTCATTGCGACAAGAAAACGGTCGTTCTCGAGGCACACGATACGCCTGGAGGAGCTGTAAGTCCGAATAGAAACGGTCTTTTCCGGAATTTAGTTCTGCGCCGTGTCCTGCTGGGTAAAAGTTTCAGTTTTTACTTGCATTGGAATCTTTTTTCAGATCTACTTGCTCGTCCTCCTCTTCTCATTTTTTTATCTCGATTGTCATTTGTTTCGTTGTGTCAAAAACCTGTCTCGTTCGGAACTACGGATGCACAGGCACACGGTTGGGAGAGGCGGGGGTTCCATTTCGAATCAGGTCCTTCTCTATATTCCGGATTCAGCACTGACGAATCTCCTAATCCACTGAAAAATATTTTTCAAATCATTGGAGAGGATGCCGAATGGATTACTTACGATCGATGGGGTACTGTTATGCCCGATGGACGAAAATTTGCCGCCAAGATCGGACCGGAAGAGTTCGGAGACGTTCTGAAGGAACACGGTGGGCCTAATGCTGAGAAAGAGTTTGCAGCCCTCATGGAACGGATGGGACCTCTATCGTATGCGGCACAAGCCCTCACCTCGTTGGCACTTCGTGAGGACGCAGGTGCTGCTCTTACTCTGTTACGGTATCCAAAGGAACTCTTTGCGACGATGAGGCAGGGACAGGCTCTGAATGAACCCTTTAGCAAAATTATGGATGAAATGGAACTCGAGGACAAATTTGTAAAGAACTGGCTAGATATGTTGTGCTTTTTGTTGCAGGGTCTCCCGGCAAGTGGCACCATGAACGCAGTGATGGCGTATATGGTATGTACCATTTCTTTCTCACGTCTGTGACAATATAGACGGAATTTTTGAGCTTACATCATATTTTTCATCTCTCGTAGCTTGCCGACTGGTATCGCCCCGGTGTGGTATTGGATTTCCCCAAAGGAGGTAGTGGGAGCATCGTTGATGCTCTTGTTCGGGGTGTTAGAAAAAAGGGAAACAAAGTGTGCTTAAATTCCCCCGTAGAGGAAATCCTTGTGGAA
>Ga0115013_10000512_pt1 | contig 23520 bp, 8 predicted proteins | sample SouAtlMetagenome_2_FD_88686 | JGI IMG/M metagenome (GOLD analysis project Ga0115013, IMG submission 88686) | Marine eukaryotic phytoplankton communities from Atlantic Ocean - South Atlantic ANT15 Metagenome | ecosystem: Environmental > Aquatic > Marine > Oceanic | place: South Atlantic Ocean...
CATTTTGCTTGTTGAAATAGCATTGGTAATAGCACGTATCATCAATCCTCCTATTGCACCTGATCTTCTACGTGCTTTATCCATAGGAGTTTCTCCTACCAGATTCCTTTTGGTAAGAACATCTTCTTCAATCGCGTATAATAATTTATTCATTACTTCAATTTTTTTCGCCCACTCTGCTGCCCAATGCAAAGCATTGTTTCCATCATCATCAGCAGCTGAAACCTTTGCTCCTTCTCTCATTAAATATTCAATTACAAGTGGCTTCTCTTGAACAACTGCTATGATTAAAGCTGGTGGGACTAGTCTGTTTCTCATTTGATATTGAGAGTTTAATAATACCTGTGTGGGGACTACACCGCGTTGTTCAAATGATTCGCGAACCAACCTTCTTACTTCAACTAATGATTCTCTTTCATTTTCTATACGTATAGCACGGTATAATTCTTCGCGCCATCTGTCATCAGCTGAGGACATTTTATGAAATGTATCTATAAGTATATAGTAAAAAAATATTAATTATTTTATAAAGACCCCAATTTTAACCAATTCATCACTATTGTCCATACCACAAGTGCCGCAAACATGACGCAAAATAAGTAACGAGAATTCATTTGAGCTCGCTTATATTTCGTTTGCAATCTCCTTACCTGATTTGTATTCTTTTCCATCTCTATTTTGACCGTCTCCAATGAATCCTTTATATCGGATTTCATCTCATCTTGATTCAATGTCAACTGATTCAACGCATGTTCAACTCCAGTTAAACGAGTTTCAATTTTATTCAGTTGGTTTATAGTGACTCCCCTTTCAAGCTTATCCAATACATCTTGTTCCATTTATAATATTTGTTTATGTATTTATACGTGTTAATTCAACATATCTTTTACCTGTGAGCCCACATTATCAAATATTCCATTGGTATCTCCTTGTAATGTATTGGTCTTATACATTTTCTCAATCCATTTTGATAAACATTCTTGAGTCGCATCTGGTAAATGGTATTCTTCTTTGCATCGTTGTAATATTGTAGGATCAGCACCCGTTATGCGTTTCATGTATTCTATTTCCATATTAATCAGTTGTTCCATTGGTATACATTTCGTGCTGACAATACATAACCACAATATATATCGTGATTCTTCAAAAAATTTAACCGTTGTGTTCAACTCATTTGGAGGACATCCCAATTGAACACATCTATGGTTTAATTTGTACATGGTATCACTGTAAGACATTTTACGAGATGTTTGCATATTTGACCATAAATAATGTTCTATAGGATTTGATTTATGTGGCTCCAATTGCATGATGCCTGTTACCATGGGATCATGCGTGTATCCATATACATATAAGCCATCCATTGATATGATTGCTATGGGTAAAGGTCCTTTATAATATGAAATATCAAAATTGTTTTTATTTTTTACTGGAATAAATGTAACAGGCGTCTCCGTGCATCCCATTTTTGTTTTTAAACACTTTTTATAAGAGTCATCGTCTGGTGAACATTTGTATTTATCAAGATCCATTTGTTTTCACTTTATTTTTTATATATTATTTAGCCATGTATATACTATATTTTGGAAATATTTTTATCCGTGATTAATAAAGTGATTAAATATTAAAGCCGTAATATTAAATCCATGCTATTATATTTTACCATATAAATATCATTAACTATATACTAACAATTCCTATATAAGTATAAATTTAATTTTTTTTTTTTTGAAAATTTTTTTTATCTTCCTTAAATGACAAAGTGTTTAGCAGGCTAAACACTTTGTCATTTCAGGAAGACACTTTTTTTTTTTCAATTTTTTTTTTCATTTTATACTTGTATAGGAATTATTAGTATAGGGAATATTAATATGGGTTTAGTATGGTAAAAATAAATTATATTTTTAATTTATATTGAGATAAATCTATCATGGCATCAGCGATAGCTTTCACCTCTTCTGGAATTTTATCAAACTCGTCGTATTCACCATAATCAATGGTTGATGGAAGTTTCAGATCTTTGTATATTTTTGTTACATCGACACCTCTTTTTACATCTCCATCATGATGGATGAAATCAATTGGGACATCGGTTTCGCTATCTTTGAATTCTCCGAATGCCCATTTGATCCTGTATTTGTTTTTATTCATCTTAATAATTCTACCTTGCCATGAACCACCATCTGGATAATTTTCGTCTCCTAATTTTGATCTACCTCCTTCTTTCGATGGTTTTTTATCTGCTGGTCTATATGGTGGGTAGGTGACGGTTACCATGTCTCCTTCTTTGAATTCCGCTCTATTCTGACCTTCTTTTGGTAAAAATTTCATGAGTTCATTATTTATTTCGCCATCTGTTACATATGTTTCAATCCACTCGTCAATAAATTCTCCTATTTGTTTGTAACCAAATGGATTGTTTCCTTTGGATTTAGTTAATGTTCTCATTTGATCCACGACATCTGGTATATAATAAAAGTCTTTGACGTCTGAAAATATATATTTATCGCCTTGTTTTTTGGTTCTTCGCTGTATATCTAGAACATCATTTACTAATTTTTGTGTTCTTAGAATGGCTTTCATTCTAGGCGAATTATTTTGTTGTCGGTAATATGCGCCGTTATGCTTTATGTATTCAATTCTAGCTCTTTCTAGATAATTTTGTAGTTTCTTTTTAACGGCATCATTTGCTGGTATATATCCTCCTTCTAGATATATGTATAAGATGACTAAACGTACGAATAAAATGAATGGAGTGATTGGAATATAAAAGGTTTCTGTTCTTAACTTTTTCGTGGAGAATTTCCTTGTGAAATTGGATAGCAATATCTTAACTTTGGATTCTATTTCTAGGTTGGTAGGCATATTCCAAACATAGCGTATGTTAGCGCCTTCGTTTTCCCTATTCAGTTCGTCATTTCTCCTTAAAATAGAGGAGGTTATACCTATTTTTACTTTATCGTATCTTCCGTCAAATTGCGCTATATAAAGGTATTGATACCATGGTTTAATTTTAGATGAATGTATTCCGTAGGCTGGACCGCCTAAGAAAAGGGGTGATTCAATAAAACTTTGATATGAATCACTTAACATTTAAAAAAAAATGATTATGTTTAAATACTTAAAATTAATATTTTTATGGAGTATATATAATATTATATTTCCTGTCAAATGGCAACACCGGCTATATATCTCCGATACGGCGTATTTTCTATCGTTGGAGCTGGAATTATTACTTTATTGGCTTTCTCTGTGGACAGAGCAATCACGTCATTAGATAGTATATTAATACCTTGTCAACATGGTACTTCTTATGCACAGGGATCATGTTTTTGTCAAGGAACCCCGTTTGTTGGTAAATTTTGTGGCATTTGTAATTGTAGTGTTGGCGAATGTGTATTTGATAGTGAAACTTCTCCTGTCACGTCGCCACGAATATCATCTGATTATGGATGTAGGTGTCCATTGGGCACAAAATATTTTGGGTTTTTATGTAACCAATGTAATGCAGAGGTAAAGGAAAAGAATGTCACAGATGAATATGGAGTTATCGTAGAGCCCACGTGTACGGGTGATTGCGATGAAGGATACTTTGGATTACGTTGCGAGCGTACGTGTTTTGCAGATCTTTCTTACATAGATACAATTGGTTCTAATTTATCAAATGATTCTGCTGTATGTAAGAATATAAGGAGTTCTGGTGGTACTTGTTCGGCGTGTTCTGGACATGGCGCATGTAAGGACGGATTTTGTGAATGTTTTAAGAATTATTATGATGATGGATTTAGTAAATGTTCAAAAACATGTGATTTGGCAGCAAATGGAGAAATGTGCTCTGGACATGGTGTATGTAAATTGTATGGTAGTACTCCTAGTTGTTTATGTGAAATAGGATGGCGCGGGATAGAATGTTCTATACCATGTCCGGGTATCGAAGAAGGCGCTAAATCTTGTCATGGACACGGAGCTTGTCTTCTTGACTATTCTGAGGATCCTCCTGTTGTATCGTGTGAATGTCAAGAGAGATATAAAGGTGATTCCTGTCAAATTGAATGTCCCGGAGAATACGATCAAGAATGTAGTGGTCATGGTACATGTGTTTTAGATGGTAACAATGCTTCTTGTATATGTAATACAGGATCACTACCATGGGAAGGTCCCGCGTGTAATTGTACCGGTTTATTAAGTTGCAATGGGAGAGGAACGTGTGAAAACGGTCATTGTAACTGTATAGCAAACTATGATGGTAGGAATTGTGGTATTTGTAAACCAAATCATTACGGGTCACAATGTAATTATTACTGTGAGGATGATGCTGATTATGACGACGATCCTTTCCGTGTTGGATGCCATGGACATGGGATATGTACTCTATTCAATCGAGATACTGTATACGAATCCATTGGATGTGAATGCGAGAGAAACGAGATCATTCAACGGGTTGGTGATAGGAAATTACGTTTGGGTTCCACTTTTGGTGCAGAAATATTTTGTAAAGATTGTTTGACGGGATATTTTCCGAAAGTTAATATCTCCAATACATACGATACTACACCATTGGATTTGTATGTTCCTTGTCAGATATCATGTGTAGAAAGTACATGTAACAATCAAGGTATATGTAATGATTTATATGGAAAACCGGGAGAAGATTTATGTAATTGTTCTACTGGAAATTCTGGTCATAAACATATCAATAGTACAGTATTTTGTACTGAATGCGATGACCATTGGTATCCAGAACAATTGCATCTAGAGGAAGGTTGTTCTAATTATTGTATTTCCGATTTATTTGATGTTGGTGGTGCGCTTCCAGATATTTGTGATGAAGGTGATATCGATTGTATCCACTGTAATGGAAATGGTAAATGTAATCCACTTGGTAGATGTGAATGTTTCGGTGGATTTACTGGAGATATGTGTCAAATACAATGTACTTCCGACTCTGGTATTATCTGTGGTGGTCATGGTGTATGTGAAACCAATGATTTACAAACTCTTTTACAATTTGAATTGGAATTTGTAGAAGACTCTGGACCAGCATATTCTTGTACATGCGATCCACAAGATCCTATTGGCAAAGAAGCGCGAGATCATTATTATGAAGAGGGTGGTATAGGAGAATTAGATCCTATTCCAAATGCCACTTATCATGGGGAGACGTGTGATTTTCATTGTTTAAGTCCTCCTTGGGAACAAGCAGATGAATGTAACGGTCTGGGTAATTGCACTATTTACGAAATAGTAGATCCTTTAGATAATAATTTTAAATGCAATAATGATGCAGATTGTGAAATAACTGATATCCAACAAATTGTATCTGGTGACATGACATGGCACGATAGAAAAGGTCCATTTTGTAAGAAATCAGAATATCCTGAAGGTTGTGAAGATGATACGTATCATATAGACGATTGTTTAAGTATATTGGAATTAGAAAGACCTCCTATTGTTAGGTCAGAGGCATGTATGGAAACTGCCACATGTAGGCAAATGTTACAATCGTATAATTGGTACGATTGGTGTGATAATATATTGGACGTATCTGCTCCTTCACTTTTCGCGGATGCAAATTGTGGTCCAGTTACCCAGTTTTGTCCTGTCATAGACTTAGAGGCTACAGTTAAAACATGTAGACGCCTTGTAACAAATACACTTAACGTATCTGTTATATCCGAATTCAATGATTTTTGTTATGAAACCGATCGTAAAAACTATCCATTCGCACAAACTCGTAGATACAGATTAGAAGATGAATCATCTGCCTTACATTCTACAATATACGAGGAAATGGTACAATACCATAACCAATATCCAGACGTAGATATTGACATTACTCCTTATTGTACGAATCACAATTTGAAATTTCAAAACACAATAGTTACGAAAATACATAAAAACGAACGATATTTGTGTGGTAGTGATGTAATTAGTGACGATTCATGTGCATATGGGTTAGAAAAATTAGAAACATACAAGCCATTTGGAGTTCAATGTCCGAATGAAATCATAGAAAGATACACGACATTGGATCAAGCAGAAGCAAACAGAGGATATGGATGTAAAGTAATTGAATTACAACGTAGATATTTGTCCGATCCGAATGCAGGATACGGTGAATTATGTTACGAAGACAGTGATTGTGCTCAAGGAGTGTGTAATAGAAATACTTGTTGTTTAAAAACAGATGATCGATGTAAAGCTTGCAATAATATTGGTCAATGTGGAGAGTGCGAAGCAGGATTAATAGCTAGAAATAAAGGATGTACAGGCACTTCAACCGAACCAGATCCTCCTACACTAACAGGAGCTCCTTTAAGACAAGCAATTGATATGATTGATCATACGTGTGATACTGCAACGTCTGCATTTCCACGATGCATACAACCATCCAATGCTTGTGATTTGTCACCATGTGTAGGAGATGACACATGTACACCGGATGGTAAAGATGGAATTTGTGAAACATCATCTGTGCTCGATTGTACCTGTAAATACGGTTTAGAATGTGTGCCTTTGTCATTCAATTCTTACAAGTGTGTTGGTGATTTCCAGGAGTCTACATGTCCTCAAGAGTCCAACGATTTTAATTGGTTTCAATATTGTATTGACGAATCACCTGTTATGTCAAAAACTTCATTTGGCACAACATTTTTAGAAAAAATTAATGATATACCATCAACTGTAATCGATATTTCAGCAGGAAACAGTTCTTTCGTTAAATTCATTCATTATTACGTGCAAGCAACTACTATTTTCGAATCATCTAAAGTAGTAGAATTTGAATATGGCTTATTAAACAAAAATAGGAAGACTGTAGCAAGAGTTTATATGCATCAAGGTCAAATACAATTGAATGAAATTGCTCCTTTAGAAGCATGTCCATTAGATCAACTGGATTGCCAAGAAACATGGCAATATGAACCATCGGTATGGTATCATTTAGAACTTGAATTCGATTATGTAAACAGTGTAGTCATTTTACATAAAGATGGCAATTCAAAATCAGCTCCATTCATATGCGACCCATGTACAGTGACTGGTATCAATAAGGTATTTGTATCAGGTTCAGTCGATACTCATTTCAATGAATTCGTTGTAGAGAGAGAAATATCACCTCCATCTATTTTTGATTCATGTAATGCATACAATTATTGCGATATGGATTACAATTATCGTAAGATATGTTCTGATATAACGCGTAACGTAGAATATCCGCGTTTGTTGGAACCCTCAGGAAATATCATGGAAACGTGTAAAGTTTTTAAGGACTATCAATCGTTTTCCATGTATAGTTTAACCTACAATCAGGAACAGGATATACAACAATTAAATTGGGACAGCTATTGTACATTTTATGATACGGTTCCGACGGATGATTATGATTGTAACGGTAAAAATTATATATATTACTCAGGATGGGATGATTGTCGTGAATATTTAGGACCACTTTCTTCTAAAGATTGTATGATGAATGCTTTGAATTACGATTGGGATAGTTATTGCGACAGATTATCTAAAGCAGCTACGCCAAACGATATCATCTTTGCGTGTCCGCAAAAATGCTATCATCGATTAAAGGATTATGATCAATGTCCACAGCGAATGGAAATGTTTGACAGTAATCATCATTTAAAGAATTCCCAATGTGGAGGTGATTGGGTAGATTATTGTGGAGATGTAGCAATGAATAAACATTCGGGTATATGTTCTGCTGTTTCATGTTTATGCGATTATAATAAATATGAAGGTATGAGTGGAGCTTCATGTGAATTACATTGCGATATCGCTTCTGACGGATCTCCTTGTGGGGAGGAATCAGGTGTTGGTATGTGTTCTTATTCCGATAAAGATAAGAAGATATATGAAAATGGTAGACTCGATAGTGAAGGAAATTGGATAGCATGGGATAAAGAATTGTTTGAATTGACTGGAGAATGCAATTGCTTTTTATCAGAAGGTAAACAAAATTGTGATCAAGAATGTTTGAATTGTAATGAATCGCCATATAATGAACAACTCATATCACCTATCGATACACAACAGTGGTCAGGTGATATAGATGAGTTAGAGCATATCTATTTGATATCTACTAGTTCTGCTATCGCATCCAATAATTCAATAATAATACTAGACATGCAAGAAGACGATGTTATTACAGGGATTGAAATGAGATCTCAAGATTTAGTTACATTCAACGTATCTGTATCGATGGATAATTCATACTATGAACATCTATCATGCGGAGAGGAAGACTTTTGTACAGAAGAGAAATCAGTAGTACAAGGATACGGAAGATTTATACAGATTGTAATAATGAATGTACATAATGATGTAGGGACAACACCGATCAACGTCGGAGTCTACATAACTCGCTCTGGGCAGATAGGAAAATGTAACTCTGCAACTGGTGCATGCAGTTGTTTACCTCCATATACTTCTATCGTAGAGGAGAAGTATTTCAATTGGAGAGGTCAGGAAAACAAACGATTGGTGCGAATGTACAATCTGCCAGATGTATATAATCTTGAAGATGAGTTTCGTATTCGATCAATGCAAGGAAAAGAATCCTTTATTAAACATTTTTTGAAGAAGCAAGATTACTCATTAGCCTATAACGAATATGATTATAGTGAATGGAAAACATTATACAATGAATTTAGAGATGAGCCATCGTCATTTATATGTGGAAATCAGAATTGTACGACACATGATTTTATCCTTGTAGGATCGTTACATCATACTTCGTCTCGATTTAATTTTGATTGTAATACGGAATGTCAAGCAACTGATCCGACTACTTTGATACCCTGTTCTGGTCATGGGTCATGTAAGGTAACGGGTAATTGTATTTGCGATACAGCGGCAATTGTAAAAGGAACAGATAAAGTAACTGGGTTTTCGTTGACATTTAATTTAGCAGATGGTGAAACATTTGAGAATAGTGATGTTGAAACGAGTAGTTACGAAATGACCGGGTGGAGAGGATTAGGATGTGATAAAATGTGTCCGGGATACGATCCAGTCACACAATCTATGTTGAATGTATGTGGAGGTCATGGAATATGCAACGGCGATGCAGAATGTGAATGTGAACTGGGCTACGCGGGTGATTTCTGTCAATTTCGGTGCCCGGGATTTGAAGATGGAGATGAAAATGTTTGTAGTGGACACGGTACATGTGTGTTCAATTTATTGGAAATCATTTACAAACAAGTGATCCTTTTATATGATGGATATTGTCCTGACTACAAATTCGTATCTCGAAGCTTTCCGCCCACTTATGAGCCTGATTTTGGAGAGCGAACATGTGCATATGAATGTCAATATGCATACGGCGATGAATACGTAGCAACAATCAGGGAACTTTACGGTTGTGCTTGTTCACTCAAACATTGTCCAAATATTGTTTACAACAATGACGATCATACCAAACAATATCATACGTATGGTATGATGGGTGGTGAAGTAACTGTAGATCCAATAGATTGTGACGGTATTTGGAGCGAATGGTCTCTTTGTGACGGACAGAGACAAATGAGAACTTTCCGCATAAAAACAATATCAGAGGATGGTATTGACGGTAACCCTCGATATGGTGGAACTTCTTGTCCTATATCACCTGAATACCAATCGTGTTTTTTACCGAATGTAGATTGTGATGGAGTATGGAGTCCATGGTCTGATTGCGATGGGCAATACAGATATAGAAATTTCACAAAGACACAAGATCCACAGCGTTATGGTTTGGTATGTCCTATAAGTCCACAAATAAAAACATGTACACTTCCTAAAATAGATTGCGAGGGTACATGGAGCGATTGGTCGAACTGCATCATGAAATTTGGCGCTATTCGTTCGAGGACATTCACTGTAACCACTCAACCAGAAAACTTAGGATTAGAATGTCCAGAATCTCCTCAAACAATAGATTGCACATCAACGCAACAAAACTGTGAGTACACCAGCTCAGGATGGAGTGAATGTAATATGGGACAACAGACAAAAACATATACAATACTCGTACAACCCAATGATGAAGGAGTACCGTGTCCAAAAGATAGAACAAGAGATTGTAATACTTGTAATGATGATAATAAATGTCAAAGTGATATTTGTAAAGGTGGACATTGTTGCGCTGAAGATTATCATTTATGTGCCGCTTGTTCTGAAGATGGTGACTGTCAACAATGTATTTCAACAGCTGAATTCAGTTTATCGGGGTCATGCATATGTATAGATGGAAAAATATATTCAGATGGAGCATGTGTCAATACATTTGATGTACTGACAGAGCCAAATACAGTTTTACTAGGAGAATGGAGTAATTGGACAATTTGTAAGACACCGGGACCAAAACAAACAAGAGTAAGGTCAAAGCATGTATATTTATCAGTGAGCGACTCGTCTGGTGCATTATACATTGATGGTATTCGTAATGGACATTTTGTTATAGAGCAAACAAAGGAAGATCCGTACCATTACAATACACCATATATTCAACCATATGAAAATTTGGTTATATTAAGAAAATCGACACCGGGAGAAACATTGCGATTAGTATCTGAATCGAATTATACACAAGAGATTGATCCGATATCTTTTCTACCAGATATAATATATGGTGGAGGAGACGTGGAATGGAATCCAAATCATAATGGAACGTACTATTTAATTGATGTTACCAATAAAACAAATCGTGTAAAATTAACCGTTCAATCGTCTTTTACGGGTGATGAAATAGCATACGAAGAACAAGCGTGTGATTTAACAGACTTGTTTTATCCATGTGAAGACCATGAAGAATGCAAATACGATGTTTGTACAGACAATCAATGTTCTATTGATCAACCTATTCCCGTTACATTAGATATATACAATGATAACAACGATAATTATATAATTAACGATCAACTTGACCCAGATTTAAATATTTGTTTAAATTCAGAAATAACATTTAGAAGAATAACAGCAGGTCATAACTTACGTATCGTAAAGGATTTTGATTGTGCTGGATGTGATACAGGAACATACACTTCGTTACCAACATCATCTGTACCCGGGTGGGTAGATGTTGATGGATTATTAGATGTTGGACAACAATGCTCCAACAATGAGGAATGTATAAACAATGACTGTAGAGGTAATTGTTGTATGAATGAACTAAATGATCCTAACTGTGGTCGTTGCGGTTCTTCGCGATTCTTCACTGTCACGGCGGATACCGCGTGTGAATCTTGTGCAATCGGATATACATTTGATGATGTGTTTGATTGTGTATTAATACCAACAACGACAACGACAACCACAGCAGCACCAACAACCACTACAACTACAGTAGCACCAACAACCACTACAACTACAGTAGCACCAACAACCACTACAACTACAGCAGCACCAACAACCACTACAACTACAGCAGCACCAACAACTACAACGACAACAGCGATACCAACAACAACCACAGAAGATTTATCAACGGTTACTATTCAATTTGATAGTGGTGTCTATGAAGTTTGTGTTGATGATGTTTCAAGGGTAATTTGGAATGGTTACCATAATATACAAGAGGTAACGAAACAGGGATATAATAATTATGCCGACGAGAAGCGCATAGGAACACCCATTCACGGGTTTGAAAATGACGGTCACTCTCAAATAGTCACTGGGTTAGAATCTACTGGGAGTAGACGATATTTTGTGTGCACAACACATCCGGAAAAGAAATTTTCTACGACATGTCCTTATTCAGTTGTAGTTGAATTTACCGGAGACGTATATGAAGTTTGTGATGATGATGTTGCGAAAGTGATTTGGAATGGTTACCATAATATACAAGAGGTAACGAAACAGGGATATAATAATTATGCTCCTGAGAAGCACATAGGAGAACCCATTCATGGTTTTGAAAATAGTGGTCATGAAGCAATTGTCAGTGGGTTAGAATCTACCGGGAGTAGACGATATTTTGTGTGTACAACACATCCGGATAAGAAATTTTCTATCCTATGTACATCAAGGAGGAGATACCGATTGAGAGCCGTTTCAAAAGTATTTACATTTTCTGAAACTGGTACATATTATTATATAAGTACTTCTGGTCCATCTATGGTTGGTAAAATAGTAGTAAATGCATGTGGAGGTGCAACCAGAAGATTAAGAACACCTGAGAATATTTGTGATGATACATGTCATTGTTTAAATGAACATTGTTGCAAAGAAGCATTTGAACATTGTACCTCTTGTAATAAAATGGGAGCATGTAATAAATGTGCAAAAGATACAATATGGAGAAACAATTCATGTGTTCCAGTAGATTGTGCTACTAGATATAAGAATAAGCACATGAAATTTGTATCTGGTAAGGGATGTTCGCATGTGTTTGGTTCATTACAATGTGTTTCCGATTTTGATTGTTATATTGTTGGATCAAACGGTCAGTGTATAGGAGGTGTCTGTTGTAACGAAAATTATCTAGATACCACTAATTGTAGAGTATGTAACGATGGAAGATCTATGTGGTCATATAATTCATTTGAAGGTTATATGGAAGGTGCAATTGATTACGCTACTTGCTTAGACATTAGTCCAGCGTGTGAATTGTATAAAGAGGAAGGCTACTGTACGAATACAGAAACAGCTAATATTTGGGTAGAAGGAGATGGAGAATTAACTGTTTATTCTTCAACGTGGGCAATTGTTGATTGTAATGATGTCAAAAACATAACTTGTGGATCGGGTATTAATACACTGACAGATGATCCTTCATGCGCTTCAGGTCTTTGTGCTGGTCCGGATGCAGACTTGGCAGCAACATGGAACAGTGGTACTTGTTCTGATACAATTATTAATAATAAAGCAAGTTGTGAAAGTAATGGTGAAACATGGACAGAGACAGGTGCTGAGACTACCGGTTTTTGTTGTGGAAATCAAGGTATTGTTGGAGAGACAGTAGTAGAATCAACTGTACCAGCCGGGGGTTCATTTATAACTCGAGTTTGGAGTGAATTCATGGCTGATAATTGTAGACGGTCATGTGGTTTATGTCCAGATGGTTACATAAACGATGAACCATTGGGATATGATGCGGCAACTACATTATGTGACAGTATCTCCGATTGTGCTGGTATATATCAAAAGAAAACTACCAACAAATGGTACGCTAGGAAGAATGGAAATATAATAACACCAGAAATTTATCCAAATGCCAACGATCATCCGGATAAAATATATGGTTTGACACGAGATTATATTACATTTTTAAAGACGTTTGACGATAGGGACTATTGTAGTCAATGTTTACATGGGTCCTTTTTCTTTCGAAGTCGTGGGAAATGTATCCCTGAAGTTTGTCCAGTTGGACAGAAGTTCCTAGATGGTATTGGTTGTAGAAGACAGGTAGAATTAGAGGAGGATGAGAAATTACAAGGACCAATTGAAAGAGCTTTGGTAATGGCTAGATGTCAAGATGGGTTTTATAAAGATAATCATACAAATAGATGCCAACCAATTCGGTTACACCCAATGATACCGGTAACGTTATACATTGATGAAAATACAGATGACGAATTATCTATGACGTTATTGTGCGAAGTATGGGGTGTATCTATGGTAAAATGTCCTCAATGTAGTTGTTATTTGGATTCGTTATATGGTAAATGGAGCTCCTTTGAATGTGAAACCTGTTTAAAAGGATATGGTCAAAAGCAATGTGGTAAAATTTGCGCCGGTTATGATGGTGAAAATGATCAATCCATTTGCAATGGATTTGGAAAATGTAATTTTGGGTCCTCTTTAAATGAGACATCATCCGAACGATTGTTTAGAGATGGTTCTTGTACTTGTGGCAACCCCCCAGCTTCTATTAGTGACGATAAACTGAATATGCAAATATACAATTCGTTTTATACATCACTTACTACGATTACAGAAAAGCAAAATGCTGTATTATGTTTAGACGAAACCACTATTGATTTTGATGGAAAAGACACATGTTATCATTTTGATGAAGATATCACCGATTGCACCGCATGTGAAAACGAATTTTCTGGTCATAACTGTAAATACAAATGCGAAAGGTGTTTTAATAGAGGAAGATGTGCAAATGAGCCTAGTGATACCGACGGTGCATTGTGTTCGTGTCCAAATGACGAAGGTAAACCTAGTTTATATTGGGCTTTAAATTGTTGTCCAATTGGATTCCGTGTATCAGATATCAAAGGTCTCGAAAAATATCCACAAAGTACCATTGGAAATGAATTCTCTGTAGATAGAATTTCACAAAGTACAAAAACAAAAAGAGGAGATTATAAAATAACAACTGAACGAGTAACAAGTGGTTCTGCATATGCTACAAGCGACGGGCAGCTTACCGAAGCTGAGTGTATGGTTTATGCATCTGAAAATGATATCCCATATACAGGATATATGCTCGATGATAATGATGATTATCCACCCGCATGTGTGGAATTGACCACTAGAATAATATATAATGATTATGATTCTACTAAATCGTGTAGCAGTAATCAAGCGTGCATAGAGATTGCAGGTTCCTCATCTGGTACACCTAAAAGTTTGCTACCAGTTTCATACATGCACCATGGGTATCCTACCGATTATGTTGCTTTGACTTTAGCTGACTGTCAGAATCTGGCAACCGAACTTGGAATAGAATTTATTGATTACGGAACAGACGTAACCATGCTAAATGGATGTTCCCGCGGTTATACATCCCAATGGATTGGATATAATTCAAATGATCTCAATATTGAATGTGGACATAATTTTATAGGATGCGTTGTATGGGACGGAGCGAAGACATGGCAGAGACACAGACATACTGAATATTGGTGCAAACCATGTCCGGGTGTATCAGATGATATGTGGATGACACCAGAAGCAAATGTTGCTATTTGTGGAGGTGAATCGAGGGGAAAATGTACTCGGAAAACGAGCGCTGAAAATGGATGTAATTGTTATCCCGGTAATGGGGGAGATCCGTTGGATCCATCACAAGATTTTATTGGTTATTCATGTCGTTGTAGAAATGAAGATAGTGTTCCTTTTAAAGGATTTCAACATGATTATGGGTGTTATGGACATGGTTTATGTGTAGAAAGCAAGATAGAAGTGAATGGATTGGAAATTGGATGTATACCAGCACAGGGTCATTATTTACAATTAAATCCACAAAACATGGTAATGGAGGTACAACCAGCAGAACCGGGATATTATGTTCCAAACGATGGTGATGTTCATACTCAACAATATGCATGTCCAAAAGGATCCGATCAATCTGAATGGAGATCGATACAATGTAATATGTGTGTACCCGGGAAATATGCAGATGTAGAAGGATTATCGAGTTGTAAAGATTGTACTATGGGTTGGTATACACCGAATCACGGGACTATCGTTTGTACGGAATCAACTGTAGGTCGATATTCTACAAACAGACAAACGAATTGGGGATGTAATGACGGTCGATATCAAGATCAAACAGGACAAACAACTTGCAAAGACTGCCCAACTGGTAAATATGGCAAGACTGGCATTGCAGATGTATGTGTTAACTGTCCTAAAGGAACACATATGCCATTTACCAATATAGCAGGAGCTTGTCGTGTCTGTCAAGTCGGTCAATATCAAGATCAAACAGGTCAATCATCTTGTAAAAATTGTCCAGCGAATCATGTTAGCGGACATCAATTTGCAAATACATGGAACGATTATTACTCACCACTCGCGGGTACAGTATACAATCCTAGTTCATCTATCTATGTGAAAACCTTTTACACAGTTCAGTATCCATTTTATCAATCGCAATCTTGGGTCTGGTTCAACTGGAATTATAAATCTAGGAAAATAGTGTTTCATCCCGGAACTGCAAAATTTTCACAAATAACAGGTGAATTTGAACGGGGTGTATTCTATGATGATATCAGTGCTTGTTTTCAATGTCAGGGACATGATTCCTCAGATGCACAAACCAAACCTTTGGATGATTATGAAACAAATGTACACACAGATGCACACAATTTTGATGGCGTTTATTATCTTGATGAAAGTTTGGCAGATGATTTTTATGTTATTAGTTCAGGCATGCCAGATATAACTGTTACAGAAAGTGATTGTCAATCGTTTGCTAATCGCAATGGGTATAGTTATTCAACAGTTACTGATGATAGTATGCAAGAAGGTTGTGTTGAGACATTATTGGAGCAATCAGCAGTAGTAGAGTCAACTTTAACTGATTTTCAAACATCAGATGGTACATATGTGCGGTATGTAAGCAATTACCCTGTTGAACAAGTAACGTGGAATGTTCCTACTATAACATATCAGACTGAAGGATTTCCCAAAGTATTACTGACTGAACAAGCATGTAGAATTTTTGCAACGCAATTGGGACTAACGTTTAATATAGCACTAACTGGGACAAACGTTCCTATGGGATGCGTTCATACGGTGTTCGGAGTATATTTTCGAACTGTTGAGGTTGGTGTAAAATGCAGTACTTCGTATAAATGCATACAAGGAAATGAAGCTAGAAAAACATGTACTACCGCAAAGAAATGTGTCGTAAAAAATCCACTTAATAACGGCATTACTACAGGTCCAACTCGAAAGAGAACGAATAAAGTATTTGTGGGTACGAAAAGACAAATGTATAATCATGGTGCATATGCAGGAGAATCTTATGTATGGGCACATCCGTGTACAGCTTGTTTACGAGAAAGTGATACAGAGGGTGAAATGAAAGGACAATATGATGACGATTGTGTAGTATGTCCAGCCGGTAGATATGCAGCACCTGCATATCACTATAGTAATTTACGTCCGTTATTAGGTTATAGATCACCTTACTATAACTATAATTTTCCATTGGTATTGAATTGGGACGTGAAGAAAAATATACCGCATTCATGTGAGACATGTCCTACTGGAAAATATCAAGGGCTCACAGGACAATCTGGATGTACTATGTGTCCAGCAGGTAAATTCCAGAATCATCGTGGAACATCAGAATGCAAAGATTGTGAAGCTGGGTATTATCAGGATCGAACTGGACAGACAAGTTGTAAATCATGTTGGGCTAGCCACGAGGGTACATATCAAGATGAAAAAGGACAAACAACATGCGAACTTTGTCCAAAAGGTAGATATGCAGACGTTACAAGATTAGCAGAGTGTAAAAAATGTCCTGCTGGTCAATATCAAGCTAGTACAGGACGAACGTTGTGTAATAGTTGCAGAGGAAGAGATTATAAATTCCAACCATTGGAAGGACAAGATCATTGCGAAGACATGTGGCACGGTCGTGCCTTAATGCCTTTTAAATCGAATGGTGATTCTTGTGAATGGGATTGTCGATGTCAATACACCGAACTGGATACATATGGATCTGCCGCCGAAATATCGGAAATGGAACATACCGCCAACAATTGTAATGCAAAAACATACGTAGGTGGTCACGAAGGTATATGGGATGGTAGTACCGGTAGTAAATCGGATTATCATTCTTGTTATCGATTTTGTAGAGATAAAGTTAAAACATTTGATTATGAATGGCGATACCAGTGGAATCAACCCGATCCACATTCTTGTTATTGTTACGTAGGTGGTGGTGATCGTTATTGTCTAGGAGAATACGCGTTCCACGGTTACGGTATTAATGTAAATGTTAATTATAATAAATACAAACAAGGTGGAACGGCTATAAGAAATGAAATTGCAGCTTTGTGTCCATCACGTCCAGAGAGTAGAGCCGGACTAGATTACGATCCAACGAGATCATGGGGTATAGAATATGATTATAAAGGACACGATTATCCAATGAACGATTGATTATAATATTAAAAAAAAATGACGTATAAAAGATTACATATTTATTATAAAATGAAATATTTATTTGTATTATTATCTATTTATATAGCATATACTATGGCTGTATGCTCAGAAGACTACGGAACAATGAACAGATGGGGAAGATTAGATGTAGAAGATGGCGTTACTGAAATTGGAGAAGGTGCTTTTAATGGATGTGAAAAAATACGATCACTTTGGCTACCAGATTCAGTTGATACAATACATAAATATGCTTTTGCTAATACTCATTTGCAACGAGTATTGGGTGGAGAAGGATTAAGATCATTACAGAGCTATTCGTTTGCCAATTGCACTCATTTAAAATTATTTGATCCACCTAATGTCACAGATCCACCTAAATCTCTAGAGGTATTGAAAGCTTTCACTAATACCTCTCTGAAAACAATATCAGAGGCGCCTTATCATTTCGTACATTTGACGTACGACACGGATGGGTATATTTATTTCTAAAAAAATATAATATAAATACTATAGCTTATTTATTAAAATGAACAAAAATTTAAATTCTGTCGTACAAATCATCGTGCAAAAAGCACCCCCTTCCTACAAACATATGGTAGCCGGCACCGGTTGGTTTCCTAAACATGAAAAAGCCTCTGAAGGTACGCTCATCACAAACGCACATGTTGTCAATGGAGCCAGAGCAGTCTACATCCGTTTACCATGCTCTCATTCCACAGACATCAAAGCATTTGTCAAAGGAGTATCTACTGACTTAGATATCGCCGTATTAGAAGTCAAAGACAATCATTTATCTCAATTGAAATCCATATTAAAGGAACGCTATGGTGACTCCACCATTCCCAGACTACAAATAGGTGATTCCGATGCTTTCCTTGCAGCGAAACCAGAGGAACAACAAGTCGTCGCAAGAGGAAATCCTTTAGGAAATGAATATCAAAACATGACCGGTGGAAGACTTTCTGGTTTAAAACATGCTCACGAACAATTGTATCTGGTTACAGACGCATCCATCAACCCGGGAAACTCAGGCGGACCAGCTCTTAATACAAAAGGTCATGTTATCGGAATGAATACCATGAAAGTGAACAACGCAACGGAAATCAATATGTTGATTCCATCCAATCGAATCTCAAGAGTATTTCCCGAATTAGTAGACAACTCTGTCAACGAACAACAAGTACAGAAATGGATGGCTATGGCAAAAATGGCTTTCGCTAGGAGACTTAAGCCTCGAGAAGATCCTACCGATGATCAAATTCAACATGTAGCTCAGAACTGGGATATTGACACAGATATCATTAAATTGGCATCCGCATGGGAAGAACACAAATTAGGAGGAAATAAAAAAGTATCTGGTGAAGTGACGCCGGTTACATTCAGTGATTTTTACATGAAACATTGTTATCAAAAAGAGGCAGCGCATAATCTTGTATCTACCATTATGGATCATGTTGAAAACGATAATATTCAAGCCATTCATCAAATGAGAAGCAAAGGATTTCAGAATTTCACATGCGGTACATGCCATCTATGTGCATCAGGTGCTCATAGTACACACATGGCTGCTACAAACTTCAATAACATCAAAAGCAATGTCCCACCTAGAGTATTGCATTATCCGCGATTAGCTTTTAGAATGTCCAACTCCACCGGCAAACCCACTCTTAATCATTATGGTAACCCAGAAGGTGTCTCTTCAGGAGTCATCGTATCGGATGTCGTAAAGAAAGGATTAATGGATCGAACAGGACTCAAAAAATATGATTTCGTTTATAAAATCACCACACCAACTGGATCGTATGATATTGACAACTATGGAGAGACGTGGATGCCAAAATTACAAGTATCTTTACCAGTAAATGATATTATTCATCGAGCCAACTTTGGAGATCAAGTACAAATTCATATTGTTAGGGGAACCGAAAAAGAAACGCTTCATATGGATTATACATATTTAAAAGATGAATTCAAACCGTCTGTACGATCTTTAGATTCTTTGCAAGACATGCCTTTACAAAAACAGATTGTTAAATTAGGAGGAATGACAATGACTCCGTTGAGATTGAATCATGTGATGCAATACAAAATGAGATTAGGTAAATATTTGAATCCACATAAACAAAATGATTTTAAAATAGTCGTCATGGATGTTGATACAGACACACCAGCATTCCACTCAAGAGATATTGTACCGGGAGACGTTTTAAAAATGGTTAATCAAGAGAAAGTGGCGGATTCATGGACAGGTTTTATTACACAAATGAAATCCATTAAAAAGACTGCCTTTTTCGAAACCGAAAGAGGCAGCGTATTAATATTATAATTTTATCTTTTAATTTTCTTCACTTCTCAATTAAAAAACAAGACATAAACAAGGAATTATACACTATCAAAACATCTTTTTATATTTACCTAACATGAAAGTTTTTGTAAGTAATTAAATCACCTAAAAAGGCAATAAATATACATACCAAATCGATGATTGATATGTAAATTATTGCTTATCTTTTTTGTAATTACCGAACACAGGCAATTCGGGAGCAGAACTATATCTTCGGACTTCTTGATCGTTCGGACTGTTGCGTCCAGAATACATATGCACGGAACCTAAAGAATTTAGTGATGCTCTCACTTCATCGAAATTCACTTCATCGTAATTCACTACATTCTGCATTGCCCAGTGTCTCTGTAGATTTCCATTCAAAATATCTAAACGTGCAGCAACACCGTCTAGTTTTTTCATACACATATCCCACATTGGTTTTTTGTTCTCAGCGTCTCTACATATAGTATCGGTAAGATCCTTTACGTTTTGTTTCACTTCAGCTACGTCCTCTCTTACCGACGTGATATCGTCACGCACTAGAATCCAATCTAGAGGAAGTCGGTCCGTCTCGTGTCCTTTCCACTGACCCTCCTTCCAGATAACGGTGATCGTTTCGCCCTCTACTGATTTTATAACAGCCTCGTGCCACATATATTGATCGGAATTATTAGCAACTTGCCACTTGACGAGACAGTTTTGCCCCTTTTTCATAATAAATTGCAAAAAAAATAGGCTGTTATTATCGTTATTTAAATGGACTTGCAAAAAATAGCCCCCTTTTTTTTCTGTGTGTCAGACAAGCCGTGTGATTAAGATGAACATATATACGGACGTCATATACGTAGGAGTTTACATAATAAGCATTGCGGTGGTCCAATTTTATATATTTTGTGAAATATAAATAGTTTTGTTAGTTTTTATTAATATTTTTATATAATTATTATAGAAGAATTTCCATTATTTTAGATTTTTTATACTTACAAATATATTTATATATATATATATATAACACGTAAACAAAAACACGTAAACACGAAACACACAATGGAAAATTTGGAAAAATTAAACACGTACGATGATTTTATATATGTTAGAGATCGTATATATGTCTTTCTATTTATATATCTATATATCTATCTATCTATCTATCTATTTATATATATATTTGTTTATATTTATTTAATATATTTATTTATTATTATTATTTATTTATTTCAACAGGTCCAGTATGGTACAATAGCATGCAATAGCACTGAATATGACTAGGATATCCCGACACAAAATTTAGATCGAAAAAAGATTGTCATTATTATTTTTCGATCGAAAATAGTCCTGATTTTTCAGTCTAATACTAATTGCATGATGCATGACGTCATGGATTGTGAGCCACACAAGAATGATTACTAATTGAAGCTAGTCACATCCGCAAAATTGTGTCTAACACTAAATGGTGCTATCTTAAAAGTTCTTGCCAACCTCAAATACTATGTAAATATAACTATAATGCTATTTTCATACTAAATATTTTTTATACCCTAATTTTAACTCAATATTAATATTTCTGCTGAAGGACCATACCTTTTGACTTCTTTTCTAAAATCATCTGCTCGTTTAGTCATCACATTTTTCAATCTATTCACTAACATTTGACCCGGTAACGATGTAAATAAAGTATGTAGCACACCAGCAGCTCTTGATTTCATAGGTTTGGATGCCATCTCTCCAACTGATATCACTTCACATGTTTCCATATTTACCAATAGATTTCTAAGAGATGTTTTTTTCACCTGATGTGCTGCACGGAAAATCAATACACATAAAACATTCCATAAAAGCTTATCACTATACATCACACTAGATTTCATTCTTTGAAACCCTTCAGCGAATGGAGAACGTAAATAGCATTTTCTACCGTTATAAAACACATCTATTTCCATAGGAATCATTCCAAATTTACTTTTCTGTTTATCAATATAAAGTTGAAATTCACATTCTGAAGATGAATTGTAAGGACCTTTTACAAACCATTCTGATTGATTTGTCGTCACTTTCATCTTCCTAGGTTTGTTTGGATTTGGTTTTACGCAAAAAACAATTGATTTAATACCACTTCCATCAACTTCTGTCAACGGAAGAAATGAATTACGTATACGTTTTCTTGCCCAAAAAGATCCACTTGAAGAATGTTTTTTCTCATCCTCTAAATAGATCTTATTTGCACGACGTTTTAGAGAACTACGTTTGCTACTATCAATAGCAGTATTCTCCAAACGAGCACCTTCCTCTATGAAATGCAACATTCCACGTTTTCTTTTCCGACCCTCAAATGTATGTTTATCAAATACAAAGTCATCTAATTCGACTTCCTTTAGAACAGGTGTTGATATTTTAGGAATGTACATAGGAACATTCCTATGAGAGTGGAAATTACGTCCGACTAAATTAAATATAAATAGCCGATGTGTTGATTTGCCATTCTTCACCCAATTCTTCTTAAACATATCAAATATCATTCTATTTGTTTTGTTTGATGAAAGATTTGCGAATAAGAGATTATACAGTTGCTTCATCCCTTCATCAGTAGATAAATCATCTGGAGTAGTCATTTCCCCTTTGTATGGAATCCTAATCATGATCTCTTGAGCTGCTTTTGCCATAATCAATTCAGGGTCTTCCGGATCTTTCTTTTTCTCACATAAATCGAGTGCAACACGAGCCATGTTACATGCATATCTATCTGACGGAATAGATGCTACGTTGTATGCCATCTGACAGATAGCATTTATCTGTTGATCTTTGGTCATTTGCTTCAATTTTTTTGATATCATTTGATGTTGCCACACGAAATTACCTCCTTCAGGGAATTTATCTTCAACCAAAATAATTAGTAAATAGTCAAATGCAGCTTGAGGATAACCACTTCTTGCGATTTCCATGGAAACCTGTACAATCTTATCTTTATCGCATCTACGAGCGTATTTATGTTGTGCGGAACGCAAAGACCCAAGTGATCTCTTGTATACAGACTCCCTTTTAGCCCAATGATTCATTTTGGGTTTTCTTGTTAGTATTTTGGTTTATTTTATACCATAGATATATTGATACCATAATTTGATAAAATGGATAGTGATTCAATAAATTGATTAAATATTAAAGCCGTAATATTAAATCCATGCTATTATATTTACCATGTAAATATCATTACCCATATACTAATAATTCCTATATAAGTATAAATTTAATTTTTTTTTTTTTGAAAATTTTTTTTATGTTCCTGAAATGACAAAGTGTTTAGCAGGCTAAACACTTTGTCATTTCAGGAAGACACTTTTTTTTTTTCA
>Ga0115013_10000513_pt1 | contig 23503 bp, 16 predicted proteins | sample SouAtlMetagenome_2_FD_88686 | JGI IMG/M metagenome (GOLD analysis project Ga0115013, IMG submission 88686) | Marine eukaryotic phytoplankton communities from Atlantic Ocean - South Atlantic ANT15 Metagenome | ecosystem: Environmental > Aquatic > Marine > Oceanic | place: South Atlantic Ocean...
ACATAAACTTAAAAAAATTCTTCCTGCAATATTTAAAAAGGCATATTTAACAATACTTGATATGGCTCTTAACTTGGAGGAATTTAGATGAACCATCACTATAATTGGTGTTGATAGGAGAATCATAGTTATCCCATATTTTGTGTTTGAGAACAAATTGGAGAGCTGGAAAATAATGACTAATAATAAAGTAACCAGTGCTGATACAAACAAAACTTTGCTTTCAATTTTTCGAATCCATCTAGGAACACCGCTAAGCTTAAATTCAGAAAATATCTTAACAAAGTGAACATCTACTCCGAATTTAAGTAGCACACAAAGTATCATTAAAACCGAGAGAGATTCAACAAAAACACCATAATCTTCCGCTGAAAAAAGCTTTATAATAAGTAATGAAAATATATAATTAGAAATTACTGACAAACCCCTAATCATTACAAAATAAATTGTTTTTCTTTGGTTTGTGTCATTTACCAACCGCTTTACTTTAACTAGAAACTTACCCAGCATTTACTCCCTTTTTGTCATGATTATTTATACTTTCAAATGCGAAGAAATTTATAAAAAACGAAAATAATAGTACTCCATTTTGCCTTTCAATGTAGTTCTCAATTAAAGCCATCGTAAAAAATAAAAATAGAATCGAAAAATAGATAAAATCCTTAGAGTTGATGGCTTTTTTAAACCCAATTACAAATACCGCTAACAATGAAAATAATCCCATAATGCCTGAGGATAGCCAAGCTCCTAAAAACTGGTTGTGAGAATTAAAGTAAGTGCTATTATTTTCAATATAATATTGTGATAAAATATCTTTTACATCTCCTATTCCATATCCAAAAATTGGCGCATTTAATATTGCGTCCAAAGAAAAATTATATATTCTAATCCTTGTTGAGGTTGACCCAGGGCTAGCGAAATCTGAGCTTGATAGCGCTGAAGCAAGCTCAAAAAAACGATCTTTTAGTGATTGATTTATAAAAACCAGTCCAGTAAAAAGTACTATTGATAATATAAAATATAAGACTGCCTTTCTATTCTTTAAAGAAATAAAATAAAACAAAAAGATAAGTGCAGTTATTAATATCGGGCCCTTTCTGGCCAATAATATAAGTTGACAAAACAAAAATGCAATAGAAATAAAAAACAAGAATTTAGCATAACCCCGCTTCAAATCCTTAAAAATTGCCGTTGAAAAAATTAATGAAATTACAACAAACATAGAGGCATAAAGAGGGTGCATTGAATACTTTCCGAATTTTACAGCGATTCTTTCTGGATAATGCAATAAATAAGTCTTCGTCATATAGCCGTTGAAAAATGTATATATTAAAATTGCTAAGAAAAAAAGTATTGTTGAGATGAAGAAAAACTTAAACAGTCTATCTCGAGTTACTGCGGGGTTAATGCTGTTCCTAGTATAGACGGCATAAAATGTAAATGGTACAATTAACAAAGAAAAAATACTTAAAAGGTTTTCTCCTCCTTCGGTTAAATTGCTAGTGTAAAATATGCTTATCAGCATAAAAAAGAAATATAGGGTATTGGCAACTAATATGGTAATATAGTTTTTCTCGTCATTAGATTTTGTTTTAGAGAAGAAATAAATGGTGACTATAGAAAATATTATAAATGGTATGTTTCTAAAATTAAAAGGGAATAAAATTGAAATAGAAAATAAAAAAACTCCTAAATAGAACATATTTAAAAAGAACTGTCTTGCCCTCATTTATCTAAAAAATTTAATTAAAAGTTTGGGGAGAAAATAAACACTAAGTAAAGGGCCTACAAAATATGATACTCCATTTGTTAAGTCACCCCTTAACAAAAATAATAAGTGAAGGGCAAAATAAAATGCTATAAATTCCTTGAAGTCGTGCTTTGAGATGATCCAGGCTATGAACTTAACAATAAAATATGCTAAAATAATTGCTAAGAGCGCTACGCCGACAAGCCCAAAATTAATATATCCTTCTGATACCAAGGGGTTTGATAGATTTGAATAATTTCTTGGGGTTGTATTCATAAGATAGTCACCGATGAGCTCACCTGTTGATGTTGGTTTTGACGCCCAAATGCTACGAGGGATAAAAAACAAACCAACTCCTAGCAATTGGTATCCCCACGAGATACCATTTATTTCTACATACTCTAGAGTTGCTAGTATATTAGAAAACGCATCATAATGGAGAGACTCAAATGCACCAGATATAGTCCCAAACCTTAAAAATGACTCATATACCAATTGAGGATTGTCAATAATCTGATCTAGATTGGCGTCAATGTGAGTCAGTGATGACATTAAGGGAAAAACAACAACCATTGACAAGAACAAAAAAAGAAAAAATTTAGCATTAGAATTTAAAACCTTAGGGAAAAACAGAAAAATTAATGCTATATAAATTGGGCCAAGTGTATTTCTCTTTTCAGTGAAAGTGTTTTTAAAAAAGATGAGCATTAAGAGAAACGCTATTAAGCACACAAAAATTGTTAATGTATTGGCGCTTAACTTGTTCTTTGCCTTTAAATATGAGGCGGATGCAACCACCCCTGCCATAGGCAAAAAAAATAAAAACTTTTTCCTAAGCAATAAAGACGATACACTCTCTCTTTTTGCATTTGTGATATATATCGACTCAACAATGTTCGTAACTACATATTCGTAATTAAAATAAACTACAAATACACATATAATAAGAATTGTCAAAATTGCAACTGGAGTGTTTTTCAAGACAATGCATGTCTCTTCTGAAATTAATGAACTTATTTTATTATTTGTTTTAAAATAGATGTAACTCAAAAAGAAAACAATATTAAAAAAAACTATTAAAAAATTTGCAGTTATAACGCTTGATGCGCTAAAAATGAAATCATTTGGAAAGCGGGAGCTAGCAAAATTAAAAGAAGATATTTGAAATATTGGAGCAATAAAAAAAAACAGGTAGTTAAAAATCACATAAGACCCCAAAAATGGCGAGAAAACAGTTTCAATATTAAGATGGTAATAAGCAATGAGTGTGATAACACAAAAACTGACTAGAAATGAAATCCAAACCGATAAGTTTACATCAAAAGAAATAAATGCCAACAGGCTAATACATAGATATAAAAAAGTAACTATCGTCTTTAATTTCATTTTATTAAAATAATATAGCCTTTAGAAAAGAGATAGCCCTAATTTAGATAGGTCATGCTCATTGCGTTAAAATGAAGGTTTGAACTTTTCTAAGTATTTTAAAAATTCTCTAGCTAACATTACTAAAAAAACGATAGATAGAATTAAAACGGGATAAAAAACCTTTATAGGCAGGGCAATGCCAAGAAAGTCTTTGGTGTGATCCACAAAACCACTGTCCTGCTTGCTTGAAATTAAGTCTATAATTTTCTCTTTATCATTTAGCTTTCTATCCAATAAAACAATTTCCTGCCTTAACTCAATATCGTTCATAAATAAATCAAATTCACGTGTATTTTCATTTTCGCTGTTGCCTTCAAATGTTATCCCTACATCACTCAGCCTGTTAGAGTCCATTTGCATGACTCTTTTATAGGTCTCTTGTAAAGAATCCGACTGGACGAGAGATTTTTCTAATGCTCGTTTTGTTTTAGACAGTTCAATAATATCTTTTCTTTGCTCATTGACAAAAAATTCATTTGTTAAAATATTTTCCACAATATTATTAAACACATTATTGAAATTAGCCCTCGTTTTGGATTTAATGCTTATTTGTTGAAAAGGATGTTTGTACTCTTTAATATTGTTTACAAATTCATCGTACTCGACTTTAGATAACGCTAATGAATCTAGATCTAGCACATAATCGTTAAACATAAGTAATAAATCATTGTTGGTTATTACAGGTTCAATGTCAAAACGAACAACCTCCTTAGAAGAGTCTTCGCTCAATCCTAATACCTCAGCAAGTATCTTGTAATCTTTGTCTCTTAAAAGGCCATTATAATAATCGATTGACCCATATAAGTTTTCTCCCGTTTGATAATTTTGTCTAACTGTTATTGTTGACTTATACACAGGGTCTGAAGTTTCTTCAATTACAAACCCCGAAATGAATCCAATAATTGCAGCAATTATAAAAATTATCATATGTTTTTTTACAAAAAAAACAACCCATACAAAAGCGAAAAAGAAATTCTTAAAAATAGAAACAATAAACTGAAAAAATCGATTGAACGTATTTCCAATCATAACAAACAGTTGTCCTAAATCTACTTCTTCATTCGTTTTTGTGCTTTTGCTACCCATAATATTTAGTTTGGTTATTTCGTTATTTTATATGTCGTTTTATAATGTAATTTTAACGCCTTATTTATAATTATATTGTTTATTATTTCAATATATTAATTCTTGTGATACCTCCTTGACAAATATACGCTATTTGATCATACCGTTCGAATATAAGAAATCTGCTATTTTTCTGTCATTTGATAAGCGAGGAGTCTTATTTTGGCCGCCAAGCTTTCCAATTGATTTCATATAACTTGTAAATCCTTGTTTTTTAACAGCGGTTACCTTTAAAGGTCTTAAGACCTTGCCTTTAATAAGGTCTGAATAATAGCTGTTCTGTTGGACTATTTCTAGATTTAATTTATCCTCGAATTCCTTTAAATTTTCTGGTGGCGTTTCAAACTCTACAAGCCATTCATGGTAAGGTAGTCCTGACTTTGGATTAATCTCAGGAGCAACTGTAAATTCTGAAATAGATATTCCAGTATTTGAAATTGCAAGAGAAAGTGCTTGCTCAACTTCCTTAGCAATCACATGCTCCCCAAATGCTGATATAAAATGTTTTATTCTGCCGCTGACTATTATACGAAAAGGAGATATTGAAACAAACTGTATTGTGTCTCCAATATTATAAGCCCACAATCCTGCATTTGTTGAAATAATCATAACATAATTGATACCCTTTTTTACATCTCTAAGAGTTATTCTTTTTGGTGCTTTGTCATAAAACTTATCCGCCTCAATGAACTCATAAAAAATTCCTGAATTAAGCTGAAGCAACATGCCTTTTTTTTGCTGAGAGTCTTGAAAAGCAAAGAAACCCTCGCTTGCTGGGTAGAGCTCAATACTGTCAACCTTTCTGCCAATTAAGCTTTCAAATTTTGAACGATAAGGGCTGTAGTTAACTCCTCCATAGATGAATAAATTAAAGTTTTTGAAAATATTGCCTACGCTCTGATTCTTGTGTTCTATAAGTTTTTCAAAATACATTTGAACCCAAGACGGAATTCCAGCAATGACTGTCATATCCTCTTTAACTGTTTCTAAAACTATAGCATCTACTTTATTTTCCCAATCTTCAATGCAATTGGTTTTCCATGAAGGCATTCTGTTTTTCAACAAATAAGATGGCACATAGTGAGCAGAAATTCCTGAAAGCCTGCCTGTTTTAATCCCATTTTTGTCATTTAGTAATGGGCTCCCTTGAAGAAAAATCCATTTGCCCTTAACAAATTTAGAGTTTCCTGTTTCGTTAATGTACATTAAGGCAGCATTCCTTGATGCCTCAACCTGCGCCTTTATTGAAACATCTGTTATCGGTATGTATTTTGAGCCTGAAGTGGTTCCCGAGGTTTTAGCAAAATACAGTGGCTTGCCCCTCCAAAGAACATTGGTTTCTCCGTTTACCACTTTGTCTATGTAAGGCCTTAAAGATTCATAATCTCTTACAGGTACTCTAGAAATATAATCAGTATGGCTTTTTATAGAGTGAAATTGATGATCCTTGCCAAACTGAGTGTCTTGGGCAGATTTAATCAGTTTTTTAAAAACAATGTCCTGTGTTTCAAATGGTTTTGATGACCATCTATTAATTTTTCTAGCAATAGTAGCGGCAAAAATTTTAGCAAAAAAAGATCTAATAAAACTCATATGATTAAAACTAAAAATCAATAAAATTTGTTGGATCTATTGGGTTTCCATCGTTCCAAAGCTCAAAATGTAGGTGGGGCCCAGTACTAAGTTCTCCGGAAGACCCAGATCTAGCAATAACCTCTTTTGCTTTAACAAAGTCACCTTGTTTCTTTGTTAAAGCCTCATTATGTTTATATACTGAAAGAATTTGATTGCCATGATCGAGTATTACAACATAGCCAGAATCTGAGGTCCATGAAGCCAACACAACTCTCCCATCTGCTACAGCTTTTACAGCAGTTCCGGTTGAGACCGCAATGTCAACCGCATAATGTTGAATATTTCTGTCGTAACCGGAACTTATAACCCCTTCTAAGGGGGAAGAGAACACAAAATTTTTCACCGGTGTTGCGGGCTCAAATAAATTATATTTATCCTCGTTTTCTACCTTTAACCTCAACAATGAATCCGCCTTTGAGGGGGTTAACCTTAAAGAATCTTGTTCGGCTATTACTGAGGCATATATGGAATCTTTATCTATTGATTCAAAAGCCGCCTCCCCATTAAGTACCTTTTTAATAGAGCTAATATAACGATCATTCATCTTTGCGACTTGGTATAGAGAATCTGTCTTATTGTCTAACATAATAGCCTGAGCCTGGAGCTTTGAAGAGGTATAACCAGGAATATACTCTCTAATTGGGGTAAAAGCTATAAAAATCGTGGTCGCTAAAATCAATACAATGGCAGAAAAGGCGGTGAATATAAAAACGTTTAAACGCGTCAATCTAAGAGCAAATTTCTCCTCAAATGTGTCTTCATTAAGAACAACTAATCGGTACTTATGAAGCCATTTTTTTTTTAGTTGTTTTTTGCCTGAGCTTTTAACTATCATCGTTAACAAAATTAAATAAAAATTGTTCTACGGATATATATTCAACACTAAAATTTGATTTAGCCTAATAATTAATAGATAATTATTAACTTTGTATAATAAAATTTATTTATGATGACTTTTTTAAATTTACCATTAGCGCTTGGCCCTTGGCAAATCATTTTAATTGCTGTTGTAGTTCTTCTTCTTTTTGGTGGGAAAAAAATCCCCGAACTTATGAAGGGTATTGGTGGAGGAATCAAAGAGTTTAAAAAGGCTAGCAAGGAAGAAGAGGATAAGTCTACAGAAGATTAAGTTACACTTTTTGTTTTTTTATTCTTTTATCTTATCAATGGAAATAGAGCGGATCATCGCCTCTAATTCAAGCATATACTCACGCTTTTCCCTTGCAGGGGCATAAACAAAACCCTCAGCAATTATAAATCGACCATTGCTTGTGTCTGAAAAGCAATAGTTAACAAAAGGGCCTGACATAAATGCTCCATTTACCTTCCATACGCTTCTTGTTTCTAATACATTTAGGCCTGATATTTTAGTTTTAAAAAAGGAAGGGGTATAAGATCTGTCTGTTGTCATAAAATCTCCTTCATTTGGCCCAGGAATTTCACTCTGTGCAACAGAATCTCGCTGTTGTATTATATATTCATTAAACAAAGAGGGGTGATTAAACTCTTTTATAGGGGAGCTGTATAAAAGTAAATTTAGGCTGCCATTGTCTGTATCGCGTCTGATCCAAAAAAAATTATCTTTAGCCTTAGCTATTCTATAAGCTGAAGAAAATCTAATGTCAACTCCCAAAGCGGTTTTAATACTTGAACTATTAAAAAGGGATTTATTAATTCTCCGCTGTTTTTCTCTGAGCTCAACAGCCCTGAAAGAAGATATAATATCAGTTGAATTAGTTTTTATTAAGGCAGTAAGTTCGTCCGAATCTTTAGCATTAATAACAACCATCGTTTGAGGAGAGGCGTAGGGGTCTTTATAATACTTAACTCCGTTTTCATCAGAAATTTGTACTTTCAAAACAATTCTGTTCAGTCTAACGAAATCTGTAAACACAGCTGTTGGCACTTGGCGCATGTCAAAATACGGTTCAATTTGAGGAAGCCCATAAATTTCTGATCCTACGTTTTCCCTTAGAACATCTCCAACATGCCCAGCCCACAAGTCGTCATCTATTACAAGTAGTAGATTATTTATATTCCCTGAAGAACTGGGCTTGTATACTTTTTTTGGTTTTGAATTATTACACGCAAAAAAAGTAAGCATTAAAAAAAATATTTGTAATCGTCTCATAAATATCAATTTTCTGCTAACCCTCTGTGATTATTATATGGCTTTGAATCTTTACTGCTAATATCATTCCACTTTGGAGAGTTTCATCACTAAAACCTGATAATTTATAAGCATTATTCCTAAAGACACCCTTGTTCTGGCCCATGTTAAGTCCCTGCTTTATTCTACTCCCCTCACTAATATCAAGCTGAACATCTAGATTTCTAGTATAAATAATTAATCTATCGCCGACATTAATCAAGTCTGTTTTTAAACCATTCCATTTCTTTATATCTTTAATTGTGACATTAAACTTTTTGGCTACTTTACCCAAATAATCGCCAGACTTTACCTTGTAACTGATTTTTGAATCCATTTTATAGAACTTTGGCAATGGCTTCTCCCTTTTATCAAACTCATCCTTTGAAAACGTATAAATTTTATCTTCATTTGTTACAAATTTTCCAATTTGGCTTTTCGGTAACCTTAAAATATTGTCATAATCTGCAAAATATGGGATTAAATTAAGCTTGTATGATGGGTTTAAGAACTCTAATGTCTCTATACCAACGTTGAGAACAGCGTCTATGTGGTCAAAATGAATCATTTGCTTTATTTTGACGGTATCTGTTTCAATAATAGACGGTGCGGTTAATGAATTATAAAAACCGTGTTGTTCTGCATACTCAAAAATATATAATGTTGCAAAAAACGCGGGAATATAATTGGCTGTTTCTCTGGGAAGAAAGGATCTTATGTTCCAATAATTTCTATATCCGCCTGACCTTCTTATTGCCTTTGTGATGTTCCCTGGCCCCGCATTATAGGCAGCTAGTGCAAGCTCCCAATCTCCAAAAACATTGTAAAGGCGTTTAAGATAGAGCGCTGCCGCATTAGTTGACATTAAAGGATCAAGCCTTTCGTCCACATAACTACTAACCTCCAAATTGTAAATTTTTGCTGTGGAAAACATAAATTGCCAAAGACCCGAGGCCCCCACAGGAGATTTGGCTCTTGGCCTGAGGGCTGACTCTATAACAGATAAATATTTAATTTCAAGTGGGACGTCATGCTTGTCAAGAATTTCCTCAAACATTGGAAAGTAGTAATGGCTTCTAAGCATTAAACTCTCAAACGATTTTCTTCTGTTTGCAAGATAATTATTTATAAGCTTTTCTATAACCGGGTTATAGGCTACGTTAAAGGGTGTTTTTGAGTCTAAAACCTTTAACCTCTTTTTAAGGGTGTCTCTATTAATAAAGGTTTTGATATTTTGATTAATACTGTCATTCCATTTCTTAGTTGTATTAACAAAATAATCCTTGGAAATTAAAGAGTCTACAAGAGCCGCATACTTGAACTCTTTTACTTTAATTTTTGTGCTATCTAATACTTCGGCTGGCTGTTGGGCAAAAACGAATAAGACTCCTAATAAATAAAAAAATAATATACTGCGCATAAATCTAATTATTTAAAATTGCTGCAATTCCTGGAAGAACCTTCCCTTCTAAACTTTCTAACATTGCTCCGCCTCCTGTGCTAACATAGCTTACCTTTCTATCAAATTTAAATTTCTTAACCGCCGCCACTGAGTCCCCGCCGCCAACTAAAGAAAACGCACCGTTTTGTGTCGCTTCAATAATTGATTCACCAATTGCAACTGTACCTGACGAGAACTTCTCAAGCTCAAAAACACCTATTGGGCCATTCCAAAGTATCGTTCTACATTGTTGTACTACGTCATGAAAAATAGACTTGCTTTTAGGGCCGCAGTCTAGACCTTGCCATCCGCTTGGAATATTATAAATGTCAACAACTTGAGTGTTAGAAGAATTGTCAAATGTGTCGGCTGCTAGTACATCAACAGGAAGGTGAACCTTCACCTTTTTCTTAGCTGCCACCTTTAAGATCTTTCGCGCCAATTGCAACTTGTCTGATTCAAAAATGGAATTCCCGATAGAACCCCCATTTGCTTTTATAAATGTAAAAGACATACCTCCTCCAATTATTAAGTGGTCAATTTTATCTAAAATATTTTCTATTATTGTAATCTTTGATGATACTTTTGCCCCCCCTAAAATAGCCAAAACAGGTTTTTCACCGTTTTTCATGACTTTTTCAAGGCTTTCTATTTCTTTAGCCAAAAGAATACCAAAACACTTTGCATTTAAAAAAAACTTAGCGACAACAGTGGTGGAGGCGTGAGCTCTGTGCGCGGTTCCAAAAGCATCATTTATATAAAAGTCTCCATGTGAAGCCAAGGCCTTAGCAAACCGCTCATCGCCTTGAGTTTCCTCCTTATAATACCTTAAATTCTCTAATAACAATACTTCTCCTGGGAGCAAATCCATTGCCATATTGGATGCTCTTTCACCTATGCATGTCTCTGAAAACTTTACATCAACCCCAATTATTTGGTTAAGCTTATAAACAATATGCTTTAAAGAAAGTTCTGGCTCTTTATCCTTCGGTCTACCTAAATGGGACATTAGAATACAGCTTCCGCCATCGTTAAGGACCTTTAAAATTGTAGGCTTCGCAGCATGTATCCTGGTATCATCAGCTACATTAAAAAAGTGGTCTAAGGGGACATTAAAGTCCACACGAATTAAGGCTTTTTTGTCTTTAAAATTGATTTGTTGAATTGTACGCATTATTTCACTTTAATTGCAATAAAAACAATAGAACATCAAAGGTAAGTATTTATTAAGATAGATAAACAATCTCTCATGTAATGTTCGATATTCAAGAATGTTAATTTAAAGCAAATGATCTATATGAGGTAAACCACTATATTTGTAAAATGAGAACAATAGAAATTGTTGGACAAAAAAACATATTAGATCATTTAATAGACAATATAAACTCTGGCCGAAAACCTCATGCTCAAATTTTTGAAGGTAGATGCGGCTACGGAACATTGCCCTTAGCTTTAAAATACGCTAGCTGTCTAGTTGAAGTTTCGTCTCAAAATACAAAAAAAGTAGACCCCACTAATCACCCTGATATCCACTTTTTTTTTCCAGTCGTAAACAGAGGTGGTTCCAGCTCCCCGAGCACCTCAAAAGATTTTATGTCAGAATGGAGCACTTTTCTTGATCAATCATCCTACGGTACATTAAACGATTGGTATGACCATATTGATGCGGGGAATAAACAAGGAATAATAACTGCTGACGAGGCGCAAAACATAATAAAAACATTGTCATTAAAATCATTTTCTGGAGGACATAAGGTTTTAATCATTTGGCATGCGGATAAAATGAATGCTTCGTGTTCGAATAAGTTATTAAAATGGGTAGAGGAGCCGAATAAAAAAACCTCAATAATTCTAATTTGTGAAAACAGTGATTTACTTCTTACCACTATCCAGTCTCGCTGTCAATTATTAACTGTAAGCAGGATTACAGCTCAGGATATTGAGGGGGCTCTAATAAATAAAGGCGTTGACCCCGAAAGCGCGAAAAGAATTGCCTTTAGCTCAGATGGAAATTTTAATAACGCTATTTGTTTGGCTGAGAAAAATATTAAAACTGAAAGTTTTGAAAAGCTTTTTATTGATTGGGTAAGAATCGCGTTTAAAGCTAAATCAAGTAAAAACTCAATTTTCGAGCTCTTAGACTGGTGCGATAAAACATCAAGACTCGGAAGAGAGATTGAAAAACAATTTTTAGAATATAGCTTAGAGTTATTTAGGCAAGCATTAGTTTTAAATTATGGGACGATTGAGCTTGTGTCAAACGAACCTTTAGACAAGTCATTTTCCTTAAAAAAGTTCTCAGCTTTTGTAGGAGGAGGAAATATTGAAAGTATATATGAGGAGGTTGAAAAGGCAATTTTTCACATTGAAAAAAACGGAAACTCTAAAATTGTATTTACCGACCTGTCAATAAAATTGACAAGACTATTACATAAAAAAACCTAATAATAGTTTTTTTCTATTAATTGAGTGACCCCGATAGTTCTCTTCTATTATAAAGAGCCCTTTTTAAGGCCAAGAATTGGGCTTATAAACTTTATTCTACATTATCTGCCGTATGAAACAAAAAAACAGCTTAAAAAAGCCTAAATTGAGCTATTTCGTTTTTATTATGTAAATTAGGGACGAATACTCCCCTGAATAGGTTGCCTTAATGTTTGAAACAAGGCCAACTAAAATTGCTTTAAAAAAGCGAAAGCTTCCAAACTTGTATTTCGTTGAAAGAAGACTTACGAAAAAAGAGTCGAAAACCATTGGGTGCGTTGACTCTACTTCCATCCCATGGCGACCAAAAAGCTTAATTATCGCGCTGCGAGAAAAGTGCCACAAATGCCTGGGGACATCATAGCCAGCCCAATACTTTTGAAAATAATGAGCGTCATAAGACTTAAAGTTTGGAACAGCAACGACCAGCCTACCGTTAAAAGACAAAAGCGCCTTTAACCGATTTATTTCAAAATCTAGGTCAGACATGTGCTCCAAAACATGCCAAAGAGTTATCACATCAAAACTGTTTTGAGAAAGACCTTGTAAATATGCGACGTCTTTAATGACATTAGGTTTAATATTGTTAGCCGCAAATCTTGCGTCTTTATTTATCTCAACTCCCAAACCGTCCCATCCGGAATCAATTGCACTATGAATAAAGTGCCCTGCTCCCGCACCTACATCTAATAATTTTACCCCTTTGGATCTAAATCTTGAGATTAACATTAACTTTTTCGTTATAGAAATGCGCCTTACAAAAAAATAAATTTTTTGGTAAATCGTTTTATCGTTAACTGTGTGAGAAAGGTAGTTAGAAGAATCATAATAGCGTATAAGCTCGCCTTTTGAAGGCTGAGGTGAAGTGATAAGCATATCCATTTTACTATCATAAAGGAGACTGAACTCCTCTCCTGTGTTAAAGTAATCAGCACACTTTAAATACAAATCCGTCTGTTTAAAGCTTTGTTCCACGTGGAACAAAATTAAAAAAAGATAGCTAATTAGCGGCCCATGTAGACTAATAAAACAGAGATGTCGTTTGGGGAAACCCCACTTATCCTTGAAGCCTGTGCAACAGTCTCGGGAGCAACAGACGTAAGCTTCTCTCGAGCTTCATAACTCATGGATTGTATCTTTGAATAATCAAAGTTGGGGGGTATTTTTACATATTCTAAACGAGATAGCTTATCAGCATTATTTCGTTCCTTTTTAATGTAACCTGAATACTTAACCTGTATTTCGGCTTGCTCGATTATTTCAGCATCGAAACCATGCCCCTTTATAAAAGCACTTGCTTCTGGAAACTCTAAGACATCGTCCATCGTAATATTTGGGCGTGAAAAAATCTTAAAAAGTTTGTCAGATTGTTTAATTGGAGAAGAACCCTTTTTTTCTAAAATGGGATTTGCGTCCGCCGGTTTAACACTTTGTTTTTTAAAAAAATTGATTAACCGTTGTGCTTTGTCGCTTTTATCAATTACCCTGTTTAGCCTTTCCCTAGAAGCTATACCAAGGTCAAACCCTTTTTTCGTTAACCTCAAATCCGCATTATCCTGCCTTAGAAGAGTGCGGTATTCTGCCCGCGACGTAAACATTCTGTAAGGCTCTTCAGTCCCCTTGGTAATAAGGTCATCGATCAAAACACCAATATAAGCTTCGTCTCTCCTTAACACAAAAGGAGCCCTGCCATTTACTGTTAAGGCTGCATTAACACCTGCCATTAAGCCCTGCGCCGCCGCCTCTTCATATCCAGTAGTACCGTTTATTTGTCCTGCAAAAAACAAATTAGATATAATTTTTGTTTCGAGCGTATATTTAAGTTGGGTTGGAGGGAAATAATCGTATTCTATAGCGTAGCCTGGTCTAAAAAAACGAACATTCTCAAATCCTTTAACGGCACGAAGCGCCTTAAACTGGACGTCTTCTGGGAGTGAGGTAGAGAAGCCGTTTATATAGTACTCGACCGTATTCCAGCCCTCCGGTTCAACAAAAATTTGATGTCTTTCCTTTTCCTTAAACCTATCTATTTTATCCTCAATTGAAGGGCAATATCTAGGCCCAACGCTCTTGATCCTTCCGTTGAACATAGGAGATCGGTCAAAGCCGTCCTTTAGCAGGTCGTGTACGTGTGAATTGGTATAAGTCATGTGGCATGAACGCTGTGATGTTAGAGGTTTAGTTTGGGGTAAATATGAAAAAGTTTTTGGATCAATGTCGCCAGGTTGCTCGATCATTTTTGAGAAATCTAAAGACCTTCCGTCAACACGCGGAGGGGTTCCCGTTTTCATCCTTCCTGAATCAAAGCCGAGGTCAATAAGCTGCTCAGTAATTCCTGTTGATGCTTTTTCTCCAGCTCTACCCCCACCAAAATTCTTGTCACCAATATGAATCAAACCGTTGAGAAAAGTGCCGTTTGTTAATATTATAGCTCTGCCGCGGATCTCCAGGCCTAGAGAGGTCTTTACACCAACACAAGCGCCGCCATTAATAATAATACCAGTAACCATGTCCTGGTAAAAATCAAGGTTTGGTGTCTTTTCCAACATTAACCGCCAATCTTCGGCAAAGCGCATTCGGTCGCTTTGTGCCCTTGGGCTCCACATTGCAGGACCCTTCGACTTGTTTAACATTTTAAACTGAATGGCTGATGTGTCGCTAACAATAGCACTGTAGCCACCTAAGGCATCAATCTCCCTTATAATTTGTCCTTTTGCAATCCCTCCCATTGCTGGATTACAGGACATTTGGGCAATATTTTGAAGATTCATCGTGATTAAAAGAGTAGAAGACCCCATATTAGCAGCAGCAGCAGCAGCCTCGCTGCCGGCATGTCCGCCCCCAACAACAATTACGTCGTAAATCTTGTCAAACATATTTAACAATTAATGTTCCACGTGGAACAATTTTTGCAAATATACGGCTATCTATTGACTAAAGAAACTAGACAAATAGAAGTTCTCTTTTGTGCGCATATCTGATTTCTGGGCCTGGGTTTCATCTTTGTGGCCACAAAGATGAAGTACTCCGTGCACCAAAACCCTGGCAAGTTCACGCTCAAAAGGGTTGTTAAACTTTAAAGCATTTTCTTTTACGCGATCAATAGAAATGCAGATGTCGCCATTAATTTCAGCCCCAACATTGTAGTTAAACGTTAAAATATCAGTTAAATAATCGTGGCCTAAAAACTTTAGATTTAAAGAGTGTAGGTATGCATCATCACAAAAAACAACCGTCAACTCTCCCTCTTTGTGTTTTTCTATTTTAATAACTGAAGAGAGCCAGGCCGCATGGTCTGGTTTGTTTTTCAACTCAAAGTCTGTGTGGCTGTCAAAATTTATCATATTCCCGGTTAAAATAATCGAGCACGCGCTTAATGTATTCGTCACGTAAAGGTAGCGTTTGTCTATTTAATTGTTCACGAGAGTTAAATTTTTGTTTGAGAGAGTCTATTATCATACGAACATCTGGGTTGTATAGCTTTTTGTTTGTTTTAGATTCTCTCTGTTCTTGGCGCCCCTTCTCGTTTAAGGCGTTATTTAGCTTAAGCAGCTCGTACTTCAGGTTTTTTATAAGTGAAACGTTATCTTCTGTAACCCCCTGATTAATAAGGGATTGCTCAATTTTTTTCATCTGCTCCAAAACAGTTTCTGCGCCTGGGACCAGACCTTTATCCCTCAAAAGATATTGTAAGGCTTGGCGTAGCCTTTGCTGCTCCTGATATAGCCGCATGATGGCTTCTCCTGATTCTTCGCTGTCAAAAAACTCTTGGCCAGAGGGTTTGCCCTTTCCTGGGGCCGGAGAACTATTATTTTTACCCTTACCTGGTTTACTGCCTGATCTTTGAGGTTTGGTTCCCTTTTGCCCGTCTTGACTAGACTCCTTGTCGCCAGATGTACTTCCCGGCTCCTTTCCTTGTAGTTTCTTAGCAGCTTTTTGCAGCTCTTCTTGACTCATGATAATATCAGGGAGCTGCATGTCACCGTCGCCCTGGCCGGGGCTAATCTCCATCTCCATTGAAGAAAGGACTTCACTTAAAAGTTCTGCAAGGTTGTTAGCGGCTGTTAAGGTATATTGCTGTGCCGCAACACCCCCACTTGTACGCATGTTTGAGAACAGCTCTAAAGACTTGTCTATATTGAAAAACACATCGGTAATTTCCTTATTTATTTTTTCAGAAATCCGAGGCTGTCTTAGAGAAAGAACAAACAGGCTGTCGTCTATATGCTCAAAATGAGTTCTAATTGTTTTTTGCTTTATTAAGTTTTGAGCATATTTAGCCTGCTGGGGTTTTTCCTCTTTAAACCACAAGATTAAATCCTCTTGTTCAAAAGAAAAAATCAACAAATTATCTAATATTTGACGTAGCATGCGGGAATCTTCTATCAACTCCTGCTGACCCCCTCCAGAAGATATTCCTGAAAGCTTTTGAGACAATTGGCTGATTTTGTTGGCCGCTTTTGATTGAGACTTCTTTGCCTTAAGTAACAACTGGTCTTTTAAGGTTTTTTTTGTAGAATTTTCCCTTTCACTCAAAATCTGACTTGACCTTTCTTGGTCTTTTTTTATAGAAGATTGTTCAGCCTCTGTGTTGGGAAAAGCACTAGGCTTAGTCAAAGAAGAATTCTTTTTTGAAAGGGAGTCTAGTGCTTTTGAAATTGACTCAAAGTCTTTATTTAGGCTCTCTTGAGATTTTGTGTTGTTGTTGCTCGGTGGGGCCTCTGATAGCTCCTTTTGCGCCTTACTCAATTCTTCAAGCTCACGCTTTATTTGACTTGCCTTTTGGCGGACATAAAAACGCTTTGTTAACTCAAGCATTTGCTGTAGGCTTCTTTGTTTTGACTTGCTTTTCTTCTTCAACTCATCAAGGCGATCAAACAACTCCTCTTTATTAAGTTTATTTGTAAGGTCTTTTAGCTCCTCAATAAGATTTTTATCTTTAAGAATTTCCTTCTCCTGTGATAAAAGGCGGCGCTCTAGCTCTTTTCGGAGCGGATCTTCCGGGTTAGACTCAAGCAAACTAAAAGACTTCTTTGTTTGTTCGTTAAAGCGCTTAAGGAGGTCTTCTTGTTGTTCCTGGCGCTTGAGGATTTCCCTTATTTTTTGCTGTTCGCTGAAATTAAGCTTGCCGTTTTGCCTTTGATTCAACTTAAGAAAGTTTAGCCTATTTTCTTCTTTATTGGACTTTAAAAAAGACCTTTCAAGCTCTGAGACTACTTCATTTTGCTTTGTTAGTTGATTATTCACAATCTCATTAGTGCCTTTATTTGAATATGTAAAGATTCGGCTCCTGGTCTTGTTTGGGTAGGGATAAGGATTGTTGTCAGACACCTCAAAATATAGCTCATATGCCTTCCCTTTTATTAGGTTAATGGATCCAGGAAAAGTATGATAAAATGTAGCGTTTTCATTATTAAAATTGTCAACCTCTTGAGATTTCTCGCTGTCAATTTCGCCAACCTGATAATATTTTAAAACCAAATCCGTAACTCCGTAGTCATCATTAGCTTGACCGTAAAAATATAACGTTTCTTCTGGCAGATTTTGCTCCTTTATCTCAACCTGAATTGAGGGAGGAGCGTCCTTTACAACTTCAACAGCAAACTCTAATGGCTCATAGTCCTTTAGATTATTGTTAGATGGTGAGATTCTATATCTTAGGCTTGAAAAAACGGTCTTATCATAAGAAAAGCTACTGTTCTTTTTGTTAAAAAAAGCTTCTTTCTTAAAATCAAAAAAAGAAATAGCTCTTGTGTCTCTAGCGGTTAAATCCCAGACAACCTTTGTTCCTGAAGGCACAGAAATATTGACTAAATTGCTAACTGTTGAACTTTCTTTTTTTGTGTATTTTGGATAGTTTAAACTCATTCTGGCAGTTAATATTGACGGAACCTTTATAACTTCAAGGCGATAGAGGGAAGATCGTACTGGGCCAGAAAAAAGCTCAAAGTCAACCGTTGACTCAAGGGGTGGGAAGTCATAAGAAAAGCTGTTAGGGCCGCTTTTTGTCAAATAATACTGTTCATTATTATAACGTATTTGGACATTTTCGGGGTATATGTCTCCCGCAATGTTAACCTTAAGGTTGTACCCGCTTCCCTGAACAGCCGTTAAAGAATCATTTATGAGTTTATAAGTAAAAGGGGGCGGGGGTTGATATAACGTGTTGTAATCAACAACCCTTTTTAAGCTATCCTCTATTACCCCTTGCTTTCCAAACAAATAAAAAGGGGCTGTTATTAAAAGTGGAGCCAATGCGTACTTTATGTACTTTATGTTTTCCTTAAGTTTGACAATCTTTTCAAAAGAAAACAATTTTAGCTCGTTTGCACGTTGATTTATGCTTGCCAAAAGGAGGTCCGTCTTTTCCATCTTATTTAACTGAAGAGTGTTTAACAATCTGTCGTCAATTTCGGGAAAAGCCTCCCCAATTATTCTCGCTGCAGCCTCATAATTAATGCCTTTTAGAATACTGAAATATTTTAAAGATGGCAACAATATTAGCTTGTAAAAAAGAAATGAAGAAAACGCAATAATAGCCCAAAAAACAAGTCCTCTGGCAGACTGAGGGAGCCAGAAAAAGTGTTCTATAAAAATCCAGAAGAGGACATACAATAAGACAAAGCCAATGAAAAGAAGAACTCCTTTTATTAAAGTACTTAAATAATACCGCCTAATAAAGCTATCTAATTTCTTATTTATTTGACTAATTTGGTTCATTTCATTACAAATAAATTATAAATTTAAAACAAAAAAAACCATAACGAACAATAAAAAACAAAAACAGGTCCTTTTGATTTTATTTTGGCGATTAACTAAAGGGCTCTATCTTTGCATTAATAAATGAATTAATGAAAAAAACTGTTCGCGTCCGCTTTGCCCCAAGCCCAACAGGGCCGCTACACATCGGCGGCGTTCGCACCGCGCTATTCAACTATTTGTTTGCAAAGAAAAACGCTGGTGACCTTGTCCTAAGAATTGAAGATACAGACAAAAAAAGAACTGTAGAAGGGGCCGAAGAATACATAACAAAAGCATTAAGCTGGTGCGGAATTAGTTTTGACGAAAGCCCTGAAAAAGGCGGCAATCATGGTCCATACAGACAAAGCGAAAGAAAAAACATATACGCCAAATATGTAGAAGAATTGCTGAAAAAAGGTCATGCCTACTACGCCTTTGACTCACCTGAGGCCCTGGACTTTGAAAGAAAAAATCATCAAAAAAAAGGTAAAACATTTATATACAACTGGCATAATCGAACGAAAGGACGACTAATAAATTCTTTGGTTTTATCAAACAGCGAGGTTAGTGAAAAAATTGATTCCGGAGAACCTTATGTAATTAGATTCAAGCTCCCTGTGGATAAAACAATACGTCTTAATGACATGGTTCGTGGCAAAATATCGTTTGACGTCAACACCCTTGATGATAAAATTTTATTTAAATCGGATGGCATGCCAACTTATCACCTTGCTAATGTTGTAGACGATCACTTAATGGAAATATCGCATGTCATTAGGGGTGAAGAATGGCTGCCCTCATTGCCTCTCCATAAGCTGCTCTATGAGGCTTTTGAGTGGAAAGAACCCAAATTCGCGCACTTGCCGCTGATATTAAAGCCAACAGGGAAGGGTAAACTAAGTAAAAGGGACGGGGATAAGCACGGATTCCCGGTTTTTCCGTTGCAGTGGGAGAAAGACGAAGTTCAATATCCCGGTTTTAAAGAAAGCGGCTACTTGCCCGAAACGCTTGTTAACTTTCTTGCGCTTTTAGGCTGGAACCCAGGCACTGAAGAAGAAGTCTTTTCCATGGAAATGCTGATAAAAACATTCAATATGTCAAAGGTCAATAAAGCCGGGGGGAGATTTGATGTCGAAAAAGTCAAATGGTTTAACCGTTACTACATAAACAAGACCAACAACTCGGTTTTGGCTAACACATTGACATCAAACATAGAAGAAATAAAAAAAACAAACCAAGCCTATGCGGCTAGAGTTATTGGTTTGGTAAAAGAGCGGGCAGAACTAACTACCGATTTGTGGAGATTAAGCAGCTACTTTTTTAAAGCACCCCTGGACTATTGTCCGAAAGGAATAAAAAAGGCGTGGAAAAATGAAAGCGAAAAAACTTTGTCTGCTTTAGCCGTTGCGATGATTGACTTTAACAACTCAAGTGCCGCTAACCTTAAAAAAGACTTTGAAGTTTGGATAAAAAAAGAGGGGTATGGTTTTGGAGCTGTTGTTATGCCGCTGCGCCTCGCTTTAGTTGGATCGCTTGAAGGCGTTGATGTTTTTGAAATAGTTCACTGCATTGGAAAACTAGAAGCGGTCTCCAGAATAAACGCCCTTAAAGACTGGTTTTAAATCAAAAATCAGATAAAATTAACTACTTTTGCGTGACGTTTAATTGCTTGAAAAATTCTGATGGACCACATTCGAAACTTTTGTATTATAGCTCATATTGATCACGGAAAAAGCACCTTAGCTGATAGATTGCTTGATTTTACCGGGGCTGTAACTGAAAGAGAGAAACAGGACCAGCTCCTTGACAACATGGAGCTTGAGAGAGAGAGGGGAATAACAATTAAGTCTCATGCAATCCAAATGGATTATAGTTTGAACGGCGAGAAATATGTTCTTAATCTTATTGACACCCCAGGACATGTTGACTTCAGTTATGAGGTTTCGAGGTCAATTGCTGCTTGTGAAGGGGCTCTTTTGGTTGTTGACGCCGCTCAAAGCATCCAAGCACAAACAATATCAAATTTATATTTAGCTCTTGAAAATGACTTAGAAATTATTCCTGTACTAAATAAAGTTGATTTACCAAGCGCAAACCCTGAGGAAGTAACGGACGACATTGTAGACTTACTAGGTTGCGACCCTTTAGACGTAATCCCTGCGAGTGCAAAAACAGGCGTTGGTATTGAAAAAATATTAACCGCTATTATAAATTGTATCCCGCCGCCTTCTGGAAACGTAGCCCAGCCTTTGCAGGCCCTTGTTTTTGACTCAGTATACAATTCCTTTAGAGGGGTAGAAACCTATTTTAAAGTCATAAATGGAAGTATTAAAAAAAACCAAAAGATCAAGTTTGTTGCAACAGGCAAAACCTATAGTACAGACGAAATTGGCACCTTAAACTTTACTCAAACACCAAAAAAAGAAATTAAGGCTGGGGATGTAGGCTATTTAATTACAGGAATAAAAGATGCAAGAGAAGTAAAGGTTGGTGACACGATCATAGACTCGGACAGCCCAACAACTTTGGCTGTTGAGGGCTTTGAAGATGTTAAACCAATGGTTTTTGCGGGTATATATCCCGTTGATACTGAAGAATACGAGGAGCTCAGGTCCTCAATGGAAAAACTACAGCTTAATGATGCGTCTTTGGTTTTCCAGGCAGAAAGCTCGGCAGCTCTTGGTTTCGGCTTCAGATGTGGGTTTCTAGGGATGCTTCACTTAGAGATAATTCAGGAGCGCCTTGAGAGGGAGTTCAACATGACCGTAATTACAACAGTGCCAAATGTCTCTTATAATGCATTTACCAGAAAAAACCCAACAGATGTGATCTTACTAAACAACCCCTCGGACCTCCCAGAGCCATCGACGATTGACAGAATTGAAGAACCATACATTAAGGCTTCAATAATAACAAAATCAGATTATGTCGGAAACGTAATGTCGCTTTGCATAGAAAAAAGAGGTCAAATCACTAACCAAACCTACTTAACAACAGAACGAGTAGAATTAACATTTGATATGCCTTTGGCAGAAATAGTCTTCGATTTTTATGATCGATTAAAAACAGTTTCAAGAGGATATGCGTCTTTCGACTATTCTCCTATAGGTATGAGAACCTCTAAACTCGTTAGAGTTGACATGTTGCTCAACGGCCAAACAGTTGACGCTCTATCAGCGCTTATTCATCTAGATAACGCCCAAAAAATTGGCCGCAAGATGTGTTCTAAACTTAAAGAACTTATTCCACGACAACAATTTGACATTCCTATTCAGGCGGCCATTGGGGCAAAAATCATTTCACGTGAAACTGTAAAGGCCGTAAGAAAAGACGTAACAGCAAAATGTTATGGTGGAGACATTTCGCGTAAAAGAAAACTTCTTGAAAATCAAAAAAAAGGAAAAAAAAGAATGAGACAAGTTGGTAGTGTAGAAATACCTCAAGAGGCGTTTATGGCCGTACTAAAACTTAACGATTAGAGTGAACTTAAATCCCGCCCATCTTTATCTCTTTCTTTATTTCAAAATAAACACCCCTGTTGTGGAAAAATAAATTAGCTAAGCGTTCTTTGTTTTGCCATTTAATTAAAATGAGGCTTATTATGGTTTCGGATAATAGAAGATATTTAGTATTTTAGCTTAACAGGGTATCATCTTTAAATATTCATCTTTTTTTAACCGATGGAAAACGAACCGAAAAAGGGCTTTCAAGGGCTAATTGAAAACTGGAAAAGTGATTTGGTCGCCGCTCTTAGCGTAGCGCTAATTGCCTTGCCCTTGTCGTTGGGCATTGCTCTGGCAGCAGGGGCGCCGGCCATGGCTGGCATTTTTTCGGCTATTGTCGGAGGAATAGTGACAACTTTTTATCGAGGTGGCCACATCTCTGTTAACGGTCCTGCGAAAGGCGTTATAGGAGTTATTCTTCTAGGAATAGTATTAATGGACGACGGCTCAGGACAAGCCTTTAATTATGTTCTCGCCGCTGTAGTTGTTTCTGGAAGTATTCAAGCTATATTGGGCATATTAAAGCTAGGCAGATTGGCGGACATCTTTCACAGCACAGTAATCCATGGAATTTTAGCGGCAATTGGTATAATTATTTTTGCAAAGCAGATTCACGTTGCAATGGGAACACATTCTGAAAGCCCAAATATAATTCAAAACTTAATTGATGCTTTTCTGCTCTTTCCTCAGGCTAACCCTTTCGTCTTGGCTATATCATTATCTGGGCTGTTTTTATTGTTATTACACTCTAAAACAAGCAACAAGGTCTTTAATCTTTTACCTGGCCCGATGTGGGTAGTCGCTCTTTCAATTCCCTTTGTGTACTTATTTAATTTCTTTGATTTACACAATCTGTCGTTATTTAACAGATCGTATGAAGTTGGGCCAAGACTATTGTTAGACATTCCCGATTCTATTTTAGAATCAGTAATGCACCCTAACTTTGATAAAATTAATACAATCGAATTCTGGACTACTGTTTTTTCTATTCTAATTATAACTAGCATCGAATCCCTGGCTATTGCTAAAGCTGTAGACAAGATTGATCCTTACAAAAGAAAAACAGACCTCAATAAAGACCTAACAGGGATCGGCCTTAGCACTGTAGCCGCCGGGCTTGTTGGTGGTCTTCCTGTTATTGCCGTAATTATTCGAAGCACTGTTAATATTCATAACGGTGCTAAAACAAAGTGGTCTAACCTCTACCAGGGGCTTCTGCTTCTAATTTTTATCGTCATATTGAGACA
>Ga0115013_10000514_pt1 | contig 23459 bp, 19 predicted proteins | sample SouAtlMetagenome_2_FD_88686 | JGI IMG/M metagenome (GOLD analysis project Ga0115013, IMG submission 88686) | Marine eukaryotic phytoplankton communities from Atlantic Ocean - South Atlantic ANT15 Metagenome | ecosystem: Environmental > Aquatic > Marine > Oceanic | place: South Atlantic Ocean...
ACATCGTAGGACGAAACAAAATCTTCGGTTTTCTTTTCATTCAATTCCAGGTTTTCTTTGACAGAGTCGCAGATATTCAGCTCACGTAATAGTGGATGGCATTTTTCAATGCTCTCATCTCGATACTGAATGTTCATCGCCAGGATTTTTTGATGAGCATTAATTATCGCAAGGGAACGAAGTCATCTAAAGTGATAGTGTTTGAAAAGGGAACTCAAGTTTTGTTGTATCGTTGGATCGAAAATAATCGAAGTTGGCTTGTGGTGTGCAAGAGATTTTGTTGAAGAACAGACGAAAAAAGCACGCACAATGCGTTTGAAAAAACCATGACTGAGGAAGACATTTTGTCAACGGAAATATTTTTTTGAAAATCTGGAAGTGATAGTGGTCATCGGATAAAGCATTCTGCTCATTTTATCTAAAGCTTAGCGCTAGTGATCAGCTGATAGTTACACGACATTATCTTTGGAAGAACAAACGATATGAAAGACCAAGTAGAAATTCCCTCGGGGGGAAACACAGACGAAAATGTCGAAGAACAAATGATTCCAGGCAAAACGGAAGGGGCTGATTCGGCAGCTAAGAAACGAACTAGAAGGCTTGATATGAAAGCTGGAGGATCCACACGAAGACGGTTGAAGAAAAAACGAAACGCAACTCCAACTGATGTTTTGATTAAGTACGGAGCATTGTTTTTGTTGGTTGCACAAATGGTTGGTCTAGTCTTGTTGATGAGGGTTTCAAGGACCAGCCACGTCGAGGGCCAACCGATGTACTTGGCTTCGACAGCCGTGTTCATTATGGAACTCATGAAGTTAGGGATATGCTGCTGTGTGATCGCTTATCAATCGAATAATTCCTTGGCTTCGGAGCTAAATACACACGTACTGCAGGCCCCGACCGAAATGGCGAAGTTGAGTATTCCGTCCTTCATGTACACTATCCAGAACAATTTATTGTACTTTGCCCTGTCCAATTTAGATGCCGCGACGTATCAAGTTTGTTACCAGCTAAAAATCCTAACTACTGCTGTGTTCAGTATGATCTTGCTGCAGGTGAGTAGTAATGGGAAGTTTTCTTGCCATAAATATTAAATTGTCCAAAAGTACTGACACAATTAACACGCTTCATTGATAAACACGATATCCATTCACTGCGTAATCACAACGGAAAATTAAAACCACCTTGTTTGTCGTCGCTCACAATTTCAATAAACTCAGAGAAAATTCTCGGCCAAAAAGTGGGCAGCCTTAATTCTACTGACTGTGGGAGTCTCGATTGTTCAAGTTTCTGGAAACCGGGATGATTCTAAATCAGAATCTGAGAAGCAAAGCCAATTTATTGGATTAGTAGCAGTTCTTTGTGCCGCGTGTACGTCAGGCTTTTCCGGAGTGTATTTTGAAAAAGTACTAAAAGGTTCGCAGACGTCGTTATGGCTACGAAACGTCCAAATGGGGATTCCAAGCATTATCATCGCATTTATTACTGTCTATGTGAAGGATGCCGCAGCTGTATCGGAACAGGGATTCCTTGGAGGGTACACGTCCCTAGTTTGGACGGTAGTCACCGTGCAGGCTGTTGGTGGGCTTATTGTGGCTGTGGTGGTGAAATATGCAGATAATGTGCTCAAAGTTTTTGCTACTTCCTTCTCGATTGTTGTGAGCTGCGTAATTTCTGCGATCTTTTTTGATTTCCATGCATCTTGGGCCTTTACTATCGGAGCATCCTTGGTTGTGCTAGCAACTGTCTTGTATTCTAAACCTGAAAAGAAGAGAAGAAGGAAACCTGTTCTTCCAGATACTGTGCCTCGAAAGTGATGGATGACAAAAATGAGAAGCCTTTTCCTCAAATACGTTCACATTTGATGATTAATAAACGAATCCTCCGTAAATAGACTTTTTTACTAGTTAAAATTCAACTTTTGTAACATGCTACAATTAATCGCCAAAATATCATGGAAGGAAAATTTCATCATGTACTGCAAATGAAGAGCAAGAACATCGATTACCAACCCTACAGTGGCATATTCGTAGTCAGATATACCCAGTGACATTTTCAACGAAGCTTGACACTGCAATTTTTGTCACATGCGACGCGGATACTTCGACGTTTTCCGTGACGCCGAATTACCGAATTGTGAGCTTGAATTCGTATGTCAAAAAATATCTATACCTTTAGATCGCAGTTTCTACGGTAGCTGATTCTGCGTTGTTAGAATCAGGAGCAAGATCAGATGAAAATTCTGTGTCAAAAGTACTTGTTCGCTTCGTGTAGCGTTGTAAAAGCTCAACGATGCGCTGATTTGTTACTCTCTTTGAATCCAATTTTGTTTGGTATGCACCATCAGTTGTAATCTCTTTGATACGGAAATCCCCTAGTAGCTCGGGGACATGAAGTCGGCCCTCACCAATATCTTTGCAAGCAACCAACAAATCATAACTGATTAAAAGTCATTAAAAGAAAAACAAAGAGGAGATTCAGTAAACGATTTTCTTCATGGGTGCTAAAAGAATTTAAATTGTTGGGGGGAAGACTTACGCAATCGTTTCAGACACATGTGAATCGTTCTTATAATCCGGGTGGTTTCGCACAAAGTTTCTGAGCCATGTCGCCGTTGTGATGAGTTCACCGGTTGCGCGCTTTTGAATAAAATCAAGATATCCATGAAGACGACTTGAGCTTGTCGAATCAGCCGATATATGATCGAGGTAAGCCCGAACTAAGGGAATGAGGCCAGGAAAATAATTTCCCTTTCCGCACATGATCTCTTCCATCGTCATTTCTTCGAATGCGTTTTCCTCTACACTTCCTGGAGCAGTTGGTGCACTTCTACGCTTGTTACTGACACCATCAGCGTCTTCTGCCTCAATTTTTTCGGTAGCCCCATTGATATCTCCATTTGCCGCTTTGGTAAACATTGAAACGTATTTTACACCATACCCATCATCGCCCTCTTCCAACGGTGCTAGGTGTCGCCGAAAGAAAAACTTGCCTCGAGCAGCTGAGTTTCTGCTATGTGCTCTTTGCATGTTCGCATCAACTTTGCTGATAGGAATGTACAAATTAAGATCAAATGTCAATATTGTTCTCTGCAGTAGAACGATGAAAACAGCAAAAGCTGCATTCTCAAAATCAGTGAGCTGAATTTCCATACTTCGGAATTCAGTCCGCCAACCAATATGTGGTGCATTAGGACTGTCCCGAGGTGGAGGAGGCTTCCATCTCACAGTTTGCCAATTTGTACTTTGTATACTCTCGAAGTGCTCAGTTTGTGTATCGTCGTCAACTTCGTCAACAGCACCATTAAAAACAACAAGTGGATCTCTAATAAATAAATGGGCAACATGCTGGGCTAGTGCAGGATCCACTCCAGCATTTCTGAGGTCCTGATAACAAGACTCATCGATTTCTAGCGGTATATCATTGTAAATGTTCAAGACTCGATTCATGAGACCTTTCGTGTCCTGTCCTCCGGTCATCCCTCCTTGATATATGTAGGTACTAATAGAATCATATCGACTCTTGTAAATTTGTCGCTGACCATTAGCATTGTAATATTCATAAGGAGCATTCGGATCAGCTCGACCTCGTTCCGAAGGAGTCCTTCCATCCACACTTTCACTAATGATGCCCCATCGTGCATCTGTATCCAAGAGTCGGCCTTTCAAAATTGGGGTCGAGGCCGTTAGTGCCATCATACTGTGACGGAGAGGTTGAAACCAGGAAAGGTTAGAGAATTGAACTCGTCTAAGAATTAAAACCATTAGTCATGAGATTGATGTATCCAAAATAACTTACATCGGAGCCATAACAGCAAGCTGGTCAAATATGAAACGACTCTCGTCTATGTCTTTGGCCTGAAACGTGATTTGGAGGCAGCAGCAACCCATTCCAAAAGCCATGGCATCCATGTGTACAGCTGCTCGTAATGATTCATTTGATCGATTTTTGTCGATACTGATGGAATCATCATTTTTAGATGATTCAGTCACCGTAACTGTTCCTTCAAGCAATGAAGCGACCTCCTTCAAATCGTCAGCCCCCCTGAAGAGAGGTGTATTTGAACCAATCCTTTTCATTTCCGTATTTTGTGTCGTAGCTCGCTTAGATACTTTGTGAAGAAACTTAATCTTCCCATCTTCACTGTGCATAGGCAAATAGTACCCATTTTGGAGCCGTATCCAGCCTATTCGATACACCAAAGATTATACAACAAAAAACACCTTTTGAGCTGAAGTCTTGCGAATTCTTTCCTTCACGTTGAAACATTTGATTGACTCACCGGGAGTATAAGGTATTTCGTATCCCATGACAACATCACCGTTTCTTGGCCAATCTGCATCTGTGACGATAACATTTGGAGCGCTACGGTAAAACAATCCCTTGCACCCATCGCATTGGACGTCAACCAGCCATTTTTCCATGGTGGCCATTCCAGTGGAATCGTCGTTGAGTTCGTCCCTATAAGTCGATGAACAACCTACAGTCACAAAGTTTCTACCGTATTCTTCTTCACAAGCATCGCCCTTCCCATACCGCCACAACTGATGCAAGATCAGTTAGAAAAAATATTGTGGTAAATATTTTGATCAGTACGTCAGTATCATACAAAAATCCTTACCTGTTGGGAATCACTCCCACAACACCCGTCAGCATTTCCTGTTGCAAGTGAATCGAAGTCTTTAAATTCTGGAGTGTCACTGTCACGAAAAAGAGGAACTTTTATATTCACTTTGGAACCTCGACGCTGACGAATATTTGCTGTCAGAGTTCCAAAACGAGGATGCGGGTTGATTATACCATCGCCGATGTATTCACTTAGGGTAACTTCTCCGCCTACTGGAACAGGTGGGACTGAACCGTCGTCACCCAAGCAACCAAGGAGTGGAAATGCTGACACAGTAGGCGCAATTTCGTTATTTGTGAGAACCGTCATGATGCGTTTCCTTCGAAGCCTCATATTTCGTTCCACGCGAAGCAAATCTGTCGAGAACCCAGTGTATGGGCGATTAGGTGTTGCTTCAACCATCCAGGCACCATACTCTGGTACCCAGTTACAGCCCTCGGCAATTTGAGAATGTTCGGCCTCCTTCCGATTCAATTCATCCATTACCTTTGGCATAATTCAGTTTTCCATTTGTAGAAATCAGATCAGCATATGAAGTGGTTTTCATGATTAGACAGGTTGAATTTCAAACGAACAAATCAATTATTTATGGTCATGTCTTTCTCAAAAAGGTGTTGGATCGATCACATTTCACTCACATTTTTAGCTCGCAAGGATAATCGAATTTTTTTTGCTTTTGGATCAACATGAAAAATTCCATATTCGATTTCATCCCCCCAGAGTAGTTCATCACCCTTGAGATCTTTCACACGATTGTGTGTGGAAATAAATTGGCGAATTCCAGCTTTTCGGATATATCCAAGATTCTTTTTCGACTCATCCCAAGTTTTTGGGACGCCAACTTTAAGGAGTCCTGGATCGTCAAGTCAGAAGGAAAATTAGAATAAGAGAAAAATATTGAGATAATGAATTTCAGTAACGGCTCCGTTGAGAATAGCAACATACTAAATTCTGAAGTGTTCGTTATTCGCAATTGTACGTACCCATTTTCAGTGTGAAAGAAGAGACTCTTGAAAGCAAGAAGGCGAGAGTAAAAATTTGCCAGCTAAAATGTTTGTCTCCTATTAGCATTCGACACAAATTCGGAATATTCAGCCGAAACCTACTTATGTTACAATATCTCGAGTTACAAATATCAATCGATACAAAGTGGTTCTAGGGAGGTGATGCGACTGAAGAGCGACGTCTAGAGTATCCAGTAGAATAATAATGCTTTAGTAGAAGAAAAGAGTGATTTGGTCGAATTCACCAAGCGCTACCAAAAGGTATTTTTTCATCTACGATTGGCGTAGTTTTTGATGATCGTCGTGCAACTGCGTTGGTCTGTCCGCGACCGTCCATCTGTCTGCCTGCCCTCAGGTACGCATGGAGCTGCTCCAACTCTCCCACTCCCGATACGAGTAAGGAATCCACTCAACCCATCAACGATACAACCGAAAGTAATCAGAGCACCTCCGACAACACCACCACCGGTACAGACCCCAGTGATGATAAGGCCCAGAAGGTGCGTGCTAAGGGAGCTAAGTGGCATGCCTGGCGCCATATGGGTGCTGGGGCGTACCACGCACCCCCGCTTGAGGCCCCTGTGGCTCTGGCGCCTTGCCCCCACCATCCAGGGGGGCCCAAGGGCTCTTGGGGATTGCATCCCAGTGCATGGTGCCTCAATGGCGGCAGGGCCACATCCTGGGTCTCAAGAGCAATGCCCCAGCCTTGCGGCCCAAATCTGAGCAAAGATGCAAAATCGGTCCCGGGCACACGCAAAAGAAGAACCCATGGGACCAATCACTGAATGAAAATTTTACACGTCACCGGAATTCAGGAGGTATCAAGAAAGTCTTTATTTCAATCAATGAAGAATCTAAAGAATAATTTAAGTGCGTGATTAAAAGTTTTTCCTAATGTATAATTTCCTTGACCTTCCATCGACATCACCTGCTGAGTCTTCGCATGCCTGTGCCATGATTCTCCCTCCTCACAATTAAAGTACCACATCAGATTTTTGCATCATCGATAGCGTGTCGTGCCATCACAGCGTGTGCTCGACTGTTTTCTGTTCGTAATTAATTCCATTCCTTTTTTAGATAAATGAGGTATTGTGACTCAAACACTTCTTAAACACTACTACATTCCCCGGATGTTTGTGCTGTCTGAGACAGCAACTCAGAGAGGACAGTTGACGCAGAATTACTTAGCCATTGTACTGAGGGCAGCGGCCAAGATATCATCTTTTGACGTAACACCATACAGCAAATAAAACTCTCACGAGGCAGTAAACCCATACTCTTCGAGCACTTCGCAGACACATCGAACGTTTTTAGTGAGAAGATCAAAAGCAAGGAAAGATGCTTTCATTCAATAACGATGGGACGGTGTTGGGAAGGGAACCGCAGCAGCAAGAACAGCAAACATTACAAAGTCGACCGCAAACCGTATCCTCGCTGTCCTCAATTGATACGACTGGTTACGAACAGAATGATAACACTTTAGATCCAAACTGTGTTCAGCAATCTGCGTTGCATCCGTTGTCTATGTTGCCGGATCCTTCGGGGAGTAGTACAGTTGTAACTTCGACCACAGCTTCAACAAGCGCTGATGCCAGCTTCGGCTTGACGACAAATACTACGTACATCGGAGGACCTGCGGCGGCTCGTGTTCCAGAATCCGAGCCATCATCCTCTCCGAAACTTACCGGATCGGCTACTATGCAAATATCATCATCTACGGGAGTTTTGGTGGCATCAACTCCAAACACAAATACGGTTCCAGAATTCTTGTATCAACTGACAAAAATGTTAACTGACAATAATCGAGATATAATCGAATGGTCAAACGGTAAGTGTTAGCAACTAGAAATTACTTGGGCGTCAATGTTTTACGAAGATATAGCTCAACACTTTTTCTTCCTTTTGATCCTTTTGATTTAGGCAAGATCGAAGTTCACAGTCCGCACAAGCTGGAAACCCATGTGTTAAACCGATATTTTAGACACTCCAAATTTGCCTCTTTTCAAAGACAATTGAATTATTTTGGCTTCCGAAAGCTTGCTGGAAAGGGGAAAATGGCTCCGTGTTCTTACGTAAATGACGCTACTACTGACGAACTTGGAAGCCTATTGCTCATAAAGGTAAGGGATACTTCCCAAATTACGTTATCTTCTATCAGCCCATACGACTTGCCTACTTCTAACAATCACTTTCATACCCGTATCATCATGTTTCTAGCGAAAGCAAGGGAACGAACCGAAGAGTAAGACTGGAGGAAAGAAAAGAGATCGCAGTGGAAAAGAGGGCAAGAGTCGGGGTTCTGCTAGTAGTAAGACAGCATGTGATCCTGTGAATCCAGTTCTCGCTGGTATCCTTTATAGATCTTCCGGTGAGAACTCTGGTGGTTCCAACACCAACACTACAAGCACGTCTTTGCAACGATCGCAGAAGGCAATTGCTCGAGTTGCCGTGGGAAAAGGCGTTCGCCACGGATATGTACCGCATCAAACACAAAATCATCACAAAAATATCGATCCTTCTCCTCAAGTTCTTGGCGCCCATAGCGTCTCCACGAATCATGTGGATCCATCACCAGTTCAAGCAAGCTTGAATGCCTTAACCCAAAACTTCAATCAGTCCATGCACGAAGCCAAACCTTCTGTTGTTCCCAGCCAACAGGATGTGAATCAATATCAAGTCCCAGCTAGTTCTGCGGTTTCAACTGCAACTACAGGACGCGTATCTTATGTTCCTGGCTCTCTACACCGGGATGATTCTCTTGTTGATTTGGCGATGATTCCGATCATCGATGATGGAAATCAACCTGAAAGTAACGCCGCCTCTTCCACTGGTTTTTCTTTCGTTGATTTTCCGTTTGACTCAAACATATTTACAAACGAAGAGCCGAGTATATGACCGTGATTCCTTGATGAGACACTGAGATAATTATCTTACTCTCTCTTCGACAAAAATGTTCATAATATATTTCGTTGAGCTGAGTATCACATCTCGGTCGTGTGTTGCAAACCGAGAGAATTCTTTCGCTGTCACCGGATTCATCCCAGGCTAGTATCCGACGAATCTACGCTTCTCTTGTCTTGTGTTTTTGGCCACGTCGATTCTTACCAGAATTGCAAACAAAATTAGCGTTGATAATGAATCTCAACAAAGGAATTTTTTCCATGCATACCATTGTAGGGATGAGCACACGAATTTGTGTTCTTTTCTCGCCTGCATTGGAAAGTAGAAAAAAGATTAAATAGACATTTTTGACGAAAAGTTTTAACTCTTGCATTATTAAGATGTATGAAGGGAAAAGAAAATTAGATTCATCTCACTATATATATAGCATCCTGTAACAGTAATGATGTGCTCTTTCTAATAATAATTTAGGATTCCCTTTGAAATCGTCCGACATGCACATGTGAAAACAACGTTTGCCATAGAGAGTAAGATAGAACACGATATAGAGCAACGAATTCTTGAAACGCACTATTTCTATTTATATTACACTCAGACAAGATACATGGTCAATTCCTCGAATGAACCAAGCCAACATTATCCAAAACTTGTACAATTATCATTATTACTGAGTATTGTTCGAATTTGTTATTCATAGCATGTATTGCCTTTTATGTTCAATATACATTGTGCGACGTGAGAGACTGCATTTGATTTTTAAACTGCATCTCACCAATGTAGTCCATCACTTCCGCACTGACCCAACTTTTCGAAAGTGCACATTTTGAATTTTTTGAGAAGAACACTTTTATTTTGTGCAAGTGTTTGATTCAACGCGCCTGAGAATTACGAAGCTGCATTATTGGCATTCTGGAATTGGCTTGCATCCAATTGAGAGGCTGTTGTCGGAGCAGCTGCAATTGCTTGTTGTTGCTGATAAGCTGCGAACTGAGCAGCACCATTAGGTATCATCGCAAAGTCAGCAAGAGAGGGCTCCCTGGATAAAAAGCTGTTTAGACTTAACAGAGACGAAAGTCTGTTAGAACTTGCAAGCAAATTTCCCATCGAAGCACCATTGGGAATCAAGTTGTTCAAAGCACTAGCAGGGCCTAGTTGTTTTTGTGATTCGATTCCTGTGAGATCATTACCAATCAGTGCTTTTAGGTTGGTCGCGGATTCAAAAAGATTATTGGATTGTCCGGCAGACGCAGTTATATTCATAGCTGCAGTAGCAGGCATCGCTGCCGAAGAAATAGGACCTGCAATTGCCGATGCATTAAGCGCAGCCGTGGCCGGATTTTCTGTTGTTTGCTGCAGTTGAGAGAGTCCTAAGGCAGCAGATGATGCTCCTCCAGAAGCAAGATTGAATGCAGCAGCATTGAATGCATTTTGTACCCCCCCTGGATTCTGCTGCTTCGTCAAATTAGCAATCTGGGCCTGAAGTTGCTCAATAGATGGAACAGTAGAGTTTAGGCCTAATTTCTGCAAGTCTTCTAGAGACTGGCGTTGCTGGTTCTGTATCAGTAGCTGCGACAGAACGTTGTTGTTGGCGCTAGTATCCATCAAGCCGGCAATACCTAGCTGCTTTTGTAGCTGGAGCTGTTGACCTACTGTCGGATAGGCAACCGCTCCACCGAGGGCCCCAAAACCAGGGGTGCCTGTAAGGCCGGGCAATCCAATACCAAGAGCTGGATTGATGCCTCCACCAAGATTCAAGGCTCTCTGAGCCATCGCTTTCCGCGCAGCAGATCCGTTTGTTTTTCTTTTGATCAACAAAAGACTACGAATGTCCGAAGTCGCTGACTCATTCACGTAAGAACAAGGCGACATCTTCCCTTTTCCGGCTATTTTTCTGAAACCAAAATAATTCAGTTGTCGTTGAAAAGAAGCGAATTTCGAGTGACGAAAGTACTTGTGAAGAACTTCACTTTCCAAGCGCTCTGGAAAATGGACCTTGATACGCCCTTCGATCCACTCAATTATTTCATTGTTATCGTCCGTCAACATTTTGGTGAGTTGGTAGAGGAATTCAGCAACCGGATGATGGGGCTGATTGGCTCCTGCTGATGGAACTCCAGCTGATGGTGCCGACGACGGTGTCGGTGCGGGAGCGGCTAATGATGCAGTCGCTTGGGTAACGGCGACTCCAGAAGATACGGGTTGAATCGGCTGATTGACCAAAGGTTTGGTTACGGCTTGTGGCAGAGTGGCATCAGCATCTGCGGTGGGCAGATTTTCGTTTGCGTCCCCGGACGGCTGTGTGCCATTTGGTTTCACACTTGCTGGAGTGGAACTATCTAGCATAGTTGTTTTATCTTGAGTCTCCTCCATTATATACAATGTGCTACCCTATTGTGATTGTGATGCTTGGGTACGCGGAGAAGTTCTACTTCGATGCTGTGACAAACAAAGACCAAACAAATTGTCAAATTGTAAAACAAACGTCACGGGTGCTATGATTGCCGCAGTGTGAAAGAGCAAGATGAATTTTGTGTAGCTCTCAAGCTCAAGTATTGATTTTACGTCACATTTACGTAGGCCGAAAACAGCGCGAAAACCTGGTTGAAGGACCGTCAACATTGTTTTCCGTAGAAAAAGCTACGAAGCAGAGAAGTGGGCTGGCATTCGGAGGCCAGTCGCGAGTACTACAACGCATTTCAAATAGGAAGAAGAGCGCATGCAATACCAAAAGAGTCGACGTATTCCTCGTTTTTCTGACTGTGTTCAATAACAAAGTTTGCGGGGCATATATATTTCTTTGCTAATTGGTTGTCAATCGGCAAAACGATTTCTAAACAACGAAAAGAACCCGTCGTCCTTTCGCAAGAACACGTTCGTCTCCACTTCTGACGCACGAAGAATGATCTTTACTTGCAAGAACACGTTCGTCCTGAGTCTGACGCAGATACTGACGCAGAGAAATGGGTGTAAAATGGGTGGAAAGAATCAACCGATGTACGCACTTCTTCGCAAGGAACGAAAGGAAGAATGACCCTTTGGCTGGGATGCAATGCACAACTCTCCTCATTCTCCTGGCTTGGCCTCTGGTGCCCCCCTGGCTGTGGCGCTGCTCATCTGTGGATTGGGATGAGTACCAAGTGGCATGGGTGTCCCCAAGGCACCATCTGGCAAGCCCACCACCAACAACAGAGGGCTCCCTTGCAGGCCCATGGGTGCCAAGAGTGCCCATCCCCCCAAGCAGGCAGTGTGGCCCCACTGCCCCCAGCGGGCCTGGCAGTTGTGGGATCAGCAAACTTATTTTGGTTGCAAACTATGCCTGGCAGGTGGCGCAGGTTTTCATCCAACCAGCCTCATCCCCACAGATTTGCTTCCAATCTCATCTGCAAGCCCTGGTGCCCCAGTCCCCCGCCACTCAGATTGCCCCATCAAAAAGGGGATTGGGGGCGAGAAGGTCTGTCTTTTGTCTACATGAGGAAATCTCCCCCACCATCCCTTTTTCACGTCGCTTTCTTTCGAAAATCTCGAATGAGCTCTCATCGATTTTCTTCGAGATCGATCATCATTTTGTCCTCGTCGACGTTGCAGGGTATGTGCATCATGATGAAGAAACATTGTTTCTTGCTTACACTCTACCAATGGTTGATCGTTTCTCCGGACTTTTCCCTTTCATTCCAACAGAATGTTGGCAAAACCTGGAACCTAAACGGTCGCAGGTTCGGACCCGGGATTTGTGTCTCGAACGCCGAGGAATTCGACGGTGGAATCATTGATGTAAAGGCGATGGATAATGAAATAATTGAAAGTCCTGTGGTGGATATCAAATCCCAGTTCTGTATAACCGATATTTCTCCACCGAGAGAGACCACACTAAATGAAGCTGTCAGCCGGATAGCAAACGTTACTTTGGAAAGGGCGAATGAATTGATTGAACTCGGAGCTGTTTGGGCAAAGATTGATGTCATGACAGGAGATGATATTTTGGCACAATACGATACTGATAGAGAGGAAATATACGCGGATCTTCCCAAAGGATGGGGAGGTGGAGGATTTGAACAGGAAGAAGATTCGGCCACGGAAGATTTCGACGATTACGTAGCAAAAATGGAATATCAACGATTTCGAAGAATTCTTTCGCCAATGAAATTGTCGCCTGGCACGGACCTTCGTGTGTACCCAAATCCTAGGCGGTTTCCTGCATGCTACGATATTGATGAGAATAATCTACTTTATGAAGATACAACATTCATAGTAGTCGACAAACCGCCGATGCTGCCGACTCAACCAGATGCCAGCAACTATCACGAGAACTGTCCTGGCTGTACCCAAGATATCCTAGGACCATTTGAGGATATTCAGGGAAATATAATTCGAAGACCACTAATTTGCCATCGTGTGGATTCAGTTGTAGGGGGCTGTGTTGTTATGTCGAAAGATAGGAATGGTCAAGGTGTCTTTCAAGAGCTTCAGCGACAACGCAAGGTGAAAAAATTGTATCTAGCTGTAACGAAAGAACCAGTTCCAATTGGTATACATCTTCATTGGATGTGGTCTCCTCAGACACAGAGAGGGGGGGCTGGCGGTCCACCGTGTCAATTAGTCAGTCATTTGACTCCCGAGACGAAACGAAAAGCCCGTCAATTCTGGACGAGATGTGTCCTAGAAGTCACAAAATGTGAACCCATTACAATATCGACCAAAGATTATGATTCGGGAGATGAACAACACTACCAAAGCACGATTCGTCTAGTAACTGGAAGAAAGCATCAGGTCAGAGCACAACTGAGTAGTTTGGGCTGCCCTATCATTCGTGATACACTCTATGAACCAATGGCCGGTATTACATTAGGTGATCTAGAAATAGATGAAGACGCAATAGATGTTGGAATTTCCAAATGCCGTGTGCCGGATAAACCGATTGGTCTGCAGGCACATGCTATATTATTCGGTGGAATTAAAGCCCGTGCTAGAGAACCTTGGTGGGGTTCGAATGTTGGTCAACCGATCTTAAATACACAACAGGTGACATAAAATTCGTTGGAATCTGAAACAATTTTCAAAAACACGTTCGGTGTAAATAAAAATTATTGGCAACGGGAGCCAGATACTTATTCAGTTATTAGCACAGTAATAATAAAATATATTGAGCTCACTTTGACGTCACGAAAAGTTTCTAGCGGCTTCGAGCCTTCATTCTTTTTTGAATTCTTGTGGTGGCATACTTCCTCTTTCGTTTCCAGTCTAGAGTTAGAGTTTGGCGCTCATTGTTCCATGCAATCCTTTCTTTGTCATCGTTCATAAACTGTTGAGGGTTTTCGATTATACGAAGTCCATTATTGCAAGCAAAAAAGTTTTCGACGTATTTTTGAAGATCATGATCTGGTAGGGTCAAACCTTTTTCACGTGTTGAGACGTTATTTGGCGCTTCTTTGTCAACGCTATCGCCATTCACTGCTTCAGAATCTTCTTTGGAAGAGGAGGAAGTTTCCGTTTGTATCAAGTTAGAATCCTTCTGCGTCATAGCCAGATCATTACTAGCCGAAGTGCTTTTTACTTCTCGTTCAGATTGATTAGGAACATTGAAAGAGAAACTAAAAGACTCTTTCGGTATCTCCGCTTCTTTGTTTTTATCATCGAAGCTGAAACCGAATTGGAATGTATTCGTATCAGAATCTTCCGGAGATTTCTTTTTCATCAGGGTACTTGTGATCGTTGCTTTACTGTCCTCGGCACTCCAGGCATCTCGAGCATCACGGAAGACATTTTCTAATTTGTCTTGTTCATAGATCCCAGATACAGATTGAGATTTCAAATTTTCTTCGAGCTGTGGTTTTTCATGATCAGTTTTTTCATCTCCATCATCGATCATATCTTCATTGTCCGACTGTTCCTCCATTGAGACATCTTTCGTGGGATCATTATTTCCTTCGTTTTCTTTGGCATTTTCACTCTCGATAATATATTTCTTGCTACATTCCTCGCTCGGATCAAAGCGTGGCATGATATTATAAGCAGTATTGGTATTGCTATTTTTTGCATTCGTAGACTGTGTCGTCGAGTCGTTATCTAGGTCGGTTGCATCACCGCTGTTAGGATTCACTGGTCTAGCGTTTGCCATATCAGGAAATATGCTCGATAATATATTTAAATTTGTAGCTACATCACCAGTCAAATCCACGTTTTGATTCTCATCCTTCCCCTCAAAACAGTCATCGACACGAGGCTCATGATCGTCAGGATGTTCTATGTTTTCGCTAAAAGTCGCTGCGTCCTGGAAACCTGCAACGAATTCGTCGGTCTGGGAGAACTGGGCTGATGTTAATTGTTGGTCTCTAATTGATGAAGAGGATATTATGTACTCGTCGTCATCTTTGATTGACTCTTCATCTGTACTCCAATGATAAGTTTTGTGTTCAGCATTGTTCGTGTTTTCATTTGAACTCTGACTATCGCTGTCATCATCGGACCACTCATATCTCTGCGATGGCAATTTTCTCGAAGCTTCTCTAAGTGCATTACTCTGATTTTCTTGTAATGATCCGCTTTCGCTATCATCACTAGAGGATGATGATTCGTCGCTAGAGGTTACCGTTCCACCAAAATTATTGTTATTACCGAGATTCATATCATTGCTATTTAGATTCTCGCTGCGATCATCTTCTTTCTGAAAGCGAATATGTACCGCCCGATGCATGAAATGTCCTGTTGATGCACTTAATTTATCATCAGAATGATTGACTAGGTTATTGATGTGGTGCTTCTCTTCTCGTTTTTTGAGCTTCATTCGAGCTTGGTTGAATCTCGACCAAGAATCCGTCGACCAAGGGCTTGTGTCCACATGAAGTGCTATATCTCCGTGTTTTCTTCGAACTCGCAGCCGTCTGGGAATTCGGTTAAGGTCTGCATCCGTGTCCACTTTTGTTGCTGTCGCCGTGACATTTGTTCTCGATTGTCGATCATTTCGTTCTTGTTTGAGGCGTTCCAAAAAGTGTGGCTTTGCTAATTCTACAACTAGCTTGCATCCTTTCCATTTGACGTTGTGATACTGCTTATAAATAATGGAAAATGCCGACATGGAATCGTTTTTTGAAATTGCGGTAATATGAAGATACGGTCTACTGTCATCGTCACTGTCGCTATCATCGCAGTTATCGTTTCCGTCGTCTTCTACTGATGACGATTCGATTTCAATTTGATCTAGAGCTTTGAGTCGTCGATAAATATCTCTCCTAGAGAGGCGAGGAGGTTGTAAGCCCCCAATATATATTCTTTCCCCAACCATTTGATTCCGTACACTATGGACCGAATCTTGCAGTTATGATCCAAGAATTGAGCGCAAGAGCTTACCAATCATGATGATGTGAAGCGTTTTTTTGTTTCTCAGACACATTTTGATTTTTCTATGGTTGTCTTTTCGTTGGTCCTAAAAGGGGATTGAAAGAGGGGAGGGGCACGGTCGAGGTTGCCGAAAATGAACATTTTGAGGCTCCCCAATACTCGTTTTTATCCTTCAGTGGGTGCAATTTAAATCAACGAAGCCCGGACCAGGTGGAATGGGATATCAATTGTAGTAAAGGACCTTGTCAACTTCGGAAAAAGGTTATGACACGATTTATCCATACATTGGGGTGGTGTAGCCTTCTTCTTTGCCTTACCCCTTCACGATCGTTCTTGGTGCCCTCCCGTTCTAATTGTCTTCGGTCGACGAAATCACCGATACCATCACTACTTGCACTAGATGCAAAATCAGGGAAGAAAAAGAAAAAACCAAAGGGCAACACAATCTGCGTTAATCGACAAGCGCGAAGAAACTTCGAAATAGTTGATACGCTAGAAGCTGGTATCGCTCTCAAAGGAACAGAAGTTAAATCCATCAGAGATGGGAAAATGAACCTTCAAGATGCATATGTCAGACCTTCGAAAGATGGAAGATCATGCACATTGATGAACTGTCATATAGGAAAACACGATATGTCCGGGGCTTACTTTCAACACGAAGAACGGAGGGATAGGTCTTTGCTGGTCCATAAGTATGAGGCACGAAAACTTTTGGCAAAAACCGAAAAATCGGGAATGACTATAGTCCCTTTGAAAGCATACTTCAATGATGATAACAAAGTTAAGATACAGATTGCACTGGCAAGAGGAAAAAATGTCAGAGACAAAAGGAACGATATTAAAGAACGAGATATGAAGAGGGAGACAGGACGAATTATCAAGAACTTCAGACTATGATCAAAGAAGTTTGAATTTACGCCTCAGGCAACAAATCGAGAAAAATCGAAAAATCAATACCGCAAAAAGTAATAAATTCGACAATTTGAAATCAATAACTTTACGATGGATGTTGCGACAAAGATAGTTCCATTATTTCTTAGAATATTATAGTCATATCAATTCAATCGGCCGATACAGTTGGTAGCACCGCAAGTGCACTTCAAGCTCCCATCTTCCACTGGAAATTTATAATCGTAGGTGATTTCTTCTCCCGCCTTGATGTCGGTTTGAGAAAATATCACTATTTTGTTTTCGTTTCCTTGATCTGTGTCAACAGCGATAACTTTAGCATATGCATTAGGTTGACAACAGTGGTTCATAAATCGCGCCATGCAACCAATTTTAGTGGCATCCACAATTTGATTGAGATCCAAACGGAACATGTAGCAAGAACCTTCACCAGATATTTCGTAGGCTTTCTCTCTTCTGTCCGCCACAACTTTTGTGATTTTCTCCCCCATGTACTCAACGATCATAGAATCCTTCGGTAGATCGATCTTTGTAAATAGGCCCCAGCCATGGATGTGTGAACGCTTGGGGGCTAATCGCTGCTCGATCGGAACATCCTTCATACCACGATACATACGTTGAGTTTTGCTCCTATCTGCTTTCACCTTTTCAAAATCTCTTTTTTTCCCTCCTCCTATACCACTTTGAGTACCCGTGTCAACATTGTCCTCAGTCTCAGCGCTTCGAACCAGGGCTCTTGTAACACGATCACTACCGCCACTTCGCGTCACCGCGCTCATACCTTCCGTCCTAGCGCATCCGCTAGCATTCTCTAGTTTCTTTTCGGCTGCCAACGCAGCACGTCGTCGTTGAAGGTCCATACAGGCATCAACTGAAGGTTGCGAGTAACAAAATAGATATTGGGGAGACGAAGCATTCAATTTCGTCACAACTGCCTCTGTCCCTGGAAGTGCTTCGATGACTTTGCGGACTTGATTTAATCCAAACCCGAAAAATTGAGGTCCATTCAAACCAAAGAAATTTTTCGTACTTTTGCGCATGGTTGGGAGTTTTGAATAGAGGTCTCCGTGAGAAAATTCAGATGCACTTGTGTTTAGAACGCGATCTAATAAAATATTGTAGGCTTGCGAAGCTGATGGCGCTTTGATCTTATTCATTGGGTCGTCACCAGGTGTAATGCAAAAAAGTGGCTTCCCTGTTGATGATTTCTCTATCTTCAAAACATATACAGTACGCTCCTTTGTTTTCACTGTAGACCAAAATATTCGAGTTGCTGTGTATCCAACGGGCATTATGTAGTCTTTCGTGTGGAAATTGTCGCAGTTTTGCTCTATTTCTCCAAAAGTATGGACAAGAAGTGCTCCGTATCTAGGACAAAAAGAAGTATCAGTAGAATCTGTATCTTTATCTGACGAGACCTTACTTTTTTCTTGAGCAGCAATGAGAATTTCCATCAATTCACTACTTGGATTTTCAATCACATCCTCTGCAGAGTCTTTGTGAGTGGAGCATAGCATTTGTTTTGAAGACGTAAAAACTGCACCAGAAGCAAAGGCACAAGGGAAATGGTAGTTGCAACTACAGTTTTGCTTCATGCATCCAACTGTTGCTCCTGGACGTCCGCAGCCAAAGCAACGGAGCTGAGCTCCTCGAGATCTTGCCTTTTCTATTGCGTTTATTTGACCACCAGGACCTTGCCATGTTTCTGAGCTCCAAAGAGCACATGAAGAATGAACCCAAAGCCCATCTCCCATAGGTAAAAGTCGACCTAAGCGAGCAATGACTGGTTTACAGCGTTCCATCCTCTGCTCTTGGATATCGTCAGCTAAACCAGCATCATCGTCACCACAAAGATGGCAGAGACAACACTCTCGTGAATCGCTCCATCTATGTGTTAAGTCTTCACCCTTTAGGATGTGGTTCCAGCCACACAATGGTTGCGCTAGCTTATACGACGACACCATATCGTGTTGGGTAGTTCGGACTACGTCTGTTGACTTCTTTACATCGTTTGTGGCAGCGTTATCAAACACAGTAGACTGGATAAGTACCCTTAACTTTGGTTCATGAATCCTATTCCAGTCATCCTTATTGATAATATTACGATTTCTTTCACATCTGATGGAGTCGTATCCTAAATCAACTGATCCGGATGCATGTGGTGCAACGAGTAGTTTCGTCACCCTCTCGTAACCCTTTATATTTTTCTTGGCCTTCAGACCCATCATACTGCACGCAACTTTGAGCCAACTTGCTGCAAGTTTCGAAATCATGACACAATTTTCGATCCTTCTCGCCGAAAATCCAACAGAATCAAATTTTAATTTATTGGCAATGTGAAGAAAGCGAGTCGCCCTATGACCCATCCATGCTGGTAAATCTTCGTTCTCTTGCCAAAACCGATCCATTAAGTATCTTGGGTAACCAAATTGCTCGCGTGCAAGGTTCATGAAGCGAACACCTTCCAACACAACTTTTCGATATTCATCTCGCCATAAGTTACGAGTTTTCCAATCAATCTGCTCCATAAGCTTTTCTTGTAACTCTACATTTAAAGTAGAAGAAGTATCCACATCAACGAAATATCCCTGTGATATAACTTTCAAAGCAAAATCAGCCATGTGATCTCGAGTGACTTTTTCACTCGCCTTGTTACCAGACTGTTTCTTCCTGCAACTTGGACAGTAGTAATTTGTATTTTTTTCGTCTTTGTCATCGTTCTCGCAAATCTTATTTTTCATTTTCTTAATATACGCATCTGCTTTCGGATCACAACGCGTATGCACCTTTGCTTTACAATCTTTGCACTGTGCTAAATTTTCATCTTCGTCCCTCCATATACCCGAACAGACAGGACACTTTCTTTCATTCAAATGTTGCTCAATTTCTGCCAACCCGTTGCAACCTCCGCATCGGTAACAAAGATGATGATCACGCGACCAATGTCTGAGGCTCTGTCCTTTCGAATCAAGGGTTTGGTGACACTGACGGCAATCAACGCATTGGCCACAGACCCATATTCCAGACGGAGCAGTTGAAAGTGGTGGGTCCAGCAAGTCAAGACTAAACCCACGATCACACATTTCACAGAAAAGCATTTTTAGTTCGTCTTGAGGCGCATCTCCTGATATTTCGCATATTTTACAATTAGGGCATCGCCATGCAGCGACTGATGAAGAGTCCATACTATGTATCGGAGCATTGACGCAAAAGGAATGAAAGGCTTCTCCACAGTCAACACAAAATATCATAGTATCGGATGCACCACTACTCCCGCACAAGAAGCAACAATCAAGCCAAGAGGAAAAGTAAGCGTCCTTTGGTTTGAGCTTGACCACATGGCAAGGTAAACACGAGGGCTGATCAGGGGCCTTTTCGCGGAGCGCAGGTAATTTAACAGAAACGACTTTTGATCCTGCCACCAGGTCCTTCTTTTCAGTTGTTTTGTCCTCCTGGATTCGATTTTCCTCGCGTTTTTTAGCTTCTTGTGCCATTTCAAAGTTTTTCAAGATATCCTTTTCGTATCTACTCGGTGGAGCACCTTTGCCAATCGTCATGAATATACTTTTTATGCATACATCATAAAAGCGTTTTGCCTCGATCCAAACCGTGGTATGATAACGATTAAAAGTTAGAGCATTTAAAACCATCAATTCAAATAATTCTCGGACCCATGCATAATTCTTGTATTCATCTCGTTCAGCTTTGATCAACATAGTTTGAAGATCCATAGGTTGTTTAATAACGTCCAAGTACGTAGGGGCGACTTGATCCGTGACCGGATCAGCAAAAATTAGTAACTTATCTTCCTGTTGCAACTTACAGATGATTTGCTGACACCGATCTCTGCAGCAAACACGACATAAAAATTCGGTGCTATAAATAGGATGCTCTCCACTTGATGTCAAGTCATACTCGTCTTCATTCAATCCAGCGCAGCCTGCGTGTACCCATAACGAACAATTATCACACGTTAGCATATCAACTTCGGTGTAACCCCATTTTGAAGTTTCTGGATAGTACCACATTGGATTGACAGTTGCATTTTCAGGTAATGGATCTTCGTTTGGAATTGTAGCTGGTGATGTAAAAGAATGGAAGTCGGATGCTGACGAAGGGTCGTCTGCTTCCGACTTCCGCTTTCGTCCCCTCTTTTTGGGTCGGTGTTCTTGTTGCCACCGAATTTGTCGTTGCACTTGTTGAAAACGTTCATCATCCCACGAATGGGCACAATTTGGACAAAATTGCTCCTCATTGTAGTAATGGGTACACATCGAGCAGAGAGATAAATCCTTTCCTTCAGAAAATGTTAAAGATTTGGGAATAGCACGACGGTGACATCCGAAGCTGATATCTTTCTGGTAGCACCCAATGCATGTCACGCACTTCGAACACACAAATTTTTTGTCTTCTCCATATACAAATTTTTTATATGATTCCTTGGTAAGAGGAGGATCGCAACATCCAAGATGATATGAATAGCTGCAAACAGTACATGTAATTCTTGTTTCATTCTTTTTCAAAAAGTCTGAACATCCTGCGCAACATTGGTCAATTAGAGTGCCTGTATGTTGATCTTTGTTGTCTTCTTGATCAGTGGATTTGTCACCGATGTATCTAAAACCTTTAAGATAAGGCAAAATATCAAGATCAGACAACTCCTTCGAGTCGGCCTTTTCCAATATCTTCATTTTGTGTTCCTTTGATTTTAGATTGATCCAAGAAGAATCGTATTTCTTTTTTGTTTTATCGGACATTTCGTACGATATTAACCATTTATTGAGAGATTCGCTGTACTGTCTGACGCGACCAGCAACTGTATCTCCATATGGATAATTTACGTCGTCTCTCCAAATTCGAATACGATTTCCGAGAAGATTGTTGCCACCCTTCCTATTGCACATCTCCCATGCCTTTCTAGCGAAAAATCTTGCTGCCTCATTGCGGCAATTTTGAATCGTTCTTTCTTCCTCAATTGCGAGTCCTATGGCTTTGGCATTCCGTTTCTTTTTATTCTTCTGAATTACGGAATCGACCCGTCCATTTTCAAAAGGACGCAAGCACTCTGGGTTGTCACGGAGTGTAGCCACCTCGTTAGATCCAAAAAATTCAACATTAGCATAACCCTTTCTAGCAGGGTTTATATCTGATTCCATAACCATCGCCGGCCACCAAGCATATCCTTTTACGTGAGCCCACACGAGACGGGTTGAGATCTGCACTCCCTCTTCCATCCGTAGATACAGCCAGGCACAATTTTCGTCGTCGACCTTATCTACAGCTCGAGGTTCATCTGAAAATTTCACTTTGTGCTTGTGGGTACAGGGGTCGTAACGAACAATCCTTCCTACTTTCCAGTCTCCGCTTTTGTCGTCTGAGATTCGAATTCGCCATCCGATCTTCTGGCATGCAGGATTCCTAGGATCCCAATGAACTGTCGTTAAGTGGGATGCACCATACTCTAGGGATGTTTCTGGGTCTGTTGGTGCTTCCAATTCAAGCTTTTCTTCATCAGACGTGGGCTCTTCTTGCTCGCTTTCGTCGTTGCTTTCTTCCTGGTTGCTTGATCCATTGCTCCGTTTTTTTGCAGTTTTCTTTGCGGTCTTTTTCTTTTTTCTGGTTGACTCTTTTGTCTCATTGTCGCTATCGGATGCGTCAGCCTCTCCGTTTTCGTCGTCGCTGCCGATCGGCTTTGTTAAATCTAGCGAAATTTTCGGCTTCGAGCCTGACTTGCGATCTTTCTTTTTTTTCTTACGTGATTTATCACCTTTGGTTTTTGGTGGCCTACCTCTTTTTTTCTTAGAAGGGCCCTTTGTGACAACTGTGTCTGGTGGCAGCAATCCGAGTTCTACCGAGATATTTAGAGCTTTCGGGATACTATCACAGGATCGATTGTTCGGAGCGATCCATTTGCGGCGTTTTCGTTTCTTCAGAGGGAGCAAAGGTATTGTCGGGCATTCAGTTTTTAATATTGCGTCGTGAAATTTCGAAATTAGATTTTTGTGCCAGAAAAATAAAGAAAGATGTGAATTAGAGTTAATTAATACGCTTTAGTTGCAAGAGTGTGTTGAAACAAAGCGTTGACAAACCAAGGTAAAACGAGATTGGCCTTACATCGAGTTCAACTCTCCAGCCATCGGGAAGGCCACGGGCTTTGGCTTCTGCCAGTGCCGCGGCCTTTTCTTCCGGCGTCATGACCCATCCTCGACCAGAACTCATAATCTTATAGTGTCTCAAGAACGATGATAATGAAGTCAATTGATCATGAAGAATCTGAAAGTAATATTTGTAGAGACAATGTGTCGAATTATGCCGCCCTTCCAGTTTGATCTTCGTGATTGATCCTTCTTTCTGTGGAACTTCGACTTCGATTTCCTCGCGTTGTGCGCGCAAAATTTCCGATCCCGAATAGAATCCATGAGAACTTCAAGAAAGTCACGCATTCATTTGTGTCCAAGGTTAGAGTTGTCCTCCACTTCAAATTTATTTCTGTATGGCCCGGCTGGAATTGGGAGGGGATCTGCCGTGTGCCACACAAAGCTATTCATTTTGGAATTGTGACCACCGTTCCTCATTTTGTATAATGCTCAAAATTGGGTCAAATTCCATGGAGGAGCCCAATCTTGGCAGTGGCCTTGCCGCCTGGCAAAGCAGGGCCCAGCCAGCCCCAAGGGTAGCGGCCC
>Ga0115013_10000515_pt1 | contig 23447 bp, 17 predicted proteins | sample SouAtlMetagenome_2_FD_88686 | JGI IMG/M metagenome (GOLD analysis project Ga0115013, IMG submission 88686) | Marine eukaryotic phytoplankton communities from Atlantic Ocean - South Atlantic ANT15 Metagenome | ecosystem: Environmental > Aquatic > Marine > Oceanic | place: South Atlantic Ocean...
ACGCGGCCGGCAACCACGGGGCGCGCCCCCCCGCCGCGCGGGCCCCAACCCAGGCACAACAGGAGGAAAAGAACGAGGCGGGGGGGGGGGGGGGGGGGGGGGGGGGGAAAAAGTGGGGCGTGTGGGGTTTTCAACAACCAAAGCCCGACCCCAAAGCCAACCCCCCCCCCCCCCCCCCCTGTGGCATTTGCTGGGGCACTGGGGGCACCACCACGCCACTCACCCACTGGCCAAGCAGGCTGTGGTGGGCCCAGTGGTGAGGGTGGGGCTTTGCCCATGTTGCGCCTAAGTGGCACTTGGGATGGGAGAGGCTGTCCAGGCAGAATGGCAAATCTCATTGCAACCCAAACAAACACCATGCATCACAGATCATGTCATACCAATCAGATCTTTGGAGGCCATTCGAGTGGCCCCTTAGGTTTTCACACAATTTTTCTTGAGGTGTTACAGTTTTGGGATCATCAAACTCTCGCATGTGCCAACGATGCACACTATTGCATCGAACACTCAATGTTGATCGAGTGCACGCATCACTCGATCGATTTACGATGTAAACACAACAAACCGGCCCCGTAACCAAAGCTGCAAACGATTAACTTCAGATACATGACGATTTCGTACTAGCTATAAGTATAGAGTGTGGAATGACAGATATCGCAACCTCGCTGCAGCGGTAGAGAACCAAGGTTTGATTCGCACAAATGGTCGAACTATTGCATCCACCATTAAAGAAAGTCTCTACGAGTCCCTCACTGCATGAACATTGCTCCCTAAATTGACAAACTGAGAATCGCAACAATGAATCATAGCCGTGCACACCTAATGTATTGGCTCCCCCCTCCCCTCGTTTTTTTGGTAGATTGCGTTTTGAACATTTGATCTTTTTGTTCTTTGCCTTTGGTTGTCGTGTGGAGAATCTCTCCCATTGGTTTCTTTGGTCGATTTCGTTTTTAAATCGGGTTTTTTGAAGAAAGACAAGTTTATTTTTATGTTTGTGTGTGTAATTGTGTTTCCCTTTGTTCCGTCGTTTTGTTTTCTCATTTTTTATTCGACAATGCTAATCTTGACCTTGTCACTCACTCCCTTGAGCAAGAGCTGTCCCTTGAAGTCGATCATTTTTCGTTTCTTTGCCGCCTTGAGGGTCCCCACCAGTGCCTCGTAATAATTGGCCACGGTCTCGTCGTCAAAGAGTTCTCCAAAGGTCGTGTGGGGTTCTCCATCAACCCCGATCCGACGGATATCGACCAAGAGCTGGGCGCATTCCTCGTCGAGACGGTTCTGTGTGTGGTGTTGTTCATAGTAGTTATACCAAATGAGGAAATCGAAGAAATAATCCGGGAGGCACCAACCCAAGAGATAGTTTGCAGACAAAATGGCCACATCGCGATTCAGCAAAAGATAGAGAAAACAAATTAATGAGCATCGAATTCAAATCCATCAATTTGTTCAATTTTTTAAATAACAAATAACTTTTCCAAAGTTGCCAACAAGAACAGAATCCATCGGCTACCTCCATGATGCAGTTTTTGGAAACGACAAGAAATCCCTGCGTAGCAGCGCGGAACGTACAGCGTATTCCGACAGTTCGGAATTGGAATTCTTAATCTCTTGAGCATCAGCCACTGTGGTGATGATGTTTGTAAATTTGTGCGTTGTTATTCGTCAAGTATGTCGTCAGAGGATTTATTTCGATGATTCGATAGAAAGGCAATGGTAGGGTGGGCAATGTTGGGATGAGCGATAAGCACCCAAAAATTTGCAATAAGCTACGAAAGTTCGATAGAACTGCACACTGCGAAATAGAAACAATGTGCCTGTCACTTACTGTTGTCGGTCGAACAAGGAAGTTCTATTTTAGTATTGACTCGGAAACGCTTGGAAAAAATGCCAATGAAGTAGGAAAAAGCAGTTTTCTAATATCTTGTTCGATAAGACTGCGATCCGCTGTATGGTTGTTTCTGCTCTATGTCGCTGCTTTGTGGTATAGAGACGAAAGATTTGAATAGAATAGTGGCGAAGAAAAGGAACGCTATTGTAATAGAAGATCACCAATCCGATGATAACTACCAGGTACACCATTATTATTTTGCGATTGCGATGTCTGAAAAGGAGACGGCGTGACCCCGTAGTATGTACGACGTACGTGTGATCGTGAGATGACTGCATCCGTTAGTCTGTTTTCATTCCGGCGAGCGAAATCCACTTTTCATAGATATAAGTCATATCTCTCATAGATATGGAACGATAATTAACTCCTTACCGCCGTACTTGTTTCCTTTTTGCGCACTCCAATAGTTTTACATACTCTAGCTAGACGACAAATACATCTTGCCGTTTGTTACAACAACTAAAGCCAATCCGAAACGTTCAAGATGGTAAAAGGAGCCCCCAAGCCCGATTTGGTCACTCGTGATTACACGATCCACATCTCGAAGAGAGTGCACAAGCAACAACACAAGCGACGTGCCCCTCGTGCCATTAAGGAGATCCGAAAGTTTGCTCAGAGTGCTATGGGAACCAAGGACGTACGAATCAGTGCCGAACTCAACAAGTATGTTTGGTCGACAGGAATCAAGAATCCTCCCACCCGAGTTCGAGTCAGGCTTTCACGAAAGCGTACCGAAGACGAAGACGCCGATGAAAAGCTATACACTCTGGCACAGCTCGTAGAGGTATCATCGTTCAAGGGATTGCAAACGGAGAACATCATCGAGTAAACGTATTACCACCCAAACACACCAAAATATACACCCCCCCCCCAACTCGAATGTAAGATAAAATTGTTTCCTGAAACCATTGGTGGCAGAGGTGCTGCGGCAAAAAGCTATCGATCTATCTAACTTAACTATACGCAGAGGTCTACTACCACTGCTCTGGATTGAAAAAAGGGAAAAGCATTTATAACTTGTCTAAATTTCGATTTAAAATTTATATACAAATACGGGAGGGGGCATCGAGCCTAGTATTTGTTTTATTTGAGGATATCCTCGACCTCCTCCTTTTTGCCATCCTTCAATTCTTTTATGATGGCCGCCAGATTCATAGCTTCCTTGAACTGGACGGCTAGAGACCCTGTTTGATGGATGGATTTTTTCCAGTAAAATTGACGTAGGCGTTCAAGTCGCGCTCGAGATAGGCCTGGCTGATTTCCAGAAAGTCCCAAACGCTGATATACTTTTCTGCCACCAGGTTTTGACCGAGTCCGATCTTGAACTTGATCAACTCACTGCATTCCTTGGATGTTGGGTAGGCGTATTGCTGCTCGGTCCATCGGCAGATGCATTCCTTGGATGCGGGTATGGTGCTCAAAATATTGTTGAAGCCTTCGATGCCATTCCCCAGGACGTATATCTGAAGCCAAGCGTAGATACATGCCATGAGCAGTACCGAGTAGGTACCATCCATCGGTACGGTCTCCATAATGGATTCGTACACTACCTTGACATCCTCGTCACTCACCATGGGAAAGCCGTCGGAATAGTGGGGATCGCACATGAAAACGATTCGAGAACGCTTGTTGAGGAAGATAAAGTTGTGCTGCTCGAACTGGGGGAAGATCTTCATCAAGGTATTGCCCGGATCCTTTCATCCAACACATTTGAAAAAGACATCACAATCGTTCGTGACTTCTTCACCGGTAACCTTGCGTGCCGTAATGGTATCTTGGTGCACACTCTCAATGTTGCCACGAACCAGAGAGGCCAAGACCATCTTGACCACGGGGAAGAGATGTAATCCGATGCCGTAGGCTGCGCCTTGGTTCGAGGGTGCATGAGAGGTGCCAAGTTGGGCTGGAGGTCGAATCCGTAGCTGAGCCCCGCCCACTCCGCTGCCTTTTGGTAGATCTCGGCATATTCCGAATACTTGCGATCCTTTTCGGAACTCAACACGTAGTTGACACATTGTGGCCACACTTGGAGTCCACTGCGATGAACAATCGTAACGTGCTTGGCTCCATTCATCAGCATGGTGCGGGCATTTTGGATCGCAAAGGCACCTCCACCAACAATCACTACGTTCTTTCCCCTGATGTTCTTGGTGATCTCCAGTTATTCGACCATACTGGTAATAGTTTGTGTCCCTGGTACAAACCGTGATGACATATATTGTTGTATTGTTCGTCGTCCAAAGCTCCGAATCCAAGCGGAACTATAGTCGTATCAAATAAAGAATTGTGCCACCATATTTGGAAAATTGGTCTATGGTTGGTATTGGATTTTAATGATACTTTTAACTTATCAATAAGATTAAGTGGGCTTCCTTAAAACTCAATGGCTTTTATGGAAAGCTGTATCATCTATTCTCATTTCCAAACTCTCTGCCAATTCATAGCTATGTTGCATATCTATAGTATTTACAATACCTTTTCATCTTTCTGGCGCGTTTTTTTTGTCATTTGTAACGTTTTACAAAAGGATCTTTATTCGTTGAGGAAAGTTGTCCCTCAACAATGAGCTCAACCCAGAAGAAATGAAAACGTAATAACATTCTTTGCACAAAGTAATCATTGGTAGAGCAGTTACTATTATTGGAGTTGGAACTGCAAAAAGGCCATTTTGTCTCGCCACACGACGAGGAATTCGATCAAACTTGTAGATTCCTTTTCCACATGAAGAATCGTCATCAGATTCCATTTCATCGACATGTTGAAAGAATTGAGGACGATAGCGGAAAAATAGAAAAGAATATCCGCTGTTACGACGACGATTGCGATCGATTCCTCAACGATCCAATCCTTCAATTCTTTAACGAGAACCGTCAGGACGAATTTTTCTCCCTCGGTCTCGTGGTGAATTGGCAGAAACCATCGTTGCCGCAGGTAAATGCAGCAGCAGCAGCAACTACAACAACACAGGAGGCCAACCACAACTACAATGCCACCAACTATCAGAAATTCATATCTGCGGTAAAAGCCGAGTGTTTCCAGGGGAAAGAGGACATGTTGGTCTGTCTTCCCTTCCACGCGCTTCACATTACGGTGGCTAGCTGCTTCCAGGCGACTAGAATCTCGGAAATAACCTCGAGGACCACCAGACCAAAAGCCACTGGAGCCATTGGCGAATCTACCAACCAAAACTTGGCCAATGGCAGCGACAAAAACACGGACATAGACAAGAACAACAGCCAGCGACGATTGGACATTGCCAACTTTTGGAAATCGGTGCTCCTGCAAGCCTCGGCGTCCCCCGACTGGCCAAAACGTCCGTTGGAACTGGAACTGGACTCTGCTCGGATTGGCAACCGAGCGGGAATACTCTTGTGGAAGGAACGCACCGGTGGTCTTTTCCAAATGCGATCCTGCTTGGAGGATGCTGCCGCTGCTGTTTCCAATCCAGAAGAGTCATTGTCGTTTCGGTTCTCCCAGCACCTCAAGATACCAAACATTGTTCACACTACCTTTGTGCGGTACCGCAACGTCGAGGACTGCGCCTCCAAGAGCCAATCCATTGACGAAAATGCCCTATCGTGGAGGCCCAGCCAAGCAAACGACATTCTCAAACAGCGAGTGATGCCGTTCCAACCGCTCTTTTCCAAGCAAAAAATGGACAGCAACTTGCACGACAGCAAAACTTCCTACGCCAAATCCCTTTCCGCAGAAAAGGAAACAATCAAGCTAATCGAAACCTCCCTATCCAAAACGGTAGTGACTCCTGATGTTGTGACGCTTGTCGATTGCAAGATTTACTTGCTGTGCCCGGGAAAGGAAAAGGACCATACAGTTTTTCTCTCGCTACCTCTCGGAGAATCGACGTAATTCTTTCGAAATTCAGCATGTACTTCTTGAATCTATCAATTCGATATTCCTCCATACAACTCGGATTATGCCGCTACCGACATGACTTGAGCCAAAATAACACGAACCAATGCTCTTTTGCTTTCTGCAAAAGTGATTTCGAATTTTACAACTTCCCGATCCAACCGGCACAAAATTTTCCACACAGAGCCCGAAACTTTTTCCATTTAATTCGTAGTATCGGTGACAAGATTTTTTGCTTCGAATCGCGATGCTAGACGATACCTACTCGACTTTTACCAAATCATCTGGTCATTGGAAAAGAACAAAACGGACTTATTGCTAGTAGCAGTGACTCTCATCTGATGATTTGCTTTACCTACATAACGAACTGATTCCATCCAGTCACCCTCTTGATCCCTTTGCTGCAATTTTGTAGCGCTGAAAATTATCGGATTGACACTGTATCGTACAAACAACAGTTGCTTATGATTGGCCTCAAGAAAACAGGACGTGTTTAAATGTGATAATCAATTCGTAGTTATGAGTTTTAGCAATAGAGACCTTGCATTTAACATAGTTTAATTGTAGTTATCAGAGTTTGATAAATAATGTGTTGAAAAGATTGTACCTGTCTTGAGGCACACTTCGGTCATGTTGACTATCTTTGAAGGTATTTTTCACGGCTTAACCGATACAACACATGATGTTTTAATGGGCTGTCATCATCTAGCTCTGGATAGTCAAAGTCGTTGCTTTCATCATGTTGCAGGCCAATTTTCTGCTGCCGGCAGTAGCGAATGATACGATCTCTGGTATCTTAAATTCCCCAAATGCGTAATCTAAAACAGCCTTAGCACCTTCGACGGCAAAACCTTGTCCCCAGTGTTTTGACGATAAACGCCAAGCGATTTCTGTGGTGGGCACAAAACGAGATTCAAATTCTGGAGTGAATAATCCAATAAAGCCTATAGACTCGCCCGAATCTTTTCTTTCTGTTGCGTAGGCAGTGTAACCGTATTTTTCGAAGTGATTGTTTATCCTGATTAAATTTTGTTTTTCCTTCTAAATCTTGTAACGAAGGAAAATATTCCATAACTTTTGGATCTTGGTTAATAGCAAGCATGGGCCGCAAATCGTTATCATTCCATGTTCTAAGTATTAATCGGTCAGTCTCCACAATCTTGGCGATCACGAACCGTTCGGTTGTTGAAGGGGAAGGAGCCTTAGCCGAAGGAGATGATACGACGAAGGCGCGGGCGCCGCCAATGGATCGGGAAGCGATGAAAGCACGTGCAACAAAGCAGGCGCAGAATAAGAAAGGAACAGTTTCATCTTGCTCGAGATCACATCGCGTATTAGTTTTTTGCCGTCGGAATTCCCAGAAGCATTGACCATTCGAATCCGAAAACAGATTAAATCGCTTCGGAAAAAGAAGTTACCGCAGCATCGTCGTCCTCGATCTTCAGAAGGAGCATTTTGTCTCGAAAAGTGTCAAACTACTTCTTCTGTATTGTTTCATTCTGGGAAAAGAATTGGTCATTCGAACTGTACCTACTATACATACATATACTCCATGGACTCGAAGGACTACGAGATTCTCGCGTCAATCTTGCGATGATGCCAAATTTGGCGGAATCTTGAAATTTCGAATTTTTATTGCCCTGTTGGAATTTGGTTGCCAGAGAATAGGGGTGAGTTGCCATCCAGAGGTAGCTGTGGACAAAGAACGAATCAATCGATGCTGCTGTTGCTCAATTCTTTGAAGAAAAGCAATATTTTTTCATCTGACAGCAGGGTAGGACAAGAATTGATCATTCGTTTGGTGCAGGCTTAGAAATCAGCAAAAGCAGAAACAGCAATCTACACACAAGACGTTCCCGGAAATTTTCAAAAGAGCAGTGCTTGCTTTTCCATTCTAAGTTGTCTATGTACTCCAACGGGAGAGGTGGCGAGGATGATGCACCCTTGTCCTCCGCTTATATTGACAATTCCAGTGATGATTCGAATCACTACGATGGTGTTGATTACGGAAGTGATGATGGCAATGATGGTTCGAATCACTACGATGGCGTTGATTACGGAAGTGATGGTGACGTGAGTGATGGCGACAACAACAATTTCGATTCGGAAGTCAATGATCTATTGGAAACCATTTGTGACTCGGAGGAAGAACATTACGACATTCTTGCCGATAACGGAGAGTTTGCGTATAGCGAATACGACCAGCGGCCCTATATAAGTACAAGCTCGCCAGCATCGGATGCACTCTATGCAGAAGCGCAGCAAGCAACTTCTACTACGATGATAGCTATTACGGAAGAAGAGGGCAGGAAAGGGGATGATGACATAGTGTCGCAAGCAGCTTTGGAGAACGATTTAGAAGAAGATGCCACCGAATCGAAAATTACATCAACAAACCAGGACGTGCTCGTTGCTCAAAGAGAGTCAAAGTTGCCACTGTTGCAAGAGCAACAACCCCAGGCAACACCAACATCCATGTATCAAATGCCACAAAATTACGACGTGCCAAGCAACAATAGAAATTCCAACCAAGATGTCGCATTCGATGACGGTATCATCATGGATGACGATCGATCATCTTCGTCCTCTCACGTGGCTGGATCGATTCGGGAAATGGTCCACGAGATTGATGATGTTCTTGACACTATGTTGCCCGAAACTTCCGGTAATTTTCACCATCCTCCCAACGACAATGACACTATAGCGAGCGATGTCAGCGTTGGTGGAACAACGAGATTGACGGGAGAGCTCGAGCGTGCCCAGAACGTCTTTTGGGAATTCTCGGGGATTGATGCGAGAAATTTTCGTGGTAGAAAGCGCCCAAAGCCACATCTCCTGTCTGACGACTCTCCTGGATGTTTGTGGGGCATCAAACGTTCTACAATGGTCAAGCTGTTTGTCGTTTCTTTGACTATTTTGGGTGCTCTGATTGGAATGTACGTGGCACTCCGGGATCCCAGCCACGAAATGGAAACATCGGTGGCCTCGAGTGTATACAACGATCCAGTAAATTCTTCCGTGGTAGAAGCTGCTCCTCCGACACTGTCACCCATGGTAGTGGGTGAAGCTGTGGGCAGCATAAGTACGGGGAGTGAGAGTAATCCAACACCCTTGCTGGATCCATTCGCAAAACCAGAATCAACCTTTGCGCCGTCGCTGCGTCCATCCAATAGAGTAGTACCCTCGACACAACGACCAACGGGTATAGCGAAAACATCCATACTGTCCACTCAACCGACCACGAGTGCAAGTCTGTCTCCGCCAAGTCAACTTTCGGGCTCTCGTGTGCCCGGAGAAGTAATGGCATCGTACAACGTTCTTTTTGAAAACCAGGACAATGGAACTGCGTCACTATCATCCGTAGATTCGGTAGAGTCAAGGACTGATGCTGGGGAAATAGACCAAGGGGTCTCCTCTTCCAGAGGAGAACATTCCTTTGCCATGTCGACTAATGCGGGAAGTAGCAGTGGACCGTGGGATGACGACGATTTTGAGCCGTTGGAACCCCGGGGAAATGGCTACTATTCCACAACCTATCGCAGCAAACGCTCCAAGTCGTCCAAGGACGGAAAATACCAAAAGAAACACAAACTCACCAAGGGTTACTATACGGAAAGTACCAGAGACGTTACGAGTCCAAAACACCGTACCGCGGACTCGTTGGCAAAGGAACGACTGCGTCTGCGGAAATCACCATCAACACGAAGGGTAGAAGAAAAGGTACAAACACTCTATTATCCCAGGGCTTCTAAACACCAATACCATCAAGAATATCCCCGTAATCATCATGATTCAACACGGAAAATTTCGAACTGGGAATCTCAATCACATATAGTAACCATTCGAGAAACAGAAACTAGGATAAGACGAAGGGAAAGAATTCTTCGAGGATATTAGTATCGCAGGTTTTTGTTTTATTCTATTCTATAGAGCTAGTACAATCACCAGCATTTCATCTCTACCAGAGGAAATAGGAGAGCTCACCAACCTGAAGATATTGAATTTAGATAGTTCCAGTGTCCAATCACTTCCATCTTCAATTGTCAACTTGCAAAATCTACGATGCCTTCGTGCGTCATTTTGTGACAGTCTAGACCTCTCAAAAGGTCCAGCCGCGTTCCTGTTGGCGATTGCTAAAAGTCTACGATTCCTGAGCGATTTCGATCACGATTATGTGGGAGTTGTCACTGCTGAGGGGAAAGGAAAGATTGATCATCAATTGGCCTGCAATCGTGCCCGCTTTCGAACTCGATCAATGAGAACCAAACCAGAACTGTGGCCACGCATGCTTTACAATGCACCGAAAGCTTTCGATGCTTTTGATGAACATTATCAGTACTGCCCAGAAAAGCCAACGTGCATTTACAACATTCTTGCGGAAGGGATGGGATATTTTATCGAGATTCTCAAAAAACGCAATTCAAAATCTTTGAAGGAGACGCTTTGAGCCCCACAACTATTTCTCTCGCACTCAAATCTACTAGACATGATCAATTCAAAAAGTATTATTAGCACCGATTTCTCCCTATTCAATCGAGAGGAGACTCTCTTGGAATTCTGTCTCGACAACATACCAGCTCCTTGCTGAACACAGAGGACCGTTGGTCGGGGTTCTCGGAAATCGCAAAACAAACATCGAACCGTGAATGCAGAATAATAGCGGGAACGACTATTTAGAACTGGTAAATGATTGTAAACGACTATTTGTTATTTGGAGAAAGATTTTTTCGTACATCTCTTTTTAGCTAGCTCGTGTTGCATCACTATAATTTTTATTCCAACTTTTTCGTTTCGCCCCCTACTGGAGCGCTTGAACGATTCTTGAGTCGAGCTTCCTTCATTTTCTTCAATTCATCCTCTCTCCTCATTCTTCCGTTAGCCTTCATGATATCCTGGTACCCATCGAACGTTGTTTCGGCATACGTACCAGTGTTACCCGAGACGGATCCTTCCGCCGTTGCCTTTTGTTCGACAGGATTGATTTCATTCGCAACAGGACTTTTAAAAGACGTGGAAGCTTCCTTTGCTTTGGCCTCTTCTGCCTCGATGCTTACAAAAAACTCACCGGGGCTGGTGTAGGGAGGAATCTCCCGAACTTTTCCCGTCTTTTTGTCCACGTGAGAAATTCGAAAGCCGGGATCGGGTCTATCATCCTTGACGTTTTGATCGGGAAGATCGACGTCTTGCTTCGCCTTGTTGGCACGAATCGATTCGTAAATCGATGTCAGCCCATTGTCAGACGAATCGGTGGCTGTTGCTTCGTCGCTTTCGGTAGCACTCCCAACAGTAATCGCATCGGCAGATCCACCATAAGGAACCGGTGTCTCTGTGGTTGTGTTTGATGCCAGGGAGGAAGATAGTTTGTCGGATTCCACCACTTCCATAATGGGTGGATTCTCTATGTCATCATCATCCTTTTCGCCTCGTTTGCGCAAGGCTTTTTCCTGCTCGGGATAGTAAAACTTGAGCTTTTCGGGACTCTTTTTCTCACTGGTGCCAATACTTCCCTCACCAAATCCCTCAAAGACATCTGCATCATCGCGACCCATCTGTGCCGCCTTTTCAAAGAGTTCCTCGGTTTCAGCATCCATCTCGGTTGATTCGTCACCAAACAAAGCTTTGCGGTCCATGCTTCGCTCTTCACCCGCCGAACGGGCGGTGGAATAGGATCCCAGTTCGGTTCCCACCGAAGCGGCAATCCCGGTGCCTGATTTGCGCTGATGCACAGGATACATCGAAGCAGCATAACGAGCATCGGCTGCCATTTTCTTTCCACCCTCGGGGGAAGTAAACCGATCCCAGGCAAATGCCTCCAGCATGGCTCGATCGTCCTCTTGCAAGGCGCTTGCTCCGTCCTTATTGCTGCCGCTGTTGGCAATTAGCGTTGCTAGGAGCTGTCCCGTCTTGGGGGCCAACAATACACCGTTTCTCCAGTAGCCACCGGCCAGAAACAGATTTTCCCAAGGTGTTTCTCCCAGGATTGGTCCCTTGTCGGGCGTCGTGGGGCGTAATCCAGCCCAGGTTTCCTCAATGGGAAGATCCCCCAGCCCGGGAACTAGCTCTAGGGCGAAGTGCAACACGTGCATAAGCCCCGCAGGCGTGACGCTATCGTCAAAGCTCCCAGCCTCGACGGTGGCACCCACTACGATTCGACCATCGGCCTTGGGAACGATATAGGAATCTCCTCCAAACAAAACCCGTCTCAGAATAGGTGGGCGGTCCTTGGGCATGCGCAGGGAAAGGGATTGTCCCTTGTGGGGCTCGAGTGGGACCGGCAATAGGTTGCGCATCCATGCCCCGTTGGCTACCAGTACGGCCTTGGCGGAGACGTACCTGCTGCTCTCCGAACCAAGCCATACGCCCTTGCAAACTCCGTCCTGGAGGTCCAGAGAGGTGACCTCGTTACGTGCCCCGCAGAGGAATTCTACCCCGGCACCCGCGCATGCTGCCTTGAGGGAACAGGTCAAGCGGCGGGCATCCACACTAGCATCCTCTGGAAACCACCAGCCGCCCACTACCTCGGGATGCAAGTGGGGCTCCAGCTCCCGGGCCTGCGTGGCGTCAAGCCAAATGGCAGACGAAACCTTTTTGGTTTTGGATCCATCGGAATCCTCAAAATGCTCAGGAGGAGCCCATGTTGCCACCGTATCTCCGGCAAAGGCGGGTGCCAAAAATCCACCCGAAGCCACGTATCCAATGTTCCAAGGCTCCAAGTTGGTGCCATCTTGGTGCAGGAATCGATGGCCCTCTTCTCCCGACTCTTGGGCCATCGATTCGACCAGGCCCACGAAATCGGAGTACATGCGCTTGGAAGCCATGCACAAATCACGATAGTCTCCCTTGGGAAGTCTTTCAGAATTCGGAGCTAGCATTCCAGCCGCAGCCATGCTGGCCTGGTTTCCAGCATTGTTCTTGTCCTCATCGTTGCGATCGAGGATGGTAATTCGCCGCTCGGGGTCGATTTGGGTCAGATATAAGGCTGTAGACAATCCCGCTAGACCACCACCGATAATGACAACATCCTTGTAGAGTTGTCCACGTCTTCTTGTTTGTTTCTGGTAATGAGATGCTGATGGAACCAGGGGAGAAGAGGATTGTGGCATGGAGGGAGTATTGGTAGGGATAGACGAATAGGAAAGTCCGCTGCTCTTGTCTTGGGAAGGAGACGATGACATGGACAATGCGCTAGACCTTTGAGCGAAATGTTGCGTATATTTTGTCATTGATGACGGTGACTGCCAGGCTACAGCAATCCCTGCCATTCCGAGCACTAACAACAGCATCATCGACGGCGTTTTTCTAGCGGAGAGCTGTTTCGATGAAAACGCCATTGCTGAAGTGGAAAATCGCATTCTCCCTCTCTAAAGTTGCTCGAAGTTGTACTAGGGTTCTTCACTGCAACTTCACCCTATGGATCTTTTGGAATACTACTAGCTGCGGTGTCCTTCTAATGTTCAATACTATCGGCAGAGGCAAGAGTCGAGATAGCACAAAAAAAGAGAGGTGACTCATGCGTGTCAAATTAGTTCGACTTGACAGCGGTAGGGAAAAATTGCAAGCCAACCAATGAATGGATTGGATTTATTTTTGGGACTCGCTCGATTCCAAAATCTTTTGGGGTGTAGAAAATAGAAATAATCAATCCTGAGAGTTTTGTCCGTGAAAAACGAACCGCAATCAAAGAGAGAGGCAATCTTCTCTCTCCCCTACGTAGTTGCTTCCGCATGATGAAGGTATTTTGGATTGTCGTGAGTGCATTTGGTCTCATTTTTCATTGAGATAAGAACACACAATGATAGCTGCTGCCACTGTAGCTCTGATGTTGCCATGGGCAACCAGTATCTTGGGAGAAGCATCGTCTCCCAAGACTCTTCGTCTATACGATACAGCGAGGTTTTATTCTCCTCTCAAGGACGGAGCAACCGGAGAGGTCATTGGGGGGATGTTTCAGGACGATATCTACGACGAAACGGGCCAAACGCGTCTAGGAACGAACCAGGGATACTACTTTGACTTTCCGGGCAACTATAGTGCCTATGCGACCAATGATACCGATGGCGACTCCTCCGCCTATTCCAATGCCAACCTCATCTTGTTTCTGGAGGAGGGGGAGATTCACATGATGAATGATGCGATTGTTTCTGGCACAGGAATCTACGAACGATTCACAGGTGGCCATATGAGAGAGGACATTGTAACGTCCGATCCGAAATATACCGCATTCTTTACACTCTTTGAACCCGAAAATACTACCGACCAAGAGTCTGACAACGAAGGCGAATTTGCTACGGAAACACTTCGAGTGGTCAGCGAAGGAGGGTACTACTTTCCTATTATCGGTAATACCACCGGAGAGAGCGAGCAGATTGGTCAAAAGTTTGAAAACCCTGTCTTTGAAGGGAATTCGACAGAACGCATCGGAATCAACCTGGGCTATAGCTTTGATTTTCCAATCCTTCCCGTACTACAAAAGCATTACTACAACGGCAATCGTCGATTCTTTCTCAAAGATGGCTTGATGGACGTCTTGAACGAAGTTATTGTTCGAGCCACAGGTAGGTATGAAAAATACACCGGTACTCTCTTTTCTGAAAGGGTGATATCGATGGATCCCTCCTTTGTCTCCGAGGTCACTCTGTCCACAACCAAGGCTGATTCTACTGCTGATGGAGAGGTAATGACTCCCAACGAAGGCTACGATTTTTTAGTCACGAGCCAAGGAGGATTTTATGATCCCATTGAAGATCCTGATTCTGGAGAGCAAGTGGGAGAGCGATTCCAGAACCCCGTTATGGATCCCAGTGGCGACCGTATTGGTATCAACCAGGGGTACGGCTTTAATTTTCCACCCGATCCAGCTAACTATACCCGGGCGCTGGCACAGGGAAATCGAATCTTTTACCTGAATGAAGGAACCCTCAATGTCTTTAACGACTTTATTGTCCACGCTACGGGAATCTACGAATCGTACACTGGAGGAAGATTCCATGAAACCATTATTTCGAACAATCCAGACTTTGTCTCGCAAATTAAGCTGATCAAAGACGAAATCAGCGACAAGCCCAGAAAAACCTGCCCAATTGAACCTCCCCTTGCGGGCCATTCGTGTGTTAAGGACGGCTTTGCCCAGGGATTGCGATGTGATTATCAATTCAGCGGCGACAGCAACAGTCCCCTAACCTACACGTGTGCAGGCATTGGGTGGCTCACATCGGCCGATGACTTTGTTACCTACGAGGACGAAGAAGAAGAGGACAGTGCCTCATCTTCCGTGGGAAATACACTTGCAACCACCACTCTGTTGGTGGTGCTCATGGCGAGCACCACTGCTTGGTAATGCAGCAACCTAATTTGTGTGAATCCTCTAGTAGTACCTTTATGTTGTACTAAGCAAAACCCAAAGTAGTAGACAAAAGTCCTGACGATATCGATCCTGATTTGATTGAAGTTTCCTCCTCTGGAAATCTTTCATGATCTGGTATTCGCACGGTTTTCAGCATGCTTTTGCACTAGTGTTGTTGAAGATATTAAATGTTGGAATTAATTGTAGGAGGTTGGTAACGCATGGACTGCAGCTAAAATAATATTAAATGAGTATTATGTGTGTGTGTTTATATTTTTTTTTTAGTTTGACATCGAAATAAGTCTTCGATCAGTGTCCCTTCGAAACTTCATTTTTTTGGGACGAGTTGTCCGACCTTGAGAACGGCGACCATGAGAACAGCAATCGCTGGCGATGATGTGGGGTAACGATGTTTCTGAGATGCTCAATGGAGTGTCCATTAAATCTCCCAGCGAGGGTGGCAAAAGTCAGGAAGAAAGGCAAGAGTAGCAAGGCTTTGACCTGCGACAAAATGCTTTTTGTGGCGGAGCATCTGTGTTTTCTCCGTGAAGAGACCACATTCTTATGGGTTGTCTTGTGAATGACTGCCACATTTCTCGTGCTAGCAGACGTTTTCACACGTAAAAATGAAAAACTTTCGATCTGTTGGAGGACTTAAACCGTTCGGCAATTGGGTTTCAAAATTGATGCTTATGTGTTTTGGTTGGAGAATTTATTATCGAGCGCCTCGCAAACCGGTTCTCGGTCGCCATTTCTCCTGTGTCTACTTTGTTTCCTGCGACACCATTTCAAAATCGGGGGCTCCCGGTGATACTCAATCAATTTCTGGTTGAACTCTTTTAATTTTTCGGAAATTCGCTTGCGCATATAGTTGACTTCCTTGGGGTAAGGGGCAAACTGCCAGCACCGATCAAAGTCCATGTGGTAGATTTTCCCGGTCCACGGATCGATCAAGATCTGAAAATCATTGCACAAGCAGCTGGTGTGTTGAACCATTTGGTTCAGGGCCTCGGAGTCGGATGCCAGTTGTTTCTCGACCCGCGACAGTTCATCTTTGGCCATAGTCCGGGTGATGGAGTTTTTAAGTTTTCTCATGTAGGCTTTCATGTTTCTGTCCTGTTCCTTTCGATTGCCAGTTGAGCCAGGCTTGAATTCCAAAGAGTCTCGAGGTGCCAGCAAGATGGGCTGTAGATAGAGGTTGGACTCGGGGACAGACTGGCAGTTCCAGTAGTCGTGGAGAGAGTTTCGAAACTGTCTGTCCTTGCCCGGTGCGATCGGTGCCTTGATCGCTTCGGTGAGATTGGCGGCCAGCGTTATTGCCAGGGAAGCGGTACAGGGGATGGACCGCGGTGGTGCGGCATTCAGTTGACGTATGCCAAAAGTTTTGGTCAGGCTTTGCGCCAGCTCGAACGCATGCATCTCGATGTCGTTGATGGACTGGGTGACGAGATATCCGTAGACATTCGGACTTGTCTCGGACCGAAAGGCGCACTTACTTTTCCCGCAACTAAGAGGATTGGAAATATCTCGGACCCACGCCTCGGTGTCGGAAGCGCCCAATGGAAATAATGGATGATTAACAACAGCATCGTCGAAAGCCGATTTCAACCCCTGCTCAACGGGTTCCAAAACCGAGCTGTTCATTTCCGTGGAAAGCTTGGTCTTTGGAGTGGTGGGGGTATTATTGCCCCCCGAATCCATCGAATTTGCACCATCTTGAATTACCATCAACATAAAATCCGAGGAAACCATAGTTCCAAAATAGACATTGTTCAGCAATATGGCCAACGCAAACCCATGCAAGAACCAAAAGGTCTTCAATCGTGAAGTTCTCTTTGATTCGTCTTCGTGTAGCTCTCGCGAGTCCATGGTTTTTGATCTACCTATACTTGTTTGTATACGATGAATGTTTTCTTCCACTATGACACTGCGGGTGGGAAGTAAGTTGCGAGCAACAATTTTCCACACACACAAGAACAGGATTTATCAAAACCGTTTCTGAGAAATTATAAATTATTTTTTTGTCTCGGTTATTTTTTACTGTAATAGGGGGACAATAAGGGGGGTTCGATAACTTCAACACTCGAACTGGTCGTATTTGAAGTAGAAGAAATCTCTCATCATATTATGCTCACACGTCCTCGCGCTCGAACTAATCAATTATTGAAATCTTGCTGATTCATTTTTGACGCCACGACAGCAAAGAATGATGTTGCCAATCACCTTTGCAAAATGGCTAAAAAAAGACTTGTTATTCGTTAATTGCTCCCTTGAACTTTCCAGAGCTATTTGTACGTTACGATCAACCAAAACATGATAAAGAGAACACAATGGAATGCCTCACCGGAAAAATCAGAAATTCCCGATTGTTGGTTCCGGCAAAACTCGGTCCATTGGATTGTTTCCTGACAAAAAAATTGTTGACGACAACGCCAAAAGCTCGGTACAATAGATTTTGAACAACATGATTGGGGTCGAAGAATATGTTTCCCCGCCAGAGGAAGACGATATACCATCATTAAGCAAGGTACCCAATCGTGACATCGAATCCTTTGGAGTCATTCGATACGTCGATGGGGAAGAAGAAAAGAAAGAAGGCGAAGGCGAAACAGCAAGCGACGTAAACAAGGTAGCGAGTCTTTCTTCACAATCCTCAGCGGCAAAAATGCCCGATCCCCTGGAACTACACGCCAAGTTTCCCGCCTTGCGATCCAACCCAATCAGAGAAAGTATGACGAAACGACTGTTGAGTCCCACAAAATCCAACAAAAGATTTTCCTCAATCGAGAAGCTAACCATCAATAAACTAAAGTATGATCGAGTTGGCGTCGTTGGAAGAGAAAACGAATCTCGGATATTAAAAGAATGTCTTGATCAATTAAACAACAACAAGGAATTGATTTTCATTCAAGGGTATAGTGGAACTGGCAAGTCGAGCTTGGTATCCACGCTGGAAAAACAAGTGTCTCACGGAGGGGTCTACGTGCAAGGGAAATTCGACTTGCTCAGTAACGATGTGCCATATTCGGGTATAGCTACAGCGTTTGGTGCGCTTTGCAAAAAGATCAAGAATACTCTTGGTTCTAACGAGTCTTGGATAGACGGTGATGATCTATTAACCAGACTTGGCAAAGAACTATCATCCAATTTAGGGTCATCAGCAACCCAATTACTGATAATGATCATACCAGAGTTACAAGCACTACTTCCTAGAGAGGAAGAAAACACTACAAGAGCCTCCTTTTCGGAAAGTCATGGGTTCGAAGCTGGACAGGAACGGTGGAAGTACTCGTTTCGTGTATTGACAAGAGTGTTGGGCTCGTACTGTTCCCCAATGGTCCTTGTCCTCGATGACTTACAATGGGCTGACTTTTCATCGTTGGAAGTGATTGATTATCTAATGGCTGACGTTCAAAACACGAATGCACTCATGATCATTGGATGCTTTCGGTCCAACGAAGTTGACGATGAACACATTCTTTCCAAGAAAATTGAGGCCCTTGAAACGAAAGAGGACAAGCATGGGTTTCAAATGACTCATATGGAGCTAGGAAGTCTTGAGATTGAAGATATCAACAAAGTTACAATGTCTCTTTTATCTATAGATGATGGGCCCTCTACGCAAAGACTAACCGAGATTTGTTACAAACGAACATCAGGAAATCCCTTCTTTTTCATCGAGTTCATCACAATGCTCATGGAAGAAGAATTAATCATTTATAATCTTGGCTTGTTGAAATGGACTTGGGATGAAAAGGCTATTGAAGATGCTACCATGTCGACTGCCAATGTCGTGGACATGCTCCAAGCACGAATGAGAAAGTTGGAACCAGACCTACAGCTGCTGTTGCAGTATGCTGCCTCGCTCGGGTCGACCTTTGCGTATTCCATGATTGATCTTTTATGGACCAGACATGCGATCAATGATTCAACCTCTAAATCAGACAGTCTGGTAGGACTCTTTGACGCACTTGAAGCAGACAATTTTATTGAAAGTTGTGGATCCTACCAATACAGATGGGTCCACGATAAAGTCCAGGAAGCAGCAATGACGTTGGGCGATGTTGGCAAGACACTGTTTCAATTTGAAATTGGAGCTGTATTGTATCATTCCCTAAGTGATGAAGAGTTGGAAGAGTCCCTGTTTGATGTGGTTGACCTCATCAACAAGGGACAAGTAAAACGCCGATCGGAGTTTGCCGAACTGAATCTTCGTGCTGCAGAGAAGGCTAGGAGTATTTCAGCCTTTCACAGTGCAAGCAAGTATGTTTCTAGAGGAATTGAGCTACTTCCGAATTACAAATGGAGAGATCGCCGTGAGCTAACCCTTCGACTGTACACGGTTGGTGCTGAAATGGAGCTTGCTGTTGGTCGAGTGGAAACCATGGAGATGTACTGTAATGAGGTGCTGTCTCAATCTACATGCTCGACCTTGGATAAAATTCCCCTGTACATTGCAATCTTGCACAAGCTAACAGTAATTGAGATGAAATACAATGAGGCGATAAAGTTTGGCTTGAGTGTCCTGAAAGCATTGGACTGTAAACTGATATCCAAGCGAGCAATGGTTCCCATTCAAGCAATCTCGTCCCTGATTCGGACGATAAAGAAGGTGAAGAACACGCCAAGAGATGTGTACTGCAATCTAGATCCAATGACTGATTCAATACACAAAGCAACCATGCTAATTTTGTCAAGGCTAGCCGTTGCATCTTATTTGTCTGCATCCAAGAGATGTAAATTCATATTCATCCTTTGCATTACTCGAATGGCGCACATGACTTTGAACTATGGCGTTTGTGAAAAATCTGCCGGATCTACATTTGGGAGTCTTGGGTTATTGTGTGGTGCTATGGGTAATTTTGAAGCTTCACTGTTCATGGGAGAAATAGCAAATTTGCTTCAACAGAAGATTCAGTCCAAACACCAGGAAACAATTACTCTTTATGTATCGAATAAATCCATTTTCCCGTGGACCAAACCGCTACAATCATGTCTAGTATCACTGTCAAAAGCCTACACTCTTGGGATGCAAAGCGGGAACATTGAGTTTGCCATGGTAAGATCTCTCGCAAAATAAAGAATGTTCGAAGTGTAATTTGTTGAACGTTTGCCTAACCAGTCCTCTGTCACAATTTTGCTTAGTATGCATTGCAAAATACTTTATTTTTACCGTATCAGGTTGGAAAGAAGCTGAGTTTAGTCGAGACGAAGTGTGCTAGCTCGCTTTCTCAGATAGAAGATTTGAAACAGGAAGAGAGTGCGCAGTTTTTTCGAATGTTCTGGCAAATGCTGTTGAATTTGATGGGCAAATCGAATGAAACACGACGTTTGAAAGGGCATGTTTTTGATTGCGACGAATTTGTTTGTACATCGCCATTGAAAGAAGTGACTGTAAACTACCACAAAATGAACCTACTCGTTTTCTTTGGAGATTTTGAGGAGGCTGCGAATCTTGCCATCAGAACAGGTGAGAACTATAAAAAAACTTGCAAATCTATCTTTGAGTGTATGATTGAGACATTCCATCGAGGCGTAGCCTTGTATGCAATGGCCCGAAAGACACGGAAACGAAAGTACAGAAGCCGTGCTAACAAAATTCGAAAGACAATGAAGATGTGGATGGAGAATGGCAACCCCAATGTTAACCATTATTTTTCATTGTTGACTGCAGAACAAGCTGCCTTGGACAAGGATTATGTCACGACAGAAGCTCGCTATCGCGAGTCTATTGTATTGGCAGCACGAACAGGCCATTTGCAGGACGCCGCGTTAGCCAATGAGAGGTATGCAGACTTTTTGTTTACTGACCTTTCAGACACTGCAGGGGCAAAGTACCGTATAGAAGAGGCTACTCGCCTTTACCGCGACTGGGGTGCCATGGCAAAGGTAGAAATATTAGAGAAATCCCATTGCCCCCTCTCATATGCTTTATAACGTCCTAAGAAAGGGAACAACTCTCTAAGTTTAGATAAGAATGCTCTTACGTTTACAGTTAGCGTTTACAGTTAGCGTTTGTTTTCGTTGTCATTCTTTCTTCTAGTTGATCTGAGATGTGGGATTTCGATCCGCAACCTCCAGCCCGAAACGAGCAAGGCCCATGAATGGGCTTAAGGCGCCATGCGAGCTCTTCCGGGCACTAAGCGACAAGTGTTCTTTAATATTTTGGACTTCGGTGGATAGCTTGTGGTGACTCCCAGTGAGCACTTGTACATCACTCCTTACCTCTGAAATTTGCTCCCGTAAAGTGCTACCATGCTCCCGTAAAGTGCTACCATGCTCCTGTTGTGCCCTGAGCATGCCTCTTTGGGTGGCAAGCATGGTCTCGACCGTGTCATTGACGCCTCTGACCGCGACGGTGAGGCACCTGATGTCTTCTCTATAGGCATTGATGTCTCCTCTGTTGGATCTGGCCACGCTGATGAGGCCGCTGATTCCTTCGGTGTTGCCTCTGACCGCACTACGTAGTTCGGTGTCGGTGCCGTTTTCCATTCCTTGAGCCTCTCGAAAAAATTCATCTAAAGGAAAAGTTTCTTGGAGTTTAACCGCGTCCACATCGATTTTAGCCTTGATTGCTGGTAGGAGTTGCCCCTTGTTAGAAATTAGTGGGAGACATTCTGTGGCGACGTTTCGAACCTCTTCGACAAATGCAACATGGTCTACCGGTAGCACTGGACGTCCATCGTACAAGATGCAAAATTCAGTACGCAAACCAAAATGTGACTTGTGTGACCGACTGTATTTCTCAAAGGAATACAACTTGCGGCCCCCTTTCAATTGGTAGCTCGACTGTGTTTTTCCGCTCTGCTCAAGCTCAATAAGTTTCCCTTTCACCTTTGCACATTCATCCATTGTGAGGCCTTTTCGAGCGCCTTGAGAGGAAGAAGGTGTCGGTCCTGAAGAACGGGGTGGTCGCCCGCTGGTGGTAGCAACAGGGGTCCTGCCAGCAGCTAGTTGCTTCCGCTTCTTGCTGCTTTGTTTTTTGGAGCTCGGCATATTCAAAGCGAATCTAGATGCAAAAAAGGATGATCTAGAATGAGAATCGTTAGAACGGGATGGAGCATACGTGAGCGACACCCAAACGATAATATTAAACGACAACTGATCCGACAAATGGCACATCAACTAGACTTCAACTTCAGGCAACTTACTGATTGAAATAACAGATTGAATAATAGACTGATAGCTATCTGTCGTTCTAGAGTCTTATGATATGATTGCAGTTGATGCAATTTGCTTTTGGAATTATTGAAAATCAAAAAAGTGATTTTTTCGTCGTCTCTTTCAAGCAAATGCTCGAGATAGCTGGTGTATTTTTAGGAAACATCGTTGACTCTGACTCTTGTCTAACCACTTTTAAGCGATGAGAAACTGAAATCAACAGCCATTTGGTTTATTTGAGATGGTTTTGAGTTGCGACAACAGAAGTAACGGTACGTTCTCAATTCGGTTGCGCTCCAATATGGACACCTCCTAATATTCGACCTCCTCCTATTATAGGGTTAAGGATAACCATATGTTCAGCGCTTGATCGCTCACCCAGATCGAACCAGATATTATTTGCATTTCAAAAATCATATCCTCGAAGTAAAGCAACATAACGTCACGATCTTTAACTCAGCAATATACAACACCAGCACCATGCGTGATTCGTTGAATTTGAGCCCAAAAGCTATCCGTCGAATTGCTAATTTAGAGGGGTACCGAGAAGCATACTTCAACGAGGTTTCGAGGGTAATTTCATTTGCCAAGCCAGGAGAGAGACTCCATCGGATACGAATTAATGTATACTACACGACCGGGACAGTTGGAACCTGCATCAATCATCCTAGAATGGGACGAACGCAACTCTTTCGTCGCAATGCAGACATCGTGAAACTTGCAGAGATATTTCGCAATCCTAGAGTGCACACCAGAAATGGATATCGCCGTCTTCGATCCGTTGACGACACTCGACTCAATGACTCGAAATCAGTATTTCCCATTGGGAGCCGAGTATATGTGGATGGATATGCAAACTGTACGGTCATGTCCGGTTTGATTCGTTCGTTTCAGCACCCTTCACTGAATACCGACGATGGTTTGATCAAAGTCAAGTATGACAATGGTAAAACCTACCACGTTCCTATGGACCAACTCATGGAGGTTCAAGAAGAAGTGAGGGAGGAAAAACTTGCAATTCAACAACAAATCGAAGCACTGTTGCAAGACAAAAAGCTTATCGACCAAGAACTATCGGAGCTAAGGTCTGCGCTAGTAGATGATGGTATCGAGAAGGGAAGTCTTCGAAAAGATGGCAAAGAAACAGAAGAGGAGCCCCAGCAAAGAGAAAGGGAAGAGAAACAA
>Ga0115013_10000516_pt1 | contig 23433 bp, 19 predicted proteins | sample SouAtlMetagenome_2_FD_88686 | JGI IMG/M metagenome (GOLD analysis project Ga0115013, IMG submission 88686) | Marine eukaryotic phytoplankton communities from Atlantic Ocean - South Atlantic ANT15 Metagenome | ecosystem: Environmental > Aquatic > Marine > Oceanic | place: South Atlantic Ocean...
CGGGTCGAGGTTGGACCTAGTTGCTAGCCCATACCCAATGGCACGGTTGGATTCTTTGCCAAATCTTAGCCAGGATGCATGTCTGGGTGGAATTTGAGCAGCTCTGGGTGAGGGGCCAGGGCCAGAGCCACACACCACCACCATTGCCACATATGCACACACAGCCACGCAAGCCCCGACAGACACTCTTAGTTCTTAGATAATATCCCCAGCTATTCTAGTTCTCACAATTATCACCCAGCGTAGTTCACTCCTACCAAGTGCAATACCGGGATGCCGTCGCTGGGGGTGGGTTGGCTGGCCCTCTGTCGGGGTGGCCGCCTTTGCCCCTCCCAACGCGCATGGCTTTTTTGGGCGTATTGCACAAATGGGTTTGTCGCCATTTCATTCTTCACTTTCATCGTAGTTTGGGCTGGCACAGAAGAGGAGTCTGGGCGTTGGGTGAGAGAGCGCCATTGCTCCCCTGTGGCGGCGTATTGTTGTTGTGTGATGCAGTTGTTTATTGCTTGGGAAGATTTTTTGTGACACTTCCGGTTTTCTCCCGGACATTCCATTATTTGTTCGTCGTGCGCGTTGATCGAAGGTTCTTCGTAAGATTTTTGGTACATCAGAGGTTTTTTCTACGGCATGCACCGCTACAACTAGTACGGGTACTATCTACCTGCCTGTAACGCCGATGAAAAAAATGGGATGAGAACTGCATGCAGTTTTGACGATGATAAAAACTTAACCAACCTACAAGTCCACCGCGGACATCAAAATCCTCCGTTATTACTTTCTCGTCGAGTGGGAAAGAGAGTCGTCAAAAAAACATTTGGCCTTGAACTAATCCGGCTAAGGGTGGTTCGAATGAAGTGTACAAAACATTGCCCAGAACTACCATGAATCCGATGCTAAACATATCAGTCAGCAACATGATGCAAACAATAACGGACATTACGAGTTATGACGTTTTGGCAGACCCATCGATGGAAGGTGTCGTTGGAGAGTATCAACTCGAAAATTACAAAAAGACTGTCGGAAACAATCGGTTGAAGGTCTTTCTGGCGTTGCATCAGCAAGACTACGACCGAGCGCGTCAACAAAACAATGTTTTGGATTGTGAATACATAGTAGCAAACGTTTACGAAACACTGAATAAGAAATGCGTTCCGACGGGTCGCTTTTTAATCAATGCCGTAGCAGACGTCGGAATGAACGGTAGTGGGGCACAATCATCTGCACAATCACCCGTGTGGAAACTGATGGGGGAACACGAAGCAAAGCAACTGATTCACGGTATATTGAAAGGGGTTCCACCTCCGGATTTGTATTACTTTCGGCAACAACAGAATGGAGCCGCGGGTAACGGGAAAGAGGAGCACAAACGAAGACGCAGATCATCTCTGTTGCGAAGGTCGGCGTCGGAAAGCCTTTTGGATGATTCGAAAAAAGTCTCTCGATTCGATCAAGAGTTTGGGTTTGAAGGCAGAAGAATGAGCAGAGAAGAGCCAACCTGGTCTTCCTCGCGTCGAATAACAAACAATGGGAACGTCAGTTTGAATCGAATGGACGTCATCTTGACATCTACGATGGATGCATTGGATCCAAATTGCCAAAGCATTGGAAATAACCGCCTCCACATACTTGTGGCAATGCAATCGGGAAAATATCAGCAAGCGAACGACCGTCAAAAAGATGCAATTCTAGAGGAAGTCATGCAAACAGTCAACTCATTCTGGAAGGGTAGATTCCTGGCCGAATCCATGAGTGGTTGTTACGAAGTGCTCGACCACGGAGACGCCAAGCGTTCCCTTCGACACATCTTCGAAATGAGATCCGGGCAAAACCTTTTATCACAATCATCATCCGCTCCCGCAATGAACATAACGCCAAATGTACCATCGCGTCTCAACAATAATTCCGATGCCGTGGGCAGTGGTGATCGTGCGAATCACGAATTTAACATCACCAATAACAACAGCAGTAGAAGTAACAACAATCAATTATTGAGGAACGACCCCATGAATATGATGAGGGGTGCGTCAACATCTACTCTTCCAATCGGGAACAATAATTTTATATCCGAAGATACCAAAAAGATGCTTTCGAGGCAAATGTCGTCGTCGTTACTCCCCACCCCGATATCTAATAATGCGATGAATAATTCGATGCCTCGAATTGAACCGCCGATTGCTTTATCAGGAATCAATGATTTAAGATCTGCCGCAATCAAAAGTCTCCAAAAACAAAAGGCCCGACAGAAGGTAGCAAACAAAATAGAGAAGGTTTCCATGAGGAACAGCAGCCAACAACAGTTACAAATTCAACAGCAGTTGATACAGCCGAACAGTATCAACATTATGAATGGGATAAGTATCAACAACAATAACAACTTTCCTTCCTTTTCCACGGGTGGTGCAGGACCAAAGAGAAGACAGAGTTCCATCTTTGGTGCACTGGATCCTACGATAATGGATGAAATTGTGGATGGTTGTTTCGACGACGATTGAACAAAAACTGGCAATTCATCTCATAGTAAGAGCAGAGCGACCACGGCAACTAGTGTACTACGTTAGTGAAACAAAAGAATACGTGTCTTCCAGTAAGAACTTCAAAACATAAAATGAGGAGTTTTTTAAGTTGCATCTACAAAATATTTTTAGAATTTGCGAGTGTTGTTCTTTTGAATTGGTCCTCAAATCCACAGCGCTGAGTGGTCCCCCTACTTGCACAGTGGGTGCCATCAGCCCTGTGGCTCCCAATCCCAGGCCCACCACCAGCTTGGGCGCTGGGGGTTGCTGCCTTGCAATGGGGGTGAGTGCCAGCAAGCAAGCCACCAAACAATCCTCTCCTGTGAATGAAGCCTGGCTTATCGCCAGGCCCACCGGACATTCAATCACAAACATTCCAACCAACTCTTGTGGCATTTGCCATTCAGAGAGTTGATTGGCAGGTTTGCCACAGCCTCGCCAATCTGGGCACGGATTGCATTGCCCTGCGTCGCAGCGACAGATGCTCGTGTTCTGCCTTGCGCAGTTTTGAGGCGTGTCAATCATGATTTGATCGCGAGTGATTTTCAATCGTATTCTGAAGAACAATTCGGAGTTGACTTGCAACGTCATCTTTTCGCTAAATGTTATTTGTGTACTATGTGTACGACAAACACAATCTGGTTCCTGTCATGTTTCGGAATTTGATTGCAACGGTATTTTCTTCTTTTTTCTTTTTCGAAATTCGAAGATTGCATCACTCGTTGCTTCCCATAACTTTCTCGCAAAGAATAGTAACATGCCGTTAATAACCAATATAATGCTCACCAACGTTTTTCGCGGATCGAAAAACATTACCGCCAAGTCGTTGCCTCGTCACCGAGCTCTCCGATTTCTATCATCGAATCCTTCACTGGTATCTGTGAGCGATAAGAAAGATGTTCTCTCTTACGACGTTGTACCAAAGGATGATTTCGGTCGATACAAAGAGTACTCGGTTATCCATACCAATCGCTCGTTGAATCTGATGTCTGATCCTTTTCAGAAGGTCATGCGTGATCTCAATACTCTACTAAAAGCTACTTACAATGCCGAAAAAGTGGCTATTATTCCAGGTAAGTCCCAGCGAAAACTGTGATCTTGGACAGGACTGAAATTGGATACCGCATTAACTTATTCGCTTTTCGTTATCTTCTGCATCACTTCGCTCGATATCAGGGTCGGTAAGTACTCGAATTGTTGGAGTCTTGGGCAGAACTATTCATAGATTCACCTTTCCAACAATAATTTCTTCGTTGATTGTGTTTTGTTTTCTTTCACCCGAAATAGGGTACGTTTGGTATGGAAGCCGTGGCTCGTCAATTTGCAACCGATGAACACGTGATGGTGATTCGAAACGGATGGTTTTCCTTTCGTTGGACGGAGATTTTTGAAATGGGTCGTATTCCCAAGTCACATACTGTCTTGAAGGCAAGGCCCGTTGACTTATCGGTGGATCAACGACAGTACCAGTACGCACCTTGTCCCATCGATGAGGTTGTGGCCAAGATTAAAGAAGAAAAGCCAGCGACTCTGTTTTGTGCTCACGTTGAAACAAGTACCGGAATGATTTTGCCAGACGATTATATTCGAAAGATGTCCGAGGCGATGCATGAAATTGGTGGCCTCTTAGTTTTGGATTGTATTGCGAGTGGTACAGTTTGGGCCGATATGAAAGATCTTGGTGCAGATGTGGTAATATCTGCTCCGCAGAAGGGATGGACCGGTCCTTGTTGCGCCGCCCTAGTCATGATGTCCGAAAGAGCTCACATGAAATTAGAACAGACGGAAGAAACCTCGTTCGCGATGAGTTTGAAACGTTGGTCTGCCATCATGGATACTTGTAAGTAGTCCGAATAATGAGTTATACTCGTCGCTTCGCATTGAATTTACTTGCTAATCTCCTTCCTCCTTGCACAAACATTTTTCTCGCAGATGAAGCCGGGGGATTTGGGTATCATACCACCATGCCGACCGATGCTCTACGAGACTTTCACGAAATTACTGTCGAGACACTACGAACCGGACTTCCGGAATTGAAAGAACAACAGTATGAACTTGGAAGGAAGGCTAGAGATGCGTTAGACTCGAGAGGCTTAAAGAGCATTGCTGCACCAGGTTACCAGGCACCCGGTGTTTTGGTATACCACTCTCCATCTGATACGGAGAATCCAGAGATGATGAACAAATTCAAGAAAAATAATTTGCAAATTGCAATGGGGGTCCCATGGAAGTTGGATGAGCCAGAAGGAATGAAAACGTTCCGCCTGGGACTCTTTGGCCTAGACAAATTGGCTGACATCGATGGCTGTGTCAACACTTTGACAGCTGCTCTTGACCCCATTATGTCAATTGGAGAGGGGGACAACACTTTAAAACCAAAGGCAGCATGATCATTGCCTGAGTACGAACTTTAAACATAACTTTATAATTTTAATGGGATCGTAGGAAAATTTCACCATGTGCCCAGATGTCCCGGTGATTGGCGGAGTACCACCATCAAGTGAGTGGGTGCACCATGCTGGCTCCCACATTCGAGTGCTCTCGTAGCCCCAATACACCCTTGAGGCGCAATTGGGCGCAACTGGAGTGGTTGGTGCATCACACCACCACCAGCCAAGCGCTGCCCCCGATATTGGCCTGCCCTTGCCCAGGCACGACAGCGTGCTTGGGGGGTGGCGGCGTTTGGTGGTGATGGGGGGGGGGAGGAGACGGCATGCTGCCAACTGCCCAGCCCTGCTCTGCCCACTGGGTGGGGCTGCTGCCAACTGCCCAGCGCCAGGACACCCCACTGCCACCAGGATTCTTCTCACAAGACCCGTGGATCTCGCCCATGGGCCAGCGATGAGACCCTGCCAACTGTTGCAGTTGGAGCACGCGGCAGCCCCAATTTTCCCCCCCTTGACTAAAATTTGAAAATTGGTCACGTCCAGACCGCGATGGAGTTGATTCTTACGAGATTCATTCCGAAATTCATGAAGAGCTTTCCATCACTTGATCCGCAGCATTCACCTCTCATCAGATTTCCAAGTCTTTATCAGCAAATGAAACGAAAGTCCTCCACATTGATATCAAAGAACAATACTTTTATTTGTGATAACATTTCGCTTGGGGAATATCAACAGGTTCACTACGTACGATTCGACGAGGAATAGTCAATCATGGTGACGACGCTATCAAAATGCATAATTTTTATTTTGCTGCCAACGCTTGCTGGAATGATGGGCTTGTATGCGGCATACCTGAAAAATAAACATCAAGATCCAGATAGAAAATTAACTATCGAAGGAGATTTCGGGCTGCCTTTCATGCTGACTCTATTATTAGTCGTAATCATTGGGTTTCAGACAGGCGGATACTCTTCGTCCCAGGTGAAACCATTAGTGAAATGGCCGAAAGTCAAGAAGACACGGAAAATAATTCACAAACATGTCGTCAAGAGTGATAGTCAGGGTGGAGAAAATGATGTTGCGCAACAAGAAATGAAAAAGAATAAATAAACATTTTCCATGAATCAAAGCCATAGATTTTTAAGGATGCCTAAATTAAATCAAACCTTGGCGTAATGTAATTATAACTTTAACGGTTTATGGTTCATTATGATGCACCCAACACACTCTAATATAGTATACGTAGATTTTCAGCCTTTGCCTTTCACTCTAGTATCAACGCAGCTCCAGCTTCTTCGTGCTTATGCATGAATTCCTTCACGCCGCCACAAGTCTCTACTTCTTCTTGATTCCATCCCATCGCTTGGCATACTTCAGATAAATCATTCGTAATCACGAATTTATTTTGCGTATTTTCATTTACAAATTTCAACAAACGACGAATGGTTGTTGCTAGAACAGTTGAAACTGGATACATGACCATTTTCGAGAGGCATTCTGGATAATTCGACTCGAATACCTCGTAAATTTTTCGAATCAGCTCTGTCCGGAAACCACTGGATACCCCCACACCTGTGAAATCAACAAATTGGTTTACCTGTGGATTTCGTGGATCCTTGGCACGTGCCAGCATCATTTCAGTGAATATAACAAAGGCTTTGCATACATCATCAAAATTGATCGAATCCATGGTTTGAAGTTTGGCAAAATTGACGTAAACTGCCGGAGGGATATCTTTCTTGCCACCAATGTCTACCTCTGCCACAGCCTTGAGCCTCAATACTTCTTGAAGTCCATCTCTAGTCAAGTCCATCGGTAAGTTTTGAGTCTTCCAATTTTCGTGATCTTGAAGCATTTTCATCGCTGCTGGCACATCACCGTCACGAGCTCTCAGAAAACGGGGCCAAGAATTAACTTTAGCATCCCACGAGTACCTACAGTAAACAGAGCGTTGCAAAGATAACTAATCAGTGAGTAAGGCTATGTCGATAATTGAAAGCTTCCTCTGTCCATTTTTGTTAGTGAAGCTCGTGGAACAAAATTTTGGGTTTATCAACCAATCCGACCCACCTTTCTAAACTCAAGACTAATGGAGGACTTCCAGCAGATTTGATGGTTTTGATTTTTGTCAATAGTGCATCGTATGTCTCTCCTCTGCCAAGGTGCAATACATTGTTGTCGTTTGGAATATAGGAATCCTCTGAGAGGTTTGTCACCTCACTATCATCGAAGTCAGACGCAAAACGACGGAAACCAGCACCATTGACAGCAACGATTACATCTCCAACCATGACTCCTGATTTACGAGCAACTGTTTCTCCGTCTAGAAGTCGTCCAATTTGCGCAAAACCCGGCGAAAACATCTCGAAAGGTTCTCCCTGTGAACGAAATGGAAAAGTAAATATGAGTCGACGATTGGCTACCAAAGCTGCGCTCTCATAATATTTCGTTTGATCCAGGATAATCATATGGTGCCGGATTCCAATTGAAGTCTCACCTTATCACAGTTGATCAATTGCGCCCCAAGAGATCCCTGCGGGTCATCCGCGAAAGATATCGTCAAAAGCTGAGGTTTTTCATCGGACGATGGTACGAACAGAGGTTTCTGCATTTTTGTATGTGTGAATCCGTTTATATCTTTTAAATCTTTGTGCTGGTCAACAATAAACCCACAAAGATGCCGTCGTCGTCGGCACAAGTTGTTGTTTGAGTGAGATGAAAAGATGGAAATGCCGAGAGATTTGAGAAGGTAGGAGACACGAGCGGTTTCTCAATGACTCTCAACAAAATATAATCGAATGGGTCGATTATCATTTTTGTGATTCTCTTCACCATGGAAACCGTTTGAACTGCAGGCGCGCGAAGAAATAGAAACGGCCGTCAGAGTGATTTCTTGCTCTCTCACATTTTCGGAAAAGAACAAATCGCAGCTACAGCAGCCATAGCAACATTGTTGAAGCTTTTCGAAAAAGAAACCTAACAACGTTGAATCAATATTTTCAAAGAATCAATCATTGATTGGATACACAAGACGAATAAATCGAAATCTGTACCATCGAATCGCCACAAGTATAAACTTGAAAGAATAAATTATGAAAGTTTTATCAGGAACCATCGTGATTTTTGCATCTACGCTGTGCGTGAACGCGTATATTGAAGAAACTCCAACGGGAAGAAGTTCATCACCATTCCCTACAACCGAATGGTCACCCAAATCTTTTGCTCCGAAAATTCGCATTCGTCCTATGGATGAAACTGCGATAAGAGACGATAAAATACAAGTCGACTTATCTACGAATGGTATTATCCGAAGGGAATACGGTGCCTGGACGAAACGTTACGGAAAAACCAGAAGTAACAAAAGATTTGAAATTTTCAAACAAAATTTTGAAGAACAAATGGAAATGAACAGGAGAAACGGGGAATTCTTTCTGTTGAACGAATTTGGTGACTTGACGAAGGAAGAGTATATTTCTCTCTTGCAAACATCCAAAACAACATATGAATCAAAAGAACCAAAAGAACAAGAGAATGAAAGGAGACATACTAAACCAAAAATCACACCATTATCAGATCAAACTCTACCTGCCGCTCCACCTAAACAACTCGAAGAATTGACACAGGAGGTTATTGACTCTGTGATGGAATCTTCTCGTAAATACGTAGAAGAAGAGCTTCAGACAACTAGGAAAAGTATGAAGGTCAAATCAAACAAAAACGAATATACCATTCCAATTCATCCACAAACATATGTATCAGAGAGGGCATACACTTCCCTAATTGGAGCTGTTCAGAGAGCAACACAAGGCAAGGAAACCATGGCAGCTGAGAATTCTAATCTTAGCGCCTCCAGATGGGATCTGCTCCCGGTGTCCTATATCGATTTTCTTTATACTCCAATGAAGCCACTAGATAATTTTATCACTCGTTCGGCACTGGAATCGGCAGCGATTTTATCTTCGTCAGAAACGATACAAAATCATTTGATTGAAACGCAAGATTGCGATTGGCACAGTTGGCTAACACTCTATTCTGCGTTGTGTGTAGGATCATAGTACTGGTGTACAGGAACCACGCAATCATCCTGGGACATGACCTTTTGGGTCATTACGCAATCATCCTGGGACAGACTAGTCGTTACCATATTTCCCTGTAGCAACTTACATTATAACAACCTCGGTTCTTATCTCCAGTAATAATAGTTATCATGTTGAATTATCTTTATCATTCTGATATGATTGCCATAATTTCCTTACTTCTTTGTTTTTTTTATTTGGAGATGAAAAAATTCAAAAAACGCCTTTTCGGTTAATTCGATTCGATTCGTTCTCGAATCAGAAAAATCAATTATGCCAAAACTCTAATTGTTTGACTCTTGTGACCAAAAAGTCATAAGGAAACGGCTACCGCCAAAACACGTTTCAAATTTTCCTCACAAAACTTTCAAGGAAAAGAACTTTTCGAATTGAATCTGTGGAAATAGTGACATTGTAAAAGCAATGTTGATAATTGGTATTTGAACAAAGCTGCACACCCAAATAACGCAACGGAATATTCATATAAGTATATTAAAAAGAACGATGAACAATCTCGAAGTTCGACCGCAAAACCTTAAGTTGGGCCGTTTTACAGTATGCATATTCGGATTACTATGGCTTTCAATGAATTTGCAGACGGTGGAATGCTTTGAAACTTCAAACGTAGATATTGGCAAAGGTATTTTTGGATTTTTACGATCATTGGAACGCACCATTGAAAGAAAAACTATGTGGTTTTATCGCCACTTTGGTACAAACATCGACCCTTCAATGATCGATCGAGTTCGACTATGCGACTATAACGATGCCAGCAAAATAAGATTCTGCGCTCCGGCTTCTGACGAGCTTATTTCAACGAAAAATCCTAATGTTTATGCCAAACATGAAACTTTGAGCAACAATTCACCTCTTTCGAAGAATAAATCTTCGTTCATCTCGATCCCGTCGAAATGTCTCCGCGACCCCGATGGTGCAGGATGCCGCGACTTACGTAGTCTAGGGCGTATTGATACTCAACTTCCAGGTATAGGCACTATGAGGGAGGAACCAGGTATAGGCACTATGAGCGAGGAAGATGACATACATAGTCCTGTTGAGATACCGTCGGCAGCTCCACACACAAATATATTTTTGACACCTGTGCCATCTGCTCCAATAGGTGCCATCGTTTCTTATTCTCCAACAAGATACATGTGTTATGGAAATCACGATTCTTTCAAACAAGCTGGATCTCGGGGAGATGAGATGACAAATGTCCGTGGAAAATGGTGCGAATCTGAAATGCCGTCTGTGAGTTTAGAGCCATCAGGATCTCCAATTATATTTATAGCAGGAGGAAAGGAAGGCGAGGCGGGGTATTTTCCAAGTTCACAACCGTCACAATATCCCTCCGATTCCCCGAGTTCAAAACCGTCACAATTTCCCTCCGATTTTCCAGGTTCACAAACGTCACAATATCCCTCCGATTTTCCAAGTTCAAAACCGTCACAATTTCCCTCCCTTTTCCCAAGTTCACAACCGTCACAACTTCCCTCCTATTTTCCAAGTTCACAACCGTCACAATATCCCTCCGAAGAACCAACATCTGGGGATTGGGGCGCTCCAGGGTTATTATTTAGTGGAGATGACGAGTTAGAATCAGAATCCCCTAGCAGTTCACCCACCTTAGCATCAGAAACTCCGTCGGAAACTCCATCGGAAACCAGTGGCTCTCCTTTAGGAAGCCCCAGTGATTCTCCAAGCGCTTCTCCTTCGGGTAGCCCCAGTGGTTCTCCTAGTGATGTTCCTTCTGGATCACCATCTGATTCCCCTGATAGCTCTCCCAGCGCAACTCCTTCTGCCTCACCAAGTGATGTGCCCAGTGCATCTCCCAGTGAATCTCCAAGTGGAAGTTTCTTTCCAAGCAGTGTACCCTCTGCTGTTCCAACAGATAGTCATGCTCAAAGTGCTAGCCCTTCTGGGAACCCAAGTGCTTCTCCATCAGGAAGTCCTTCTGGAGCACCAAGTGCATCACCATCTGACACTCCTAGTACATCACCATCTAGAAGCCCCAGTGGATCACCAAGTGCAATCGCTTCTGATCAACCCATGACGCAACTTCCAACGCTATCTGAGAAACCATCTGAGAAACCTACCGAACTACCAGTTGAACAGCCACGAAATTCACCCGAGTCTACAAATCAACCATTTGAAAAATCCTTCGAACCATCCCTTTCACAAGATCCCACGGGTATTGTTAGATTGCAATCGGTAGCACCCACAGACTGCTATGATAAGTATGGCATCACAGAGGCAGATATTGTTGATCAAACTGGTTCTGATGAGCCTATTCCTACTGATACAATGAAGATTATTGATGGGCAGACATCTAGTGTTACAATTGAAATAACACAACTCTGGTCAGAGGACACTAGTCTTAATGTGTTTGTTCAATATCACTCAAACAAGCATGACAGCATTTGTGAGCCTATCTCAGATTTCTCATACCAAGACAAAATGACCAAGGACTTGGAATGCTATGATGGTTGGACTGACATTGGAATCTTTATCTATTATGATGAGGAGTTGACCCTTGAAGATTGTCAAGAGTGTAGACCTCCTGACTCAGATGATGAAAACATCATTTCATACTACTTTGAGTTACCTTGTGAACCAATTTGTGAGAGCCTTGAACCAACTGAATCACCAGTTGTTCAAGTACCTGACACTTTTCAGAGAATACAAACACCAACAGATCAACCAGTAGAAACACCAACAAAATCTGATCCATCGGAGCAACCAACTCAATCTACAGAGCAACCAGTTGAACCATCTGATCTACCGACTGGTGCTCCTACTACTGAGCCCAGTGAGAATCCGAGTTCCTCCTATTTCCCATCTGAGGAGCCCACTGATTTACCATCAGGAAGCATGGGACCAAGTGGTAACCCCTCAGAGCAACCAACAAATGCACCTACTGGTGCACCAACTGGTAATCCAACTGCTAGCCCAAGCGGGGAGCCAACACCATCTCCAACAGCACCTCCAACTAATACACCAACCAGTGCACCTACTACTGAGCCTAGTGAGAATCCGAGTTCCTCCTACTTCCCATCTGAGGAGCCCACTGATTTACCATCAGAAAGTATGGGACCAAGTGGTAACCCCTCAAAGCAACCAACAAATGCACCTACTGATGTACCTACTGATGCACCAACTAGTGCTCCAACTTTTGCACCAACTTTTGCACCAACTATTGCACCAACAAAAGCACCAACTGAGCCGCAGATAATTTTGACGCCCATGCCAAGCACTCCCATTACTTCTCCTCCTAATGCTGAACCAAACACCCCAACTGAAGTACCAGATTCAACCACAACACCCTCCACACAATTATTTCCCACAGTTGTTCCAACTCTGAATCCTTTTGAAAGTATCCAACCTACAGATTGTTATGATAAGTATGGCATCACAGAAGCAGATATTGTTGATCAAGCTGGTTCTGATAAGCCTATTCCTACTGATGCAATCAAGGTTATCAATAGGAAAAATTCCAGCCTCACAATTGAAGTAACGCAACTCTGGTCAGAGGACACTAGTCTTAATGTGTTTGTTCAATATCACTCAAACATAAAAGACAACATTTGTGAGCCCATCTCAGATTTTTCATACCAAGACAAAATGACCAAGGACTTGGAATGCTATGATGGTTGGACTGATATTGGTATTTTTATCTATTATGATGAAAAGTTGACCCTTGAAGATTGTCAAGAGTGTAGACCTCCTGACTCAGATGATGAAAACATTGTTGCATACTACTTTGAGGTGAGTAATGAGTTGTCAAATGAGAGCCTTTGAGTTTTAGAAGACACTAATTTTGTTGTTATATTGTTTTGTTGAATATTTTAAAAGTTACCTTGTGAACCAATTTGTGAGAGTCTTGAACCAACTGAATCTCCAGTTATGGAATCATATACCACTCATCCCACCATGCAGCCACAGACAGATTGTCTCGATAGAATTGATGTTACTGTTATCGACCAGACGGCAACGAACACTGCTATTGATTCCGAGATTATCAGCATTACTGAGTTAAATTTCGATTCTGTTGGACTTGATTTAACCGTTCCGAACGACTTTGGGATGATCTCTATCGGATATGACGATTCAAAGAACAACCATAGAGAATGCTATCAAGATTTTGATGTCTTGGAAGGAGAAATCATACATATCAACGCTGCTTGCTACGATAATTTTGCATCCTTGACAGTCATTGTTTACGTTGGGGACAACTTTGATATTGATTCTTGCACAGCTTGTAGCTTACCAAGTGAAGATACCGATGGTTTTACTGCAATTACCTTTGAGGTTCCCTGTGAGCCAGTTTCATGTGAACCTAGTAGTATGCCATCGCCTTCTCCTCACCCATCGTCAAATTCATTTTCTTCGCGTTCTCTATCTTCTTTCGAGCAAGATAATGTTCTTTGTTCAACAGGTGAATCGTGCGACGAAGCTCGTCGACTGCATACGCCCAATACAAATACGAACGTGAGTATCACGCAAGGACTCGCTTCTTCAGAAAAGAAAGCTGCGAAGATCGATCAAAGCGCAAAAGAGTTCGAAGAATATACTCCTTATTGTGTTCATGAAGACTTCCCTTGCGAGGGAGACGAAGAATTTATGGTTCATGTTTGCTATCATTCAAGTCGCTTCGGATACCAAACCTTCTGTATATCTGAGATCGATTCGGATATTTTGCGTTTGAATGAGAAACATCATTGTGGACCCTGTAAAGATTGGAATGGGGAAGAGCGCACGGTTCAAATGATGTAAAATTTCTTCGAACTTTTAAAACTCTGCTGTATCTTTATTAACAAAGCTATTGGAATTTTATCCAATGATCAAACATTGACTTTGAATGTAGCATAGAATCAAATGATTTTATTTCGTAGCTCCGTTGCATCTGATATAGTTTTGTCGTCCTCACTGTAATGCAAGAACTATCTGGAAGGTTTTTCATTGCATTAATACAAAATAATAACACAGTTGATTTTGCATTTTCAAATTTCTTTCAGGAAAAATGTGAAACCTCGAATTTATCTGTGAATGTACCGGTAGTCAACGTACTCGTCATAGGTACAAGTACACTGTAGTAGAAGAGAAAACAGTTTCAAATCGACATGCGCGCCGGCCAGACATCTCAAGCACCTACGTCAGAGAAATCATAAATGGATTTGTGTCATTTCTTTAACTGCCGATGCAAAACAATTGTGATACGTACTGAAGCGGCTCGCTGGTGCACGTTTTGATATAGTAGTAGCTGTCACCATCTTACAGTCTGCATTCTCTAACGATCAAGCAACTGGTGAAGGGGATAGTAAAGAAGGATAGATCGGCGTTCGCTATTGTACATGACGCTAAATCCATAGCACAGAAACTGAATCTCCATTAATATGAAATCGCTTTACATATCAGCCTTGCTGAGGCTTTTTCTGCTTGCAGGTGACACCACCAAGAATATAGTATTGGTAGCGTCGTATACATTCGATCCACTGAATAATAGCTGGAAACCCTCCGGTAATCGAAGACCTGTAAATAGGAGTCATCACTCTTCCTCGTCGGCATCTTCTTATTCCTATGCCCCTGCCGAACCTACTCCTGCGGCGGGAGTGGAATTCACTTACAATGAAGAAGATTTTGTCCGTCATCATTATGAGGCATGGGGTGTCGGGGGTGATGGGGAAGTAAATAACGATGATCCTGCTTTTGTTCCCAAACGATCGCTGGTAGAAATCCAATACAACAAGAGGACTGGCGAAGTATCACTTCATGACGAGGAGGGTGTTGTTACACCAGAAGAATATAAGCGTTTGAAGGATGCCGTAAAGTACTCGGCAGAATCTGATAGCGATTTCGCGGATGGTATGAAAGCATCAGAACAAACATTAAAGTCGCAGGAAAGGCAAGAAGATATTGCTGTTGGCTCGGTGATCTATGTTGATCCAGAAGATTTGGATCCCACCGATATCATTGACACCGTCAGCCGAGATTTTTCAGACGAAGATCACTCTAATGATACTCGTGGGCACTCGCAACAACTCCAAGATTATCCCGATCATTCAACTCAATATCATCAGTCAAATGATGCATCATCGCCAATATCCACAGATGCATTCGACTCTTACTCCATATCTCAGCCTGAGTCAGTTGACCATCATTCTACTCAACAAGCGACGGTTGTTTCATCGCCAGTCACAACAGAAACGTACGATTCTTCCACGAGTCACCATTTAGAATCAAATGGCAATTATCCTGTTCAACATATGACTAAGGATACGTACGATTCTTCCTCCATTCATTCAGCGTCAAACAGCAATTATCAACAACAATACCAACATTATCAATATTCGCAGCAACCGATGCCAACAACCTCGGTAGTAGATGAACCAACCACACAACAGTACTATCAACAGCAAACAGCAAACCACTACGCGTATGATGACTACTATCAAACAACAATTACAGAACAACAATCACCATCAACGGGCGACGAAACTATGGAAGTAGGTTACCAAGATTATGAAGCGTATCGATCAAGTCGGGGATTTGGATTTTCGGGTCGAAGAGATACCTTCACTTGACCAAAAGATTTGAAAGTGGGGTAACTGATATAATTCTGATTTGTATCACCTTGCGTCACTATAATCGAGGAGCTTTTACTCCTCGGCATGCGCACACTTGGGAATAATGTTCACATTATTTCAAGCTTCGAGAAAAATTGCATAATGCAATTTGAAATTAATAACAATATTAATGCCAATTCTACTATTTCTGAATCATCGAAGAAAAAAACTCTGTCTTTAGTTTTTGAGCTTTTAGATGTCAGTACTGCGGTACAGAAAAGACTGTTGGTATGTTAACACAACGCAATCAAAGGGAACTCATTTGAACACAATCTTCATGACATCGTCAGCCATAGGAAGACCCCAAGAACTGGTTATCACACCTATAAATGCATCCAAAAATAATCAATTCCCATGACATATTCTGGCAAGTAATAAATCTAGAACTTCTTGTAGCTTAGTTGTGATTTTGTGACAATATATTCAGTGAATAACTTTATTGTCAGATCTTTCATACAACACGATACCTTGATCGCTGATCACCACTTCTTCTCGGAGTATTCTTTCGTCTGTTTCTACTCTTGCCATGCCGGTGGCTTGTGCTACCCGCTGTTGAATTTGTGTCGACAGAGCCAGAGCTATCGTACGATTTATCGTACGATTCCATCGAAGTTCCCCGCGTTATTCCTTTACTGTTTACTGCTTTCATCCCCCCTCCACCAAGTTCTAAGTCCGCACTATAACTTCGATATTTGTCGCTGTTAAAGTTAGTTGATTTTCGTTTCTTGTTCTTTCTTCGAATGGATTTTACTGTCAAGGCGGAAATGAAAATAATTATTCCAAGGATATGCTGAAAAGTGCACTCATTGTCAAAAAGCAAAAAGGATAGAAATAGTGTGGTAGCTTTTCGAGACACTGATGTGATTGACATAGACAGGGCACCAAACTGTTTCGTAATCGCAGCCGCACAAGAGCTTCCAAAAAATCCCATACTGGAAAATACAACCATAGCAGTAATTTTCCCCATAGAACTCCAGGATCGGTCTTCAAATGGGACGTTGTTTTGTTGTTCTTCGTATGTTCCAGGTTGTAATATCCAAACCATGCCTTCTGCCAAATCACCTTTGGCAGCTGCTGCCGCTATAATTGCAATCAAGGCAATACTGTACATACGAAAGATGAATTCGTCTTGTCCTACATTATATTGATTCATAATACTTTCCGACATGTTGGTTATTGCGCCATCGCACATTAATGATATCGTCTATTCAATGTACATAAAAGAAAAGGAGAAGGGTAAATAAAGACATCGTCAGGTTCCTAGAAGATATACCTACCGAGTGAAGATGTAATGAAAAGAGTATTGAACGTACCAACATGACAACACCCGCTGGTTGAAATACAGCAGATGAAGTAGCATCTGCGTGCATGAAAATTGCCAGCCCAAATACCATGCATAAAACGATAGCATAGTCTGTTATATTGTATCGTTTGTGGGTGATACACACACCAAATATCATCGTGAACACTACCCGAGAAGACTTCATCAGAGTTTTTGCTGGATAATTGATGTATTGCATTGCTAAATTTGTCATGGCCAAGTCGACAGCTCGCAATAGAGATAATCCAAGGTATAATTTAAATGGCACAACCAATGCTCCGAAATCTCCCAAATTTGAGTTTGACTCCATTGACGTTAGTTTACGACGGTTTTGTTTTTTGTACACATAGCTTCGTAATATGAAGGCAAGGAAGGTATACCCTATAAATTGTACCATTGCCAAATAAAGACCGAGTTGGCGGCTACAAAGTTGAACTGACAATAGTTCTTGTAGATACCCGTATAGCAAACTAAAGAAAAACACTCCCGAGGCACAAATGATAAATTGAGTGTTCCGCGATAGATGAGTGATATCAAAGCCCAAAACCAAGACCGGATCGGATATAAGATCTTCGTAGAACTCGATATCAGAAGTAGCAGAAATTATTGAAGAGGTTCCTCTAGAGTCAGGTGCTTTGCCTATGAGAGGAAAGTTGATACCACCAGCAGCATAATCGGCGTCACTGGACGTGGTCGAACCTCGGTTCCTTCTCATGTTCATATCTTCACTGTGTGTTGTGTCCTCCTGAGATAGCATCAACCAGTGCTGTCTCGTCCTGTTCAACCGGGGTCGAATTAAAAGTATATTGTGAAATAGCTTAAATGTGTTGTGCAGATTTCTGCTGTAGCGTAGCCAGTCCTCTCGGCTTTGCGTGATTTAACATCGAAGGTTGTCTCACGGTGAGTCTTTTGTAAAATAACGGTTTCAATCGTGACGTATAGACAAAAAGAGGCACAGACAGGCGAGTATCACGATGACCTCGTGAACAAAGTACCGGACATCCCTTAAATGTGGTTTTGTTTCTTAACACAGTCCAATTGATTGATTCAACCGATCGAAAATTCCTTTCTCGATGAAATTTAAAAAAAGAACATGAGAGATTGATTTTGCTGTCTCTAACTTTTGTTGGAAGTACCACTTCAACAGCAGAGAGAGATGGACAAACTGAAAGAAAGCATAGAGAGATGGACAAACTGGAAGGCTGCATAGCGGAGGAATGGAAATGAGACGGTGTTCGCGTAGCAAGAAATTCAAGTCCAGACAAGTGAAGTTACAAAGCTGATGATTGGAGCGCCAAAAACCACTCAACTCCCTACGAAGACACAAATTGTTTTCAAAATTCCTTATGATGGCTATTATCAGATTGGCCACAGGCAAATGTTTACTATGCAGTTAAGATATGAATCCAGTCATCAGTCTCGTCCTTTGTCGGTGTTTGTATATGTATTCTTCTTCTTCTTTTTTTACTGAGAGCAAACTTTGAACCCACCTTCTGAGAAACAGTTTCTATCATCTCAAATGAGTTGTCATCAATTTGCTTAATCCTACAATTTCCTAAAATCATTGATACAGTTGGTGTCAATGTAGTACTCCAGCCTTTACCAAAATTCGATTTCCCAGCCTTGATGTTCTCAACATTAGGTGTAATGAGTGGCGGCGAAAGCAACGTGAAGGCAACTTCAGGACTTGTTGTCAATTTTACCCTAGGTGAATCTATGTCGAACATGTGCAAGAAAGAATCAGCACTCATTACAGCTAGACTTAGCGTCCAATCACCACCATGTCCTTTGCGTAAAACAACCTTGGCCTTACTAAGTAAATCACTAGTCATCGGCGACTCTAGCTTGAAATCAGCAAAATCATCTTCGTTATTTTTCATAACATCCGAGCCCATCACAGTTTTTTTGTATTTTAGAGTGCGTTCTTCTATAAATGCGTGAACAACTTTACCCGTTTCTTCACGGCTCATCTCCTTTCCTGCCAATTCCTCGAGAACTTTACTTTGAATGCCGGGTAGACTTAGAAAGAGTCGCTGTTGACGTTGTGCAAAAGCAACAAGAAACTCGCGAAGGTTCATTCTTCGATTGATTTCTTCCTGTTTCACTTTCACGAAAAGTTTCTTCAATTCGTCGTTTCCCTTTTCCCAGGCTAAGTTCTGATACGTCACAGCAACCCGATATTGCATTTCTACAACCTATATGAAGCAAAATTGCCAGAGGAATCAGATTCAAACATTGATAATTTGTCGTTTTGCGGGAATCTTCTCTCTCGAACACTTCCATTTTACTTTCACAATAAACTTACCCATTGATCGGTAACAGTCTTAGTTTTAGAATCTTCGATTGCTTTATCGCCCATTATGTCCGACCTACAGTTAAGATAATTATCTAACAATGTAATTCCAACGAGTTGTTGTAGAGAGTGAGTTCGAAAGAAGCAATGAAAATTTGAGATCCTGTTCGATTTCATTGATTCGTCTTTTCTATATTACAAACATCCAGTCTCACTTGTTGTGAAATACTATCGATCAATTTTTACTCACCCCAAGTATTCGTAACCTCTTTTTCAGTTTTCTCTAATTCGACCAATATTGAGCTTCCAAGGCGCTCAATCGCATCAAACGATTCACGTGTTGCGTCTAATAACGATCCAATGAGTGATGCAATTTCTTCGTCCATATTTTTCGAACTCTCCTTGAATCTTAATGATAAATCATTCTGAGCCTCCCTTACTTCTTTTAACACAGAGACTGCACCTGTTGTCTTTGACAGTAGATTGTTTCCTTCTGATGAATCTCCAAGCTGCACTTTTCTGCGCGCCAACGTTTTTTTCCTCTTCTGTTTATCTTTTATAATATTCCCTTTGTCATCTAAAAATGCGTCCTCGAAGATACCATGCATAGCTTCGGCGTACATTGCGTAAGCGTGAGAGGTCCCAAGAACGATGCGTTGGGCCCGACCGGTTTCCCGAAGACTTGCAGATAACAGATCGCAATAGGATTTCCAGTACAACGAAATTGTGTCAAGTTTTGATGAATATGATAGCCTTCTCTTGGTCTCATATGTCCTGAGTTTTTGGTAAAGCTCTTCTTTAGTAGATTTTAAAGCCCCACCGGCATTTCTACCTCCACCTCCGGACCAGGCTCGGTTAAATTTATTATCCGTCCCTACCATTTTTTTTTACCCGGGGTCACCTCTTCCTCGTAGAACTTTAGAGAAGATTGTAATCTCGTATAAGGACTGCGGCACTACACCTATACTGTTCGATGTAGCTGATGTTTGCTACGATTAGGCAAGGGATGATTAAAATCAATAATAAAACAGCAATTACGCGTTTCAACGCAAATTTCACACGACCGTTGGGATGTGGAAACTAATTCAGTACCATTTTAAAATCGAAATGGCTGTAAGCAGCTGCTGCAGGGAGGCCACCCTGCACACACAGAGAGTGGTGTGGCCTGCACTCCCCAGGTGGCCCATGCTGGGGCAGGCCTGGCTGGTGCTGGAGTGGGTGCAGGATCACATTGGCGCCCACCTGGGGTGGCACCGCCATGATTGAATGAGAGGTAGCCAGCAAATCACATGCTGCCACAGGGCCCACACAAGCCATTAAAGGCGACGTGCTTGTTGTCAGACGATTTGAACCACATATTCTAAATAAACAAATTTTAACATATTTATGCAGTGACAGCTAGCAAATAAAGTGAAGCGTGCGTTTTGTGCACAGCTAAAGTGTTCTCTCAACCACCACCACCACGAGCTGCAATTGCTGCCAATAGACCGCCTCTTCCTCCTCCACCAACTCCTCCATCACCGCGGCCGCGACCACGAGCTGCAATCGCATCGAGTAATCCTCCTCTTCCTCCGCCACCTCCACCACCTCCTCTACCACCGCGACCGCGACCTTGGATCGCATCGAGCAATCCTCCTCTTCCGCCACCTCCTCCGCCACCGCGACCACCGCGACCACGGCCGTTGATTGCATCGAGCAATCCTCCTCTTCCGCCACCTCCTCTGCCACCGCGACCACCGCGACCACGGCCGTTGATTGCATCGAGCAATCCTCCTCTTCCGCCGCCTCGCCCTCGCCCTCCTGAAAGAAATAATTTAAAACAAAACGTAATTAGACTTGATACAAATACAGAGTGGAAAAAGGAATAAGTGGCGAACATACCTTTGATAGCGTCCATTAGCCCGCCTCTGGGTGGGCCTGGCATGCCAGGAGGTCCTCCTCCTGCTTCTGCAGCAGCAGCAGGAGGTTCTGCATCCTTCATCTTCTCCTTAATCTCATTTTCGATGTCTTTCTGAGTCTTAAGCTTTCGAGAGCGTTCAAGTCTTTCGAGGCCCAAGTCCTTGATAGTTTTCACATTTCGTAGCCGAAGGTCGTCCAATAATTTTTTAAGCGAATCAATTGTTGCTTTGACACGTTGATCCGTAGTTTCGAGCTCCTTCATGCGGTTGAAGGTATATTTAGAGAAAACATCAAAAGCTTCAGATAATTCCTCTGCGAGAGAACATTCAATGATTGATCGTGGATCTGGTTTATCGTCATTTGTCTTTTTACCAGACAGTTGCATTCCAGATCTTCCACATATATCGAGAATTGGTGGTTTACATTCATTCAAAACATTGCTGATTTTAAAAATTTCTTTCTTCTTGACATCATCAGTTAGTTTCGATTTGTCGTCACCCATGTTCATACTATCTTCTATCCATGATGCCATTCCATATTCCATCTTCTCAACAATCTCATCCATACTTTCGCAGCTTCCGTTTGCCTTCGCAACTTGGAGCAACTTGCCCTTGTAATGTTTCTTAAGTGTATCGCTACGTTCGTTTGCTTTCTTCTCTTTCATAAGCTCTAGAGCCTCTGCCTTGGCTTTAGCACCAGGATCGTCAACATCGGCCTTACGAATTTCTGAGACCTCGTACGTGGCTTCAATAGTGTACCCGTAATCACCATCATAATCGATCGCCTTGTCAGCCTTCAGTGGACACTGTTTTCCAATTAAAGGGCAACCTTCGTTGGGGTTATCCCTGGTAGCATATGGGTGATTACCAGGAGGCCCATATTTGTCAACATGACGTTGATAAGCTGCGAGATTTTCTTTAAAGTTGTCTTTCATCATCTTATACCAAACCCATTTACGCTCTGTCATTTTTTCGGCTTTCATTGCAAACCACTTGGGTCCGCATGGCCTGAGATGTTCATACACAGCTCGTCGTTCTGTCAAAGTCATTCCAGTTACACGCATATTCTCAAGAGTTGAAGGGTGCATTCGAACAATATCATCTGGATCACGTCTAATAATCTGGAGAACATTTGTCCTTTTGAATTTCTTTGCCGTAGCTTTTGGAAGATATTTGCCATTAGGAGTTGGTTCATTCGTTAGCTGAGCTTCGCTCATATTTCTAACCTCAACAGGCATATGTCGCCTCAGTTTCTTTAGGGCCTCCAAATTACCTGGAGCGTTATCCTCTTCCCACTTCTTCTCTATTCGATCCTGCTCGGCTAAATATTCATCTGTAATCAATAATGCAGAGTTGTATTTTTCCATCTCCTGTTCAAGCTTGAAGTATTCTTCACGAAGTCGATTTTGTTCTTCTTTGTCAGGATGAGTAACATCACTACCCCCAATTTCACCCATTCTTTTCCCGATTTCGGTAACTTTTTTCACGCAGACTTCGTAATCAATGTCCTCCGCAATTGCAACACCTGCAGCTGCAAGTTGTTTCTCAAGTTTTTTCTGTCGTTTCTCGGCGCTCTCAAGTTTTTCTAAGAGATCCTGCATTTTTCCTGCATCGAAGTCACCCCCTTGAGCTGACATCATCGCGAGTACTTCAGCAACACTTGATGACGTTTCAGCTTTCTTTGGAGCTTCAGGCTTAGGTGGTGGGGCTGCTCCTGTTGCAGGGAGTAGATTCTTACGAATAAAATCATCAGCCATTTCTTTATCTTCGGGGAGGGGTTGAAGAAGAAATTTGACAGGTTGTGATCCTGCCTTATCACCTTTCATCTTTTCAACCTCGCCTTGTAAATCATCCATCGACACAATATTTGCGTTGGAAATATCAACATTTTCGTAATCCTTTTTGTCTCTCGCTTGATTTATCTCATCCTTTTTAATGAGAATCAGATCCTCACCCGGATCTCCTTTGACTTGATCTTTTGGAACCAAAACATACCCTTCGGGAACTCCCTCACCTGCTTGTTCTTTCGAAATTGCAACCATACCTTGTGGAATAGTCTTTGCCGCTTGATCTTTTGGAACAAGTATCATGCCATCAGGAATTGTTCCTGCGTCTTTGTGAACAAGAGCCATTCCTTCAGGAACAGTTCCTCCGGTGGTCGTGACCGGAGCGACTGAGGTACTTGAATCTTCACCTGATAGGACTGCATCTTGTATATGTTGAGGCACACCATCTACAGACATCTTTTGGATTACTGCTCCTTCTGGCATTCCCATCTTCATCATCTTCTTATATGTAGCTGCTGTCTCTTGTTCCTCTGAG
>Ga0115013_10000517_pt1 | contig 23379 bp, 20 predicted proteins | sample SouAtlMetagenome_2_FD_88686 | JGI IMG/M metagenome (GOLD analysis project Ga0115013, IMG submission 88686) | Marine eukaryotic phytoplankton communities from Atlantic Ocean - South Atlantic ANT15 Metagenome | ecosystem: Environmental > Aquatic > Marine > Oceanic | place: South Atlantic Ocean...
ATCGTCAGGCTGTTACGCAATTGCCCGCGTGTCGTTGCGTCGTACTGGAAGACGCCGGGCTCAGCGGCTTTGCGCAGTGCGTCCAACTCCTCGGGTGTGTCAAACGCTTCGTAGGCCAAACCTTGTTCCAACAGGGCTTGCACCGCCTCGCGGTACAGTTCGCTGCGCTCACTTTGGCGGTAGGGACCGCAATCGCCGCCCGCATTCACGCCCTCGTCAGGAGAGAGGCCGCACCATGCCAAAGCTTCTTCGATGTAAGCTTCCGCCCCTCCGACAAAGCGGCCTTGGTCGGTGTCTTCGATTCTCAAAATGAAGGTTCCTCCGTGGGCGCGGGCGAACAACCAGTTGTACAGCGCAGTCCGAACCCCTCCCATGTGGAGTGGCCCGGTGGGGCTGGGTGCAAAGCGTACTCGAACGTCAATCATGGCCCGCAAAGGTAGCGCGCAGCAAGGTCACAAGCGACGCTCGTGAACGCAGCCTGCGCGGCCGGCAATTCCCTGTATGGAGGAGGGGTTTGGTGGGGAGGTTTGGGCTCAGATAACAACCCAAACTCATGAATGCATTGCGCAACAAAGTCCAATTGATTGGACGACTCGGCAAGGATGCCGAGACCATCACCTTCGACGACGGCAAGGTGAAAGCCCGATTTCCTGTGGCGACCAACGAAACCTTCCGCAATGGCGAGGGAGAGAAGGTGGAACGCACCCAGTGGCACGACGTGGTCGCTTGGGGCGGTCTGGCGGAAGTGGCGGGTCAATACCTGAAGAAGGGCGCCGAGGTGGCGGTCGAAGGGCGGTTGACGTATCGAACGTACGAGGATGGAGAAGGGCAGACCCGTTACATCACGGAAGTGGTGGCCGGGGAGATGCTCATGCTGGAGAAGCGTTCGGACCCGTCGTAACCGCGTGGGGAAGGCTCATTGCGGGTCTTCCCCTTTTCATTCCCTTGCTTTGTAGTCTAGAATGATTCTACTTGGCTTCCGGACGGGCGTGGCGTATTTTTGTTTCCTGATATGAGCAAGTCAGGAATTCTCAAATCGTCCATCGCGAAGAAGTACGTCATGGCCCTCACAGGCCTGTTTCTTTGCTTGTTTTTGGTTGGTCACTTACTGGGGAATTTACAGCTTTTCATTCCTGGCGAGGAAGGTCAAACGGCCTTCAATGAGTATGCCTTGTTCATGACCACATTTCCCGCGGTCAAGGTGCTTTCCTATCTGACTTATGGCAGCGTGTTGTTTCATCTTGTGGACGGGGTTGTGCTGACCATTCAGAATCGCAAGGCTCGTCCTGTGCGTTATGCGGTCGAAAAAGGCGCAACCAATTCCGGGTGGAGTAGTCGTAACATGGCCTTGCTCGGGACAATTGTGTTGGTTTTTATTGTCACGCACATGCAAAATTTTTGGTGGAAGATGCATTTCAGCCAGATGCCAAAGCAGTTTGTAGAGGGTGTGGAATTGAAGGATTTGTACACGGTTGTGTTGGACTACTTTAATCCGGCGATTAATTCTTTCGCTTTGGCCGCCGTTTCTCTTTATGTAGTCGGAATGGTTGCTCTTGGATTTCATCTTTGGCACGGATTTGCGAGCGGCTTCCAAAGTCTTGGTGTAAGGCACCCTACCTACACCCGATGGATTGAAATGGCCGGCAAAGGTTTTGCTGTGTCTGTGCCACTAGCTTTTGCCTCGATTCCTCTGTATCTTTTCATTATTCAATGGCTGGCGCATGACTGAGTCGAAATTCCCTCCGGCACTCAAAAGTTCTCAAGCAGACGATGCTTTAGTCGATCATTTGCAGTCCAAGGTTCCCGAAGGTGCGTTGGCCCAAAAATGGACGAATCACAAAAACAACATTCGCTTGGTCAACCCTGCCAACAAGCGGCTGATTGATGTGATTGTTGTTGGTACGGGATTGGCAGGGAGCTCCGCGGCAGCGTCGCTGGCCGAGATGGGGTACAACGTTAAGGCGTTTTGTTTTCAGGACAGCCCTCGCCGCGCACACTCCATTGCCGCTCAAGGCGGGATAAACGCCGCTAAGAATTACCAGAACGATGGAGACTCTGTGTATCGTCTCTTCTACGACACAGTTAAAGGGGGTGACTATCGCAGCCGGGAAGCCAATGTGCATCGTTTGTCAGAAGTTAGCACAAGCATCATTGACCAATGCGTGGCTCAGGGTGTGCCTTTCGCCCGAGAGTATGGTGGATTGTTAGATAATCGCTCGTTTGGCGGGGTGCAGGTGAGCCGGACATTCTACGCGAAAGGCCAGACTGGTCAGCAGCTTCTGCTTGGCGCGTATTCGGCGTTGAGCCGCCAGATCGCCAAAGGCAAGGTGAAAATGTACAATCGCCATGAGATGATGGACGTGGTGATTGTGGAAGGTAGAGCCCGTGGAATTATTGCGCGGAACCTCGTGACTGGTGAGGTTCAGCGACACAGTGCCCATGCTGTGGTTTTGGCTTCCGGTGGATACGGTAACGTTTTCTTTCTGAGCACCAATGCGATGGGTTCCAACGTCAGCGCGGCGTGGAAAGCACACAAGAAAGGCGCCTTTATGGCCAATCCTTGCTTTACGCAGATTCATCCCACTTGCATCCCCGTAAGTGGCCACTACCAAAGCAAGCTTACCTTGATGTCGGAGTCATTGCGAAATGATGGTCGGATTTGGGTGCCGGCCAAAGAAGAAGATGCACAAGCAGTGCGCAAGGGCACATTGATGCCGACGGACATCAAAGAAGAAGATCGCGACTACTACCTCGAGCGACGCTACCCAGCGTTTGGCAATTTGGTGCCTCGTGACGTGGCGTCACGCGCCGCGAAAGAGCGTTGCGATGCCGGATTTGGGGTAAACGGAACTGGCGAGGCAGTTTACTTAGATTATACCAGTGCCATTGAGCGCTATGGCAAGACCGAGGCGAATGTGATGAACCTCGAGAACCCCAGTGACGAGAAAATTCGGGAACTCGGGAAGGCAGTGGTTAAGGCCAAATACGGCAATCTGTTTGACATGTATCGTCAAATCACGGACGACAATCCTTACGAGACACCGATGAAGATTTACCCCGCGGTACACTACACCATGGGTGGCTTGTGGGTGGATTATAACCTCATGACCACAGTGCCTGGGTTGTATGCGGCAGGTGAGGCGAATTTTTCCGACCACGGTGCCAACCGATTGGGGGCTTCGGCGCTCATGCAAGGCTTGGCCGACGGATATTTCGTTTTGCCCTACACCATTGGAGACTATCTCGCTGATGATATCCGGACAGGCCCAATTAAAAACGACTCCCCAGAATTTATGAAAGCCGAGGCTCAAGTAGTCAGCTTTTTGACCAACCTCTTAAACACGAAAGGTGATTTGCCCGTCGACGACTTTCATCGTCGCTTGGGCCGCATCATGTGGGAGAACTGCGGAATGGCTCGAAACGGCCAAAATTTGACACAGGCCATTCAGGACATTTCAAAGCTCAGGAAAGAATTTTATAAAAAGGTGAGAGTTCCTGGCGGTTTGGATGGTTACAACCCGGAATTGGACAAAGCGGCAAGGGTGGCAGATTTGCTTGAGCTAGGGGAGTTGATGTGCAAGGACGCTTTGATAAGGGAAGAAAGCTGTGGAGGACACTTCCGTGAAGAGCATCAGACAGAGGAAGGTGAAGCTTTGCGCAGAGATGATGAGTTCACTTTCGTAAGCGCATGGGAGTATAAGGGGGAGCCCAAGGACGCAGCTCTACATCGTGAGGAGTTGGAATATGAAAACATCGAATTGAAGCAGCGTAGCTACAAGTAAATTCGAATTTAGAAGGAGATGAATCTCACACTCAAAGTGTGGCGCCAAGACGGCCCGCAGGATAAAGGCCACCTCGAGACCCACCAGATCTCAGGGGTTACGGGTGACATGTCTTTCTTGGAGATGATAGACGTCCTCAACGACAACATCATCCGTGACGGCGGCGAACCGATTGCGTTTGACCACGACTGCCGCGAAGGCATTTGTGGCATGTGTTCTATGTTCATCAACGGACAGGCACACGGTCCTGGTCGGGGCGTGACAACATGCCAATTGCACATGCGTTCATTTAAGGACGGAGACACCATCACCATCGAACCGTGGCGGGCTTCGGCCTTCCCCGTGGTCAAAGATTTGACTGTAGATCGAAGTGCATTTGATCGCGTGATCCAAGCGGGTGGCTATGTGTCGGTGAACACCAGTGGCGAAACACTTGATGCCAACACCATACCGATCCCCAAAACAGATGCGGACGAGGCGTTCAATGCCGCGACGTGCATTGGTTGTGGTGCGTGCGTGGCCACTTGCAAAAATGCGTCTGCCATGCTGTTCGTCTCGGCCAAGGTGAGCCAGTTTGCCTTGTTGCCACAAGGCCAGCCCGAGCGCGAGCGCCGTGTGATGCGCATGGTGGAGCAAATGGACAAGGAAGGGTTTGGCAACTGCACCAACACTGGGGCATGTTCGGTCGAGTGTCCCAAGGGCATTGATTTGACCAACATTGCGCGCATGAACCGAGACTTCTTGAAAGCCTCTGTTACGGGCGAGTAACCCTGTTGCACAACGGGATAACGCGTCAACGTATCTTAGGTGCATGCTAACTCGTTTTCTTTTGCTCGTCGCTGTAGCGCTTACTGCCCAGTCTGCCCAAGCCCAAAAGGCTGAATTGACGTTTGGCGTGTCCGGAATCTGCGGCATGTGTGAAAGCCGCATTGAAGCCGCATTCGATCAAAAAGGCATTGTTGCTGCCGACTACGATCTTGAGAAAAAGACAATTCACGTGGTCTACAAGGCAAAGAAGTGGAACGAGGAAGGTCTGCACAAGCTCGCCATGGGCGTGGGCCATGATACGGACAAGTACAGGGCCACCGACGAGCAATACGCCAACATTCACGGGTGCTGTAAGTACCGTGAATCTGACGGCGGGTCGTGCACAGGTGGAGACCACGAGGAGCCCCGCTGATGAGACCTTGGTGGACAGGGGGATGCCTGCTGCTTCTGGCAAGCTTGTCTTTGGACGTAAGCGCGCAGAAAACCCTTCGGGGGAAAGTCTTTGCACCTGAGGACCATTCTGGACACAACCATTCGCCCAGCGCTGACGCTGGGACGGAATCCTTTGAACCGCTCCCGGGAGCCACGGTAATGTGGAAAGGCAGTGGTGTGGGCACGGTGACGGACGCGTTTGGGTTTTTCCAATTGGACGTACGGCGCAATCCGGACACGCTTCGTGTGAGCATGGTGGGTTACCAGACCGTGGACGTTTACTTCGGCGGGGAAGGCTACTTGGACATTCCGCTTGAGCCAGGGGTGCTCCTCCAATCGGCGGACGTTGTGTTTGAGGAACGTTCTCAGAGTGTGTCGCTGCTCAATCCCTTGAACATCCAGCAACTAAGCCGCAAAGAGCTCTGCAAGGCTGCGTGTTGCAATTTGAGCGAGGCGTTTGAAACCAACGCGTCGGTGGACGCGAGCTTCACGGATGCGGTGACGGGCACGAGGCAGATTCACATGTTGGGACTCGCTGGCAAGTACACGCAGTTGCTCGTCGACAACTTGCCCGGACCGCGTGGTTTGAATGTGGTGCAAGGAATGGGGTTTATTCCGGGGCCTTGGATCGAAAGCATCTTCATTTCGAAAGGAGTGGGGACCGTGGCGTCGGGGTACGAGAGCTTCACAGGCCAAATCAATGTCGCCCACCGCAACGCTGACACGGCCGAACCTTTTTTTTTGAATTTGTTTCACGGCATGGGAGGGAGATCAGAATTCAATCATGTCAGCAATCACAAGGTTGGTCGGCGATGGGAGACTGTTCTCATGAGCCATGGTGAGTTTCGTCAGCGGGAAAACGATCGAAATCGCGATCGATTCCTAGATATGCCAACTCAGAAAGACTTCGTGGTTCGCAATGAGTGGCGCTTTGTTGGGGATCGCGGCTGGCGTACCAACCTTTCCGTGACTGGCGTAGATCTCGAGCGCCAAGGGGGGCTGATGTCTACGGATACTGTGGACAATCCTTGGGAGGCAAACACCGAAATCCAGCGTATGGAGGTCAATGCGAAAGTGGGCTATGTGCTGCCTGGTCAAGAAGGCCGGTCGTGGGGAAGCCAATGGACGGTGTCGACCCACCGGCATTGGCACCGCTTCGGAAATCGATCCTACGACGGCCAGCAAAACACCTTCCGGGCGAAGGTGTTGCGGAGCGGGTTTTTGGGCTCGGAAGACAGGCAGTTCAGCGCGGGGGTGAGTTACCTCTACGACGACTTTCTGGAGGTCGGAACCTGGGGCGCAGCGCCAACCGAAGCAATGGTGAATCCAGAAGTGTGGGCGCGCACAGAACACGTACCGGGTGCGTTTTTGGAAACCACCTGGACCGGCAATCCGCGCGGGATGGTCGTTGCGGGTTTGCGCGTGGACCAACACAACTTGTGGGGCACCATTGTGACGCCGCGCTTGCATGCCCGGTGGAGTGCGACGGAGCAGACATCGCTGAAGATCGTGGCGGGAACGGGGTTCCGGACGCCCAATGTGTTGATGGAGGAGCTCGGGGTGTGGGCGAGTAACCGAAGGTGGATCGTGGATGGACCGCTTGAGCCTGAGCGAGGATGGAACGCCGGGTTCAATGTCACCAGCAAATTCAGGTTGTTCTACCGCGATGCGGATTTTGCGCTTGACGGGTACTGGACGGAATTCCAAAACCGCGCCGTGGTGGACCTCGACGCAGACGCCCACGCGGGGCGTATTTACAACCTCGGTGATCGGGCGTCACGCTCGTTGACGGCGCAGGCCGAGCTCGGGTGGTCGGTACATCGTCGTTGGGACATGCGTCTTGCGTACCGCTACGTCCACGCGACCACCGAACGAGATGGCGCTGCGGTGGCGGGAACGACAATCGATCCGTACGTTCCTCAGCATCGCGCATTCACCCAATGGAGCTACAGCTCCAAGACCAACGCCCGAGGTGCGAATTGGATGGGCGACTTGACTTTACAGTGGGTGGGACCGCAACGAATACCGCGCCCAGACGCGGTTTTTGACGACCGGCCAGCGAGCGAATTTGAGGACGACTTCGTGGTAGTCAACGGCCAAATCTCGCGGTCGTTTGCCTCTGGGGTAGACCTCTATCTCGGCGTGGAGAACATCTTCAACTACAGGCAGCAAAACCCGATTGTGGGGTGGGATTTGGCCTACGTGGATGACCAAGCGTTCCAGGAGAACATGGATGCGAGCCTCGTATACGGGCCAATCTTTGGTCGGATGGTTTACGTCGGGGGCCGCCTGACCTTGGGTCAATTGGCCAATGCAGGAGAGTGAGGGTGGCGCGGCTTCAGCCGTGCATGGTTTCCTTCTTGCCGTAATTCTGGATGATGTTGGCCTCGAACTCGAGGCATTCCTGCCATCGGGCGTCAACGTCGATGTTTCCGCCGTATTTCCTTGCAAGCTTGAGGAAAGTCGTGTAGTGGCCAGCCTCACTGATCATGAGTTCACGGTAGAACTCAGCGAGGTCGGCGTCCTCGATGCGCTCTGAGAGCATTTTGAAGCGTTCGCAAGAGCGGGCTTCAATCATGGCGGCAAAGAGAAGGCGGTCGACGATTTGGCCTTCACGAGAGCCGCCGCGCTTGATGAACTTGGAGAGCTGACCAACGTAGTCGTCTTTGCGCTCGTGGCCGAGCGTGAAGTCTCGCGCTTTGATCTTTTCGAGCACCATCCCAAAGTGCTCCATCTCTTCCTGTGCAATGGCCGTCAATTCCGTGACCATGTCGGTGAGATCTGGATAACGCACAATGGTGCTGATGGCGTTGGAAGCGGCCTTTTGTTCGCACCACGCATGGTCGGTCAAAATCTCCGAGATGTTTTGCTCCACGAGCTTCACCCAACGGGGGTCGGTGGGCAATTTGAGCCCCAGCATCACGCTTTCCTGTGCCATGGCGCAAAAATAATGCGGTCAAGGTCGTGTCACGCGAACGAGCGAGCCTGTGGAAAGGTCGTGGCCGAGTTCGGTGCGCAGGCAGAGCTCGCCGGACTGGATTGATGCACCGGGCAAGGCGAGGGCCCACATCGTTTCGAGGGCGCTCGGGGGGATGCCGCTGTAGGTGTTCATGACGACAAAGCCGCCGGGTGCCACAAGGCTGACCACCACGTCGATGAGGTCGAGGATCTGGTCTTCCAGCTTCCACTTCTCACCCTTGGGCCCGAGTCCCCACGTGGGTGGGTCGAGCACAATGCCTTGGTAAGTGTTGCCGCGCTTGGCCTCGCGACGGGCAAACTTCAGGGCGTCTTCCACCACCCAGCGGATGCCGTCTAGGCCGCTGCGCTCCATGTTTTTGCGCGTCCAATCCACGACTTGACGAATGGCGTCGCAGTGGATGACGTCGGCACCCACATGGCGTGCGGCAAGGCTGGCACCGCCTGTGTACGCGAACAGGTTCAGGAATTTGTCGCCCTCCTGAAGGTTGGCCGCGATGAACTCCCAGTTGTCGGCTTGCTCAGGAAACAGTCCCACGTGCTTGAATTGGGTCATCTCCAGTTCAAAGGCCAAATCCAGTGCTTCCGACCTGTATCGAAGCGGCCACCGCTTAGGGGTGCCAGGGGCGGTGCGCCACCTGCCATGAGTGCGTCCGGAGGGCTCAAAAGTGGCGTCCGCTTGCTTCCATGCTTGCGGGTCGCCTGCCGGGAGCCACAGCGCGAAGGGATCGGGACGAACCACTGTGACTTCGCCGAATCGCTCGAGGCGTTTGCCATGACCGGCATCGAGCAAGGCGTAATCGCGCCAATGGGTTGGGAGAAATCGAGTCGTCATGCGGTCGCAAGTTCGCCCACAAGCCGCATCTTTGGTGCATGGGCAGGAAAGGAGGTCGCGGCCCACGCGGCAACAAGTTTGTGGGGGAAGGCTCCAATCGAGGAGGCAAAGGTCAGAGAGGCATGCATGGCGCTGGGGATTACGGTTCCCCCCAAGAACTGCGCAAGTCTGTGCTGCGCGTCTTCCGGCAGCGCGCTGGCAAGGCACTCAACCACAAACAAGTGGCGGGGGCACTCGGAATCTTGAATCACGACGTGCGTCGTGCGGTGATGGCCCTGATGGAGGATTTGACAGAGAAAGGCAAGCTCGAAGACCTCGGCCGCGGTCGCTACGTGTTGGCCGCTTCCGAAGTTCAGGAGCAGTCGGGTACCGAGGGCACCATTCAAATCTCACGCATGGGCACAGGCTTTGTGCGTATGCCCGATGGCAATGAGATTCGTGTGCCCAAGGCCCAAACCGGAGACGCCTTCTGGGGCGACACCGTGGAAATTGAGTGGTGGCAGCGTGGCAGACGCACCACACCGCGCGTCAAGCGCGTCACGAAGCGCCTCCGCGAGCACTACGTCGTGACGGTGACGCTCGTGCGCGACTACGGCTTTGGAAAGCCCTCTGACCAACGCATCCACACGGACTTTTTCATCCCCGGCCGTCACTTGGGCGGTGCCACGGAAGGTGACAAGGTTTTGGTGACCTTGGAACAGTGGGACGATCCCCGCGATCAGCCCATGGGGCGCGTGGTTCAGGTCCTGGGCCAGGAGGGGGAACACGAGGTGGAGATGCACGCGATCTTGGCGGAGTTTGGGTTGCCGTACCAATTCCCTGCAGAGGTGGAGGAGGCGGCCAAGGCCTTCGCCCCGAGTGACCCGAACAATCCACACGGACTCGACCCTGCGGAGGTGGCACGTCGCCGCGATTTCCGGGAGGTCTTGACCATGACCATTGACCCGGCGGACGCGAAAGACTTTGACGACGCCTTGAGTTTGCAGAAGCTCGAGAACGGCAACTGGGAAGTGGGCGTGCACATTGCAGACGTCACGCATTACCTCACCCCAGGATCGGTCTTGGATCGCGAGGCGGTGCAGCGTGCAACCAGCGTCTATTTGGTCGACAGGACCATCCCCATGCTCCCCGAAGTCCTCTCCAACGACTTGTGTTCCCTTCGTCCGCACGAAGACCGCTTTGCGTTCAGCGCGGTGTTTGAGATGACGCCTGAGGCCGAAGTCGTTGGAAGGTGGTTTGGCCGCGCGGTGATCCACTCCGACCGGCGCTTCGCCTACGAGGAAGCCCAAGAGCGCCTCGAAACCGGAGAGGGTGACCGGGCCGAGGAATTGAAGGTGCTCGGCGACCTTGCCACCAAGCTTCGCAACAAGCGCTTCAAGCGCGGAGGCATCGACTTCAACACCGAGGAGGTGCGCTTTCAACTCGACGAGGCAGGCAAGCCGATTCGCGTGGTCATCAAACGCATGAAGGAGGCGAACAAGCTCATCGAAGACTTCATGCTCCTCGCCAACGTGGAAGTGGCTAGGTTCCTCGCCAAGGTGCACCCTGAGAAGCAAACGCCCACGCGCACCGCCGTGTACCGTGTGCACGACCGCCCCGATCCGGAGAAGCTGAAGAAGTTGCGGGTGTTTGTGCGGCGGTTTGGCCACGAGATGCCCAAACCCACGCCCGGCAACGCCGAATCTCTTCTCCGCGACTTGATCACAGCCACCGCGGGCACCCCTGAAGAGGGCACGGTCAAGACCATGGCCATCCGGACCATGGCCAAGGCGGAGTACAACACCGAAAACATCGGCCACTACGGGTTGGCCTTCCCCTATTACACCCACTTCACGAGCCCCATCCGTCGCTACCCGGACGTCATGGTTCACAGGCTCCTGCAGCACTACCTCGATGGCAAGGGGAGTGCGGATGAAGGCCCACTCGGGGGCAAATGCCACCACAGTTCCACCATGGAAAAGCGTGCCGCCGAAGCCGAGCGTGCGAGCATCAAGTACAAGCAGGTCGAATTCCTCTCCACCCGCGTTGGGGAGACGTTCAAGGGCCTCGTCAACGGCGCCATTGGGCGTGGGCTTTTCGTGGAGCTCGACGAAAACAAATGCGAAGGCTTCGTTCCCAAAGAGGCTTTTCCTTGGGATCAATGGGCCTTTGACGAGGATCGTGTGCTTTTTGAAGGCCTTCGCTCCGGCACCAAAATCGGCCTCGGCGATCCCATCACAATCCGCGTCGTCGCGGCGGATTTGGCAAAGCGTCAACTCGAATTCGAGTGGTTGGAGGACGACGGGGAGGCGGCCTGACCCTTCGAAAAGGAGGCTGCGATGCACCTGCGCTGTACCTTCGCAGGGACGCGCCCTTAGCTCAGTTGGTCAGAGCAGGAGACTCATAATCTCTTGGTCGCAGGTTCAAGCCCTGCAGGGCGCACACTTCGGAGGCCCCAAGCCCTTGCAAAACGCAAGGGCTTGTGTATCTTCGCGGTCCGTTTCAACGGAAGCGGAGCTGAGAGGGCATTTAGCTCAGCTGGTTCAGAGCGCTCGCCTCACACGCGAGAGGTCACTGGTTCGAGTCCAGTATTGCCCACAACTCAAAAGAAACCCCGCACATCAGTGCGGGGTTTTTTGTTGGCTCCCGTGTCGAGCTCGCTTTAACGCGCGAAGAAAAAAAAGCCCTGCACCGGAGTGCAGGGCTTCAAGGTTGGAAACCGTAAGGAATCAGAATCCGTAGGAGACACCAATTTGAATGTTCGGCAACATTGTCCAAGCAAAGTTGTCGCGAATGTCTTCAATTTCGAGCTCAATTTCTTCTTCGTGCTCTTCCATCTCTTCCGCATGTCCGGTGTATTCAACACTGGCACCGCCAGTGGATAAGACACCGAGATCGACGCCCACTTGGAGCCCTTTCACAGGCTTCAAGCCGTAGCTTAATCCGAAGTACATTACTGGGTTCTCGGTGTAGCTAACTTGGTACGTGTGCGGGTCTTCGCCTGCGTGAAAAGGAATGCCTGCTGTGAGGGTATTTTCGATTTGACCTGCAGCCATGCCCAAATTCACGCCGAAGTTGTCATTTTCGAGGGGACGGTGGCGCCAGAAAACGCCCATCCAAGAAGATGTTCCTGTAGCAGAAAACCCTCCGGGGGTGTTCCAGTCAGGCAAAAGCGCATCCGGGGCACTTACTTCCGGCGAAAACCCAAATCCAGCACTGATTGAATTTTTGGCATCGACGTTGTAAGTCAGGTTGAGAGATGGGCCGAATGGACTGATTGCGAGGCCAACGCCATATTCGGCAAAATCGTCACCCGCATCTTGAGCGAACGCAGTGGTTATGGCCAACATGGCTGTGGCAATCAAGACAAAGAACTGTTTCATTGTGTTTGGTTTTGAAATGAGACGGCCCAAAAATGCAACTCGGTTGCATTAACAACTACAGGGGCAAGCGCATTGTTATAAAGAGTTCCATGTGAATCATCAATTTACAGGACGATTTTGTATGTTGATTCGAGCTGAATCGAAGGGTTGGGGAGTTTCATTCCTCGGCCGGAGTCTCGCGGAGTTGCCGGTAGGCGGAGGCGAGGTCAGAGAAGACTTGGGTGAAGACGATTTGGCCTTCATCGTTGAAGTCAAACGACTCGTAAATCCACAATTGCACGGCGCGACGTTCGCCATTCTCATCGACCCGAGATACCTCCCAGAGGAACATGCCGTTCACGCTGCCGTTGGGCAATTGCGTCTCGGGGTTCACACCAGGCATAAAGTGAAGGTCGCCCACAATCTGGTAGTCGAACTCGGCCCAAAACGCATCGTACAACCCATTCATTTTCTGCCGCGACAGGGTGGTGGGGGCATTGACGCCGGTGCCACGCCACGCTGCGGTTTCGGCAAATTCAGCCCAAAACGCCTTCCCGTCCTCCGCTTCAAAGGCGCGGAACACGCGTTCCACGGTTTCGGCGTTGCGCACGAAGGTGAGGGCGTTGGGGTTGGTGGACGAGCACGAGCTCCATCCTGCGGCGAGGAGGAGGACCGCCATACTTGCGGGGAGGTGAATCTTCATGCCACCAAACTACAAATGGTCGCATCTTTGCGCCCGCGACAATCACGCGCATCGCGTGAAGCACGGCCCCGTAGTTCAAGGGATAGAATAGGCGTTTCCTAAACGCTTGATCCAGGTTCGAGTCCTGGCGGGGCTGCAAGGCGCACTGAAGGCGTCTAACGTTGGCCACAAAAAAGGGGAGCCTGAGCTCCCCCTTTTGGGATTCTTTGAAAAGAGACTTAGTCAGCGATGCAACGCACGCTGCACCCTGTGACGGCCCAATAGGTTTCACGGATCATTTGGTCAGAGTCAAAGGCGAATCCTCTGACCATGACGTTTCCGCCGTCTGTCAAGGTTGACGAATGGTAATGTCCGTAGTAGTTCAGGCTGTACGTACCGCCGTCTGGCCAGATGTGTCCTGCGCCAGAAGCGTTGAACCCGTAGGTGTCATCGCCGTTTCCTGCTTGCGCCCATCCAGAGGTTGCTTTCAAGGCTTGGCCCATGCGCTTGCCTGAGCCGGTTGCCACCAAAAAGGACTCAAGTTCCATCCAATCGAGCTCGCTGGGCACGTGCCATCCACTGGGACAAAGTCCACCATGTTCCGCGCTCGTTGCCGCATGACCATTGTAGTGACGGCCTTGGGCATTGAAAGTCGAGGTGGCGTTGTTGTAAGTGGTTTGTGCTGGCGTCCCCAGATTGGGAAAGTTGGCCGCGGTCTCCTCAGGAATGAGGGTGCCATCTTGGAAAACGGTGGACCGGAGGTTTTCTGCGAACCAGCATTGACCGCCAATGGCCACCACAGGGTAGGTGTAGTTGTCAAATTCCACATCGGAGACACAGTCGGCTGTCGTGGCTGTGGGGTCCAACTCACAGCTGCCGTCATCCACCGTCGCAGAAGGGTCGTAATTCAATGCCGTTGAATCGGTGCATCCTGCACATGAGTTGAAATCGCAAGAACCGTCGTCGACAACGGCGTCTTCAGAATAATTGCAGGCTTCGAGGTAAGTGCAGCCCTCTTCTTTGGAGCAACCAGTCCAAAACAAGAGTCCAAGCAAAAAGAGAAATGGTCGTAGGTATTTCATGCCAAAAAGGTAGCCATTTCTGAGGAGTGTCATCCCAAGCGCCCCGCGACAAACCCCGTGGTCCACGCCGCCTGGAAGTTGAAGCCGCCCGTCACGCCATCGACGTCGAGCACCTCGCCCGCGAAGTACAGTCCAGGGACCACGCGGCTTTGCATCGTGTTGAAGTCGACCTCACCCAAGGTAACGCCCCCACAGGTGACGAATTCTTCCTTGAACGTGGTTTTGCCACGCACCTCATAGACGTCGTTGAGCAGGGTGTTGAGGAGCTTGTTCTTGGCCTTTTTCCCGAGGTCCAACCAAACCGCATCTGCTGGAATTTCCGCCCGCTCCAGCAGGTACGCCCAAAACTTCTTGGGCAACTCAAACGGACATGCGTTGGCGACCTTTTTTTTCCTCATCTCGTCGACGGCTGCGTCCATCGCTTCTGCGGCTTCGGTGGCGTTGGGAATCCCGACCCAGTTGATTTGGATGGAGAACGCGTAGCCACGTTCGGCGAGTTCGCGGGCGCCCCACGCGCTGAGCTTCAGCACAGCAGGACCGCTCATGCCCCAGTGTGTTACGAGCACAGGGCCTTGCTGGGACAGCTTGGTGCCTTGGATGCGCACGAGGGCGTCGGGCACCACCACGCCCATCAACGCGGTGACGTCTGCGCCAGGCATGTTGAATGTGAACAGGGAAGGGACAGGGTCGCTCACGGTGTGGCCCAGCGCTTCAAGCCAGCCCAACCCCGACCGCTTGGGGCTGCCACCCGTGGCCACGATCGCGTGGTCGAAGGGCTCCCCGTCAATGTGGAAGCCGCCGCCGGACAGGGGCTTGAGCTTCTGTACCGACGCCTGAAGGCGAATGTCCACGCCCCGGCGGCCCGCTTCGCGAAGGAGGCAGTCAATGATGGTTTGGGACGAGTCCGTGATGGGGAACATACGTCCGTCGTCTTCGGTTTTGAGGGCGACGCCCCGGGACTCAAACCATGCGACTGTGTCGGACGCCTGAAACGTGCCAAAGCCCTTTTTCAGCAGCTTGCCACCGCGCGGGTAGTGCCTGGACAGGGCCGAGGAGGAGAAGCAATGGTGGGTGACGTTGCAGCGACCCCCACCGGAGATTTTGACCTTGGAAAGGAGTTTGGTCGTCTTCTCGAAGAGCACGACCTGGGCGGACGGATGGTGCTCTGCGGCGGACAGCGCGGCGAAAAATCCCGCAGCACCTCCACCAATCACCGCCACCTTCGATGCACCTTCCATGCCTGCAAATTAGCCCACAAGGCGAGGGGGCGTATATCTTGATGCGCATGGAAGCGTTCTTCGACTTTTTCGAAGCGATGCCGTCATGGCAAAAGCTTGCGTGGATTGTGGCTTGCATGTCCATCAACCTCGTGGTCGAGGGCGTTCGTCCGCTGTTCCAAGGCGGATTCAGGTCGTGGAAACATACGCGCACCAACCTGACCTTCCTCGCCACCACCATGGCCATCAACGCGGCCTTTGGGGCGGCGTCCGTGGGGGTGTTTGCTTGGGCGGCCCTGAACGAAATCGGCCTACTGCATCTGTTTGCGGCGCCATCGTGGGTCGAGCTCATCGTGGCCATTGTGGTCTTTGACCTCATCGCCCAATACGGTGTGCACTGGTGCCTCCACAACGTAAAGCCGTTGTGGCGCTTGCACATGGTCCATCACAGCGACACGCACGTGGATGTGACGACGGGAACGCGGCATCATCCGTTGGATTTTGTGGTACGGGAGTGCTTTGCCTTGGCGGCTGTACTCGTGGCTGGTGCACCGGTGGCCTTTTACCTCTTCTACCGAATCCTGACGGTCTTCTTCACCTACCTGACCCACGCCAATGTGGAGTTGCCAGAACGGGTGGACCGGGCCATCAGCTGGGTGTTTGTGTCGCCCAACATGCACAAGTTTCACCACCACTTTGAGGTGCCTTGGACGGACCGCAACTACGGGAACATGCTGTCGATTTGGGACCGAATCTTCGGCACCTTCACTTACGGCGCCACGGCCGACATCAAGTACGGTCTGGACGTCGCCGACGACCACCGGAGCGACGAGTTGGGCTATCAAATGGGCCTGCCGTTCCGTCGCGACGTCAAGTCGAGTACTTCCTGACGCGCAGGGCTTCCTCATGTCCAACCGCTGACCGACCTTTGGACCATGCAATTGCTTGGAACCAAAGTCTGCAAGAAGTACGACCTCGGGGTGCACAACAACCTGTTTGGGGGCACCATGCTCAGCTGGATCGACGAATCCGCCGTCGCCTTCGTGAACGAAGTGTGTCATTGTCCCACGATGGTGACCTTGAAAATCGAGGAGGTGTTGTTCAAGTCTCCTGTGAAGGAGAACAACTTGATCAAGATCTACGGCCAAATCGACCGCATCGGTGGCAAGAGCATCACCGTCTCCGTTGAAGCCCGCAAGTTCAATGTCTACAGCCACGAAGAAGCGGTGGTGTGCAGCACACGCCTTGTCTTTGTGCGACTCGACGACGACGGAAAGAGCATCCCCATTGCCAAGCACGTTCGGGAGAAGTATCCCGACAAGTGCTCATGATGGCTGTCAACCCTCGCCTGCGACCATCGGGTTGAGAATGAAAAAGCCCCGGCCGGTTGGTCGGGGCTTTTCTCGTCTTGACGGGCGACCGTCAAGGGCAATTCATCAGCAGGTTTGCCCAAAGACAGAGAGCACGTTCAAGACGTCAGACACGCTCACTGCGCCGTCGCCGTCCACGTCAGCGCCGCAATTGCTTTCGCAGCCAAACTCACCCAAGATGAGCAGCACGTCCGCCACGGTCACTGCGCCGTCGTTATTCAAGTCCTGCGGGCATGCGTTGGCTTCGTCGCCTGTGACTTGGCCGTCGCAGTTGTTGTCCACGCCTTGTCCCGTGCCTGGGGCACCTGGGTAGACTGTGGCATCGTCGTCGTTGCAGTCTCCGGTGACGAGCACCCAGTTTTCAGGCAGTGGATCGCAGGCGTCTGCCACGGACATGCTTCCGCCGATGCCGTCGCCGTCGTCGTCGATGTAGACTTCACTGTAGGGAAGGATGCACGAGCCGTCGTCCGCAGTGGCGTCAGGGTTGAAGTTGCACGCATCGAGGTTGGTGCACCCAGAAATGGCGGCACTTTCCACGCAGAAGTTCTCGGTGATGCTCGTGCCAAATTCTCCGCCGGTCACCACGTCTGTGCCATCGACATTGACGGTGTAGCTTCCCGTGCCGTAGGCACAACAAATGCCGTCTCCAAAGCTGTCAAACACATTCAAGGTGTAGCATCCGACTTCCAAGCAGGCTGTCTCAGCGTAAGTGGTGGCTGTGGTGCTGTAAGGGCCGCCTGACATGACCGTGGTTCCTGAACCGTTGGTGACGGTCCACGTCGTTTCGCCGGGGTAGTTGTCCGTCAGAATGGTCACTGTCACGTCGGAACAAGGGTAGGTGCAGGTGCCGTTGTCGAGGGTCGCGGCAGGGTTAAAATTGAGGGCAGAAGGATCGGTGCACCCCAACACTTCATTGTCGCAATCGTAGACGGTGAAGCTCACTGAACCGGATTGTCCCGTGTTGTCCGAGACGGTTGCGTTGTAGTTGGCCACAGGGCCCTGCGGGAAGCCGCTGAGGGCAATGACCGCGCCGTCTGAGGTGTTTTCCACGTTGGCAATCACCCCTGCGGGCAACCCGCTGACACTGTAGGTGCTGTTTGGAGACGCAGCGCCGTTCACCAAGGTGATGGTGACGGATTCGTTGTAGCAGACCAAATCAGCCGTGGTTGACACCGTGAAGAAGTTGGGCTTCAACAAAAACAAGCCCTCCTCAATGTGGCTGACGGCCACAATGCCCGAGGCGAAGTAGGGATAGTTTGACCAGGTGCCGTTGAAGGATGCAGCATCGCTAGAGGGATACAGGTCAAAGAATCCGACCTCTTCGGCATTTGGGGCATTGGACACGTCCAACAAGCGCAACCCTGCGCGGTAGTTCGACTGGTAAGCCACGCCGTCTTTGATGTAGAGGTTGTGGTCAATCGCCGAGGTCGTGGCGGTGTAGGTGCCGGCAAGGAAGGGGTTGTTCAAGTCCTCCACGTTGAAGAAGTAGGTGCGGGTGTTGACACCACTCTGCTGTTCGTCCAACTCGTCGCCCACCACGAAGTACTTGTGGTCTTCCGTCAACCAACCTTGGTGGGTGTAGGCCGAACCGCTGTACCCTTCGGTCGAGATGAGGGTGGCGTCGGTGGGGTCGTCTACATCCACAATGGTGATCGTGTTTTCGTTGCACGCAAACGCGATTTCCTTGCCCTGGTACTGCGCGTCCGGACCGATGTACGTGACAACTTGGGCGTCGTGGGTGTATCCGTCCTGCGAGAACGTGCCGAGGATGGTGGGGTTCAGCGGGTTCGAGATGTCCACGATGTGCAGACCTCCAGAGGCGGTGTTGGTGCCCACGCCGTAAGCGCGTGCCGTCTCTTCGTTGATGACGAGGTTGTGCGCATTGCCAAATCCTGTGTACACCGCATCAGCAGTGAAATTCACCGGAGGGTTGGTCACGTTGCGGAGTTTGGTCAAATCAAAAACCTGCATCCCGTGGCCTCCGGCTTCCGACACGATGAAGGCGTAGTTGCCATACACCTTGACGTCACGCCACAACGACGACACCGTGTTGGTGTTGAGGTTGCCGAGGTAAACAGGGCTTGTGGGGTTGGAGATGTCGATGAAGGCCGTGCCGTTGGTTCGGCCCAAGAGGACGTACTCCTTGCCGTCCAAGGGATCGGTCCACCCCCAGATGTCGTTCATGTCGCCGCCGCCCACTTGGTTGACACCCATGGTGGCGTAGAGGTCGACGTTGTCACAAGGGTAGAGGCCGGCAGCCAAGCCATTCACGCATGGCGATTGTGCCGTGGCCGTGGTGGCCAAGGCGACGACCGTGAGCGCCGAGAGCATTGCGCGGCGCAGGAGTTGGGTCAGGTTGTTCATGGATGATGTAGTCTTCATTCAGTTGTTTCTCAATTGGGGCACATCTCGCCAAAAGCCGAGAGCAAGGTGAGGATGTCGCTCACCGCGGTGGCGCCGTCGCCGTCGAGGTCCACCGTGCAAACGGTGTCACACCCAAACTCGCTCAGGCCCGCAAGCACGTCGCTGACCCCCACAAAACCGTCGCCGTCGAGGTCCGCGGGGCAATCCGTGGGGGTGTCGTTGGCGATGTAAATGACTTGGGTGGCCGTTGCCGCGTTGCCGCATGCATCCGTCGCAGTGAAAACACGTACGATCTCGTAGGGTTCAGGGCAGGGTCCTCCAACGATGTCCAAACTCACCGAAACCGTCACCTCCGAGCAGTCGTCGGTGGCCGTGGCATCGTCGAGGGGGAAGTCCCCATCCTCGCAGGTGATGGTCAAGTCGCTGGGCACGAAGTCAAACACCGGCGGCTCCACATCCACGAACACCAATTGCTGCACAAACGTGCTGGTGTTTCCACATTCGTCCACGGCTGTGTAGGTCCGCAAGATGCCAGTGCTGCCTGTGCAGCCATTCGAGCCATTAAAGGTGTCTTCGTAGGTCAGCGAGGCGATGCCACAAGGATCGGTGGGGCTTGCGAGCGGCCCTGGCGTCGCGCCACATGCCACATTCACGCTGGATGCGGTTCCGGTGAAGTCAGGACCCGTGGTGTCGTCGTTGGGCAACGTGCCGTCGTACAGCCACGCCAAATACACCAGATCCGGGTTTGCGACGTAGGGGTTTTTGTTGCCTTGGACTTGATTGATTTTGGTGTTTCGGCTGATTTCCGCTGCATCGGGGGGATCATTCACGTGCCAGTCGTACAGGGTCTCGAGGTTCCCACAGGCCGAGATGTTGGTGCCCTCGTCGGGGTACATCGTGTAGTAGTAGAACACGGCCCGGGCCACATCGCCCTTTTTTGATTCTCGGGGCTCCCAGAGGCTTCCCGTTCCTTCCGACCAGTTGTCGCTGTTCGAAGGTTGGTTGCTCGTGGACGTGTAGCTGTTGCCGTTCACGCCATACCACTGCGCTTGGTTGTCATTGACCTCGCCAAACGGGTCGTTGCTGCGCGAGCTGTTGGCGCTTCCGTGACACGGCCGCAGGATGTAGATGTCACTGCGCATCGGCTCTGAGCTGCCAAAGAAGCTCTGGGGCACGATGTGCTCAGCGTTGATGGGGTTGGGGTAGGTCACAAACCCACCTGGCTGTTGAAATCCGGTGTAGATGCACTCGACGTTCCCGTTGCCCAAGATGTCGGTGTACCCGTACATCTGCCGGCGCCCCTCGTTGTAGCCGAGTTGATCGTGGAATCCGTCGTACCAGTTGCCCTTCAGCCATGTCCGCAAGTCTTGCAGGTAAATGCCACTCGGGGGATTGGGTTGCGCGGTTGTGCCCAAGGCCAAAAAAAATCCCAGCACCCAAGTCAAGCAAGGGCGCAGAAGGCTGGGTTTGTGGCTCTGGGTCATGGCTACGGCAAATTTTGCAGGAACATGTAAGATACGGCAACTCGTGTGAGTGCAAGCGCTTGCCCCCTTTAGTTCTGACGTGAGGGGGGTGCTAGGGTTGCTTGCGCTTGGCGCGTTCACCCTTTGTTGAGCAGGCCGTCGACGCTCCACCGACCCCCGCCCAAGGCGGCGACCGCGGCAAAGCAGACCATGTACAGCAACGCCAGTTCTTTGTCGCCAAGCGAATCGCTTCCATGCACCACAAAGGCGGCCACGCCCATGGTGAATGCCGCGGGAATGGCAGCCAGGCGCGTTTGGAGCCCCACAATTAACAGGGCCGGCGCCACCAGTTCAGCGAGTACGGTCAGGATCAACGAGATCTCAGGTCCGAGCCCCATGAAGTCAAAGAACTTCACGCCTTCTTCGGAACCCCATTGGTCGAGGAGGCGCTGGAATTTGGGCCAGCCGTGGGTCATCATGATGCCCGAGGGTATCACGCGCAGCAAGAGCAGGCCTGCGTCTTGGATGGATGTGTTCATGTCTGTCAGGATGAAGCCTTAATTTACAACCCAAACTTCCTCCCATGCTTCGATTCTCTGCCTTCTTGATGCTCGGCGCCCTCCTGCTTTCGGGTTGTGAGTTCTGCGAAACGCGCGGCACCATCACGTTTGACAACACGCGCTTGTTCTGCAATTGCGACATCGAATTCCCCAACGGCGACGAGTACGTGGTCTTCGCAGGCGAATCGCAGACCTACGACTTCTTCGCCGGCAGCCACACCTTCCACATCAATTGCGGTCCCAACGCTTACGGGAACACTTGGACCTGTTTGCTGGAGGATGGCACACGCGACGTGTCCTTCGACGTGGATTGCGAAGACCAGCTGTACTTCGACCTCGACTTTTGATCTCGGTACGCGTCATTTTGGTGACCGTCGGGACGAGCCTCGCACTGTCGATGTCTGCCCAGACGCCTCATGGCTTCATGGCTGTCAAAGAGGGGCATTGGACCGATGGGGCCAAAATCCTCTACCACGGCCGTACCTATCGCCCTGCAGGCGCCAAGGACTTGTGCGGGACGTGTTGGGAGGCCCGGGACCATTTCGACCGCGCCCGCCGCATGCGCATCCGAAGCTTCCTGATCGCCAACCTCGGCATCTTTGAAGTGTCCGTCGGAGCCACCCAATTCGAAGATGTGCGGGCGCTCGCCGTCTTCCATGGGCTTATCGGGGGCGCACTGATGAGCTGGGCGGCCGAACGTGATGCCAAGGTGCGTCGCGAGGTCCGCGCCGGCGTAGAGGCCTTCAACCGCTGCCAGTTCCTTCCTCCCTCCGAATAGGTCTCACAACGGCTCGCCCCAAGAATATGTATCTTTATTGCAAACTTGGACGAATGAATCGCTTGTTGTTTTTGACCCTCATGACCCTGTCGTCATGGCTTTCCGCCCAAATCGTGGTGGCCCCCCTTGAATCCTGTGCCGGAGATCCGGTCAACTTAGACGCGTCTGGCCTCGCCTCCGCGGGTGTGAGCGGTGTCAATGCGAGTGCCTTGCAGTTTGGGTCTGGAGACTACATGCGCATTCCCATCACCTCGGCGTTGTCTGATTTTCAGGAAGTGACCATCGAGTTTTGGTACTACCAGATCTCAAGGGGCGAGGAGTTCATCGTGGCCACAGAGTACTTCAGCACCGGCTGGGGGTTTCACAACGAAAACCCCAACGTCATGCAATGGCGGGTGGAAGGCGGCCCCTACAGCTTGGGCGGATCGACGTACCCCATTCCCTACAACCAATGGATGCACGTGGCTGGGGTGTACGACGGGTCGGAATTGCGGCTCTATGTCGACGGCAACCTCATCGCCTCGGAAGCTTTTTCAGGCCCCATCTCGGACAGCCGAAATGAGGACATTGTGGTGAACCGTCACGTATGGGCCTCGGGCAGTTCCTCTCGCTTGACCGGCTACTTGGATGAACTGAGGATTTCAGGCGTGGCGCGCTACAGCGGCAACTTCACCCCACCTGCCTTTGATTTCTCGTCCGACGACCAAACCCTCGGCCTCTGGCATTTCGATTCCAGCACGGGCCTGATGCTCGACGATTCAGACTACAGCCACCACGGCACGTCTTCGGGTACGGGAAGCACTGGCGCAGTCCCTTACGCGTCCTACGATACTTACGACGAACCGAGCTACCTCTGGAGCAATGGAATGACCTCACCCACGATCGACGTTGCCCCACAGGCTCAAGAGACGTTCGTCGTGACGGTAACGCAAGGCGACCAAGTGGTCATGGACTCGGTGGAGCTTTCGCCCGACCTGACGTGTTGTCCTGGCCCGGGCTGTTGTTTGGACGGCACGGTGTGGGACTTTGACTTGGGCGGTTGCGTAATGGAAGAGCCTCCGTTCGTGGAAACGGGTGGGGCGTACGCTTCCGTGAACCCCTGTTACTTCGACTCCAACGACGACGGCCTCGTGGAGGTCAACGACTTGATGAATCTCTTGTCCGTCTACAACCTGACTTGCGGCGAACTCCCTGAGGCTGCGCCATGGCAGTGCGGCGATCCACTCGGCCACCAGGGCTATGACTACCAGACCGTCCAAATCGGCGACCAGTGTTGGTTTGCAGAGAACCTGAGGGCCGAGAGGTACGACAACGGGGAGATCATACCTATGGTCACAGAGAATGAAGAATGGCTCGGAATCATGCAAGGAGCCAGATGCTGGCATGACAATGATTCGACTTCGTGGGATTTCCCTGGCTTCTTGTACAACGGATACGCAGTCGAGGACTCTAGACTGCTGTGTCCTCAGTCATGGCATGTAGGGACTGATCTCGATTGGGCGGAGGTTGAAATTAGCCACGGGCTAGAGCAGGAAGAAGCCTATGAAGTAGGGCAACGCGGAGGAAACATTAACCTCAGCGAAAAAATGCGAGGTGAGTCTTGGGGGTTGGATTTATTGGGTTTTGGCGTTCTCCCTGGTGGGTATCGTTCATGGGAGAATGGCAGTTTCAGTGGCGGAATCCAGTCTGGGGCCTTTTGGTCAAATGGCTCAGAGTGGTTCGGATACCG
>Ga0115013_10000527_pt1 | contig 23189 bp, 22 predicted proteins | sample SouAtlMetagenome_2_FD_88686 | JGI IMG/M metagenome (GOLD analysis project Ga0115013, IMG submission 88686) | Marine eukaryotic phytoplankton communities from Atlantic Ocean - South Atlantic ANT15 Metagenome | ecosystem: Environmental > Aquatic > Marine > Oceanic | place: South Atlantic Ocean...
TGAAGGACGCTGACGATAAACTACAGCTGTAGCACTATCTTTAACTGAAGAATCATACATAACTAAGCCTAAATTAATAGAATTCATTTGAAGTAAAATTTCAGCGTCTTCTTTTGTCAATCCATTTAAATATGGGAGATTAACCATAACATCACTAAGACCATCTCCTAAAACTAGGTCTACTTCAGTACCTACGAATATCTGTGATCCATATTCTATTTCTTGATTATCAATAAATTGTTTTAAAACAACATTTTTAGCCATATCTGGAATAAAAGACAATTTACCAACAGAAAGATCTAATGATTTTAGTTTAGAAATTGCACGACGCAAACTTAAGTCAACTAAATTAGGCATTAAAACTTGTTTTTTACTTTTAGCAACTACTGTCAAATAAATTCTTCTATTTTCTTTTACAAATGATCCTGCTAAAGGATCTTGATCAATAATACTATTAGAAGGAAGTTTTGTATTAAAAACAGAGTCAATAATTACATATCTCAGAGAACTTTTATTTAAAATACTATCAACTTTATTAAGATTCATGCCACTAAAATTAGATAATTCAATTAAATCATCATGACGGGTATAAAACCTTAATAAAAGTAATATTGATAAAACAACAATAACAAATGTTGTTATTGATAATGATAGATTTTTGTAAAATGATTTAGATAAAAAAAACGATAACCAAGAATTGTTGCTATTTTCCATATTAATCGATAACGAAAAACAAATATAATAATTATGCTGCCCTTGTCGTGATTATATGTATTTAGTTTATTTTTGAATTATGAAGAACATCGCCGTTGTAATGGGAGGCTTTTCTGCTGAGAAAGTAATTTCACTTAAAAGCGGAAAGGTCGCATTGAACTTTCTAGACAAAGATAAATACAATGCCTTTGCTGTAATTATCGACAATGAAAGCTGGAGATTAGAAAAAAACGAAAAGTTATACCCTATTAATAAATCAGATTTTAGTGTAAATATTGACAATCAAAAGATAAAATTTGATGGTGTATTTATGGCAATTCATGGAACACCTGGAGAAGATGGCGTACTACAACGCTATCTTGATAATTTAGAAATACCTTACACTTGCTCTGGAGTAAAAGCTTCTAAATTAAGTTTTGACAAAGGAGCTTGTAACGAATTTTTAAGGGATTTTAATATACCTTGTGCTAAGTCTATAAAGCTAAAAAAGGGTGATATAATAAATTCTTCAAACATCATTAAAGAGTTGAAAATACCATGTTTCGTTAAGCCTAATGGCAACGGAAGTAGTTTTGGTATCAGTAAGGTAAAATCAAGTGATGAATTAATGCCGGCCATAGATAAAGCTTTTAAGCACGACGAATTTATCCTTATTGAATCCTTATTAATTGGCACTGAAGTAACTTGTGGTGTTCATAACTTAAATGGAATAATTGAAACCTTTCCTATTACAGAAATAGTTAGTGAAAATGACTTTTTTGATTTCGAAGCTAAGTACGAGGGTAAATCAAAAGAAATCACCCCAGCACGAATTAGTAAAGATCTAGCTAAAAAAGTTTCTGAAAGAACTATTGAAATTTATCAATTACTAGATCTAAATGGAATTGCAAGAGTTGATTTTATAATTATGGACAATGAACCTTACACCATTGAAGCAAATACTGTACCTGGTCTTTCTGAGGAAAGTATTATTCCACAACAAGCACTCTTCAAAGGAATGTCACTTAGTGAATTGTTTAATCAATCTGTTGAACACATGTTTTATGGAAAATAAAATTCGTCTAGTTTGGGATTTTAGAGGTTCGGATGCTTTAAAAACTGCTGAACATCAACTAACACATCTTGTTGAATTTATGATAAAAGAAGACATTTCTTATTTAGATAAGTCAACAGAACGGATTAGTGATTTACATTCTTTTTGCTCGATTATTATTAAAGAAAGTGATTTGGATTTCATTAAAAAAAGACTGAAGCCTCATCGTGGATTTTTAGTGAATTAGTTTTTTAAACTTTCAAGTGCTAAACGATAACTATCCAATCCAAAACCACAAATACTAGCTTTACAATATGGAGCTATTAAAGATTTTTTACGAAAATCTTCTCTAGAGTAAATATTTGAAATATGAACCTCAATGACATCAGTATCAATAGAAGATATAGCGTCAGCAATAGCAACAGAGGTATGCGAATACCCTCCAGCATTAATAATAATAAAATCACAATCAAAGCCATTTTCATGAAGACAATTAATAATTTCACCTTCAACATTGCTCTGAAAATAGCTTATATTTATGCTGGAAAAATTTTGACGTAATTCTATTAAATATTCTTCAAATGATTGATCACCATAAATACTCTTTTCTCTTACGCCTAATAAGTTTAAATTTGGTCCATTAATAATTACGACATTCATAGTGCAAAAGTAATCAATGAGTTGGAAAAATAATATAAATGGCTTTCGTTCTTACTTAATGCTTGAGAGAAATCTATCAGAAAATTCTATTGAATCTTATGTCAGAGACGTAAATAAACTCGTTTATTTTCTAGAAATGAATGATAATAGAGTTAGTGTTAAAAAAATAAATACTAGTGATTTGACCGCCTTTATCCGATGGGTTGCAGAAATAGGAATGAGTGCAAGTTCACAATCTAGAATAATTTCAGGGATAAAGGCTTTTTTTAGATATTTAATATTAGAAAATATTATTAGTAATGATCCAAGCAGCCTCATTGAAGGTCCAAAAAAAGGTCTAAAAATTCCTGAAACTTTAAGTATTGAAGAAATTGATCAAATTATAAACGCAATTGATTTAAGCCATCCACAAGGACAACGCAATAAAGCAATAATAGAAACATTATACGGATGTGGTTTAAGGGTTTCGGAACTTATTAACCTAAAGATGTCCAATTGGTATAAAAAAGACGGATTTATAAAAGTAATTGGAAAAGGTGACAAAGAGCGTTTGATACCGATAGGAAATATAACAGCTAAAGTACTGAATATATACGTTAACGAAGTTAGATGCCATCTGAGTATTCAAAAAGGACAGGAAGATTACATATTCCTAAGTAAAAGAGGTAAATATTTAAGTAGAATATCTATTTTTAATATTGTTAAAGAACTTGCTGAAAAAGCACAAATAAAGAAAAATATAAGCCCTCATACATTTAGACATAGCTTTGCAACAGAATTAATAGAAAGAGGTGCTAACCTTAGAGCAGTACAAGAAATGCTTGGACATGAATCCATTACAACTACTCAACTTTACACACACATTAACAAAGAATTTTTAAGGCAATCAATAATATCACATCATCCAAGATCATAAATGAATATTTACTCTAATATTTGGAAGCTTTATGTTATCAAAGGATTGAAATGGTTTATGATAGTCATGCCTATTGTTGTTCTATTTTTTCAAGAAAATGGATTAAGTCTTCAAGAGGTGATGATTCTGCAAGGCATGTATTCCTTTATGGTAGCAACAATGGAAATTCCTTCAGGATATTTAGCCGATGTCTTTGGGAGAAAAAACACACTGATATTAGGGTCAATTTTCTGTTTTTTTGGATTTCTAATCATCAGCCTTTCATTCAGTTTTTGGTATTTTATCATAGGTGAAATCATTTTAGGTATTGGTTCAAGTTTTATTTCTGGAGCAGATTCGGCTATTTTGTATGATTCTCTAGCTGAAAGTAAAAAAGAAAATGAATACACAAAAGTTGAAGGAGTAGCCTATGGTATAGGAAATTTTTCAGAGTCCATAGCAGGAATTTGTGGTGGTTTATTAGCAGAAATATCTTTGCGATTACCTTGGAATGTTCAAGTTGTTGTAGCAGGACTAATTATACCATTAACTTTTTTATTGGTAGAACCAAAAAAACATAAACAAAATAAACTAAAAAAGAGTTTCAAGGCTATATGGCAAGTTGTTAAATTTTCTCTAGTTGAAAATAAAACTCTGAAGTGGTTGATAATTCTATCGTCTTCAATTGGGTTTTCTACACTATCTCTTGCCTGGTTTGCTCAACCTTATTTTAAAAGCATTGATATGCCTTTAAAATACTTTGGATTTGCTTGGGCATTTTTAAATCTAACAACAGGCTTTTCATCTATAAATGCCTATAGAATGCAAGGATTATTTTCTAAAAATAGTTTTTTGATTTTATTAAGTTTAGGTATAAGTATACCTATTTTTTTACTTTCAAAATCAACAGCTATATTGGGGTTAATTTTAATTACGACAGTATATATTGTTAGAGGATTAGCTACTCCTATTATGAGAACATATATAAACGATTTAACTCCTTCCAATATGAGAGCGACAGTCTTGTCTATAAGAAGTTTTTGTATTAGAGTAACCTTTGCTTTAATGGCACCACTTATGGGTTGGATTGTTGATGTTTATTCTTTAGGTCAAAGTTTTTTATTATTAGGAATAATTGTTGGAATTACTACTTTAGTAGCTAGTTTAAAATTAAAATCCTTATTTAACGATTAATTGCTCTACATTCCTTTTTACATCACTTATTATTTCCACAAAATACAAACCTTTAGACAATTTACTAATATCTATACTATTAGAAGGATTTTCTTCAAACAACATCAATTGCCCTTTAGTGTCAAATATTTTAATAGCTTTCACATTTTCAAACATCAAATTCACATTAGAAAATGTAGGATTAGGATAAAATAAACTAACATCATCAAAAGTTGTAATAGTATTTGTGCAATCAATGTTAAAATCAAATTGATTAAACGCATCATCATTTAACTCAGAAAAAACAACTACACTAAATTGCAATAATGATGGATTAGGATTCATAAAGATTCCTAATAAATTTATTTCTAAACTATTTCCTGAAGTATAAAAGTTATTATCAGCAGGAGAAACAATTGACATTTCTATGCCACCATCTGATAAATTTAGTATGCTAAAGGAATATTGAGTTTGCTGATCATTATTAACCAAATCTATTTTAATGGAATTTTCTTCTGAATTGATCTCAGACAATACTAAAGTAAATTCTTCATTTATAAAACCATTAATTCCGGCTATTGCAACAGCATTTCCTACAGTTTGACCTAATTGTAGATTATCAACAAAAATATATCCTAAATTTGATGTGACAATAGTTGATTGAATATCTGGCTCATTAGATCCCTGCTCAGAAATAAAGTTAATATTAGTAATATCATCACATAGTAATGAAGATAAACTTATATTAATTTCTGGAGAAAATTCTTCAGGGATAAAGCTTCCAATATAAAATGTATCTCTTTCTGACCAATCTGAATAATAACTTTGGTTTTGAGAACAATAGGCCTGAACTTTCCACTCATAATAGTTATTGTGTGCTAAATTACCGCCAATTGTTTGATAATTGATTGTACTATCCATATTTGAAATATTAGTCCAAATAGTATCGTTTATATTTTTATAGGAAAGCAAAAAATGATCAACCCCCATACCAAGCATCGAATCCCAATGTGTATCAACAAAACCCGTTACCTCCGTAATAATAATATTATCTGAAAATGTATTAGTAGGTGAAGGACATTCAATATATTCCATTGTTGTAAATGTATCAATTACTGACCATTCAGCCGGATCTTGATAAGATTCAGAACAAAAAGAGCCAACCCTCCAAATATAAGTAGTATTAAAATCTAAAAATGGTATTATCTTGCTAGTTGAAGAACTATCTAAATTTGCTAAATTATTCCATTCAACAGAGCCAAGCTCTTTATAGTTAACCAAAAAGTGTTGAACACCTGTTCCCAGCAATGAGTCCCAATGACCTTCTACAAAAACATAAGAAGAATTAAAAGATGATGTTGAAGTATATAATCCGATTGGATGTGGACAATCCTGAGAAAACAAAAATTGTGTACAACAAATTAAAAAAATACCTAAAAAATAAAAACGCATAATTTTATAAATTTAACCAATCCTTACAAAGTTAATTAAAAAATTAAAAAATGATTTTGATGAATGATAAATGACATATGTAAATTAGTACTTTTGTAAATAATATTTAATTTGTCACAATAATGCCAAAAGTTTCAAATCGTCTAAAAAAATTATCAGAATCAGCAACTCTTGCAATGGCTAGAATTAGCCGTGAGCTAAAAGCTCAGGGACATAACGTAATTGCACTTAGTCTTGGAGAACCAGATTTTGATACGCCAAAATTTATTAAAGATTCTGGCAAAAAAGCTATAGACAACAACTACTCTCACTACACTCCTGTTCCTGGTTTACCAGAACTAAGACAAGCCATTAGTAAAAAATTAAAAAGAGATAATAAACTAGAATATAGTGCTGATCAAATTGTTGTATCAACCGGAGCTAAACAATCTATAGCTAACATTTGTTTAAGTTTATTAAATTCAGGTGATGAAGTTATTTTACCTGCTCCATATTGGGTAAGTTACTATGAACTAGTAAAGTTAGGAGAAGCAATACCAATAGTCGTAAAAAGTAGTATTGATAATGACTTTAAAATGAGTCCTCAAGCATTAGAAAACGCTATTTCACCAAATACTAAAATGGTTATTTTCAGTTCTCCTTGTAATCCAAGTGGAACAGTATATAGTCAACAAGAACTTAAAGAATTAGCCAAAGTATTGGAAAATTACCCAAATATATATGTCGTTAGTGATGAAATATACGAACTAATTAATTATGGAGTTGAGCATTTCAGTATTGCAAGAATAGAATCTATAAAAAATAGAGTAATTACAGTTAATGGGGTTTCCAAAGGTTTTGCAATGACTGGATGGAGAGTTGGTTATATAGCAGCTCCGCAATGGATTGCTAGTGCCTGTAATAAAATACAAGGTCAAGTTACTTCGGCAACCTGTGCAATTGCTCAAAAGGCAACGGAAACTGCTATGTTAGCATCACCATCTGAAGTCAAATATATGAGGATAGCATTTCACAAAAGAAGAGATTTAATGTTAGAAATGTTATCTGAAATACCTGGAATAAAAACTAATAAACCTGATGGTGCATTTTATATTTTTCCTGACATATCACATTATTTTGGTAAAAGTGATGGTGAAAAAACAATTTACAACTCTAATGACTTCTGTATGTTTATTCTAAACGATGCCTATGTAGCCTTAGTTTCCGGCGAAGCTTTTGGCTCGCCTAATTGTGTTAGAATTTCTTATGCTGCAAATGAAGAAAATCTTATTGAAGCTGTAAAAAGAATGAAAAAATCTTTAGCAAAACTACAATAAAATAGTGGATACAAATTGGCATAGCATTTTCAATAATTTTAAGAATATTAAGGTATTAATTGTTGGAGATGCAATGATTGACTCTTATATGTGGGGTATTATAAATAGACAATCTCCGGAAGCTCCTATTCCAATAGTAGACATTGATAAACATGAAAAAAAACTTGGCGGCGCTGCAAATGTAGCCTCTCATATCAAAGCTTTGGGTGCCACTCCTATACTCTGCTCTGTAATAGGAAATGAAGACAAAGGTTTCTTTGATTTAATGAAGCGTGAAAATCTTTCAACTAAAGGCATTTTACAAGAGGAAAGGAAAACAACTGTAAAAACTAGAATAATTAGTGAAAATAAACACCAATTAAGAGTCGATGAAGAAGATAATTTTCCTATAACTAATGAATATAAGTTCATTAAGCATACTACTGATTTGATGAACAATGCTAATGTTGTTATTTTTCAAGACTATAATAAAGGTGTACTTACGAAAGATGTTATTAGAAGTTTAATGAAATATGCTAAAATTAAAAAAATACCAACTTTAGCTGATCCCAAGAAAGAAAATTATTGGGAATATAAAGATGTAACCATTTTTAAACCTAATATTAAAGAACTAAAAGAAAGTATTTCTACTAATGAATCATTAACCTTAGAAAGTATATTAAAAATAGTTTCTAAACAAAGAAAAAAATTAAATGCAGATTGTTTTCTTTTAACCTTATCAGAAAAAGGAGTTTTTATTCAAAGTGAAAAAATAAATAAACACATTCCTGCATTAAGTAGAAATATTGTTGATGTTTCAGGGGCTGGAGATGCTGTAATCGCGACTGCAGCTTTAGCATTATCAATAAAATTAGATTTTTATATTATTGGACAATTAGCAAATTTAGCAGGTGGATTATCTTGTGAAAAGATTGGAGTAAACCCTCTAAAAAAAGAAAAACTTTTAAAAGAAATTAGTTGTTTAGACTAGCACCACAAAATTTACAGTGTCTTGCATCTAAATCATGTCCTTCCCTTGAACAAACACGACATGACTGCGTAGTTATTTTACCAACAGATTTAGCTATAGCTGCAGATACAATTCCTGTGGGTACAGCAATAATTCCGTAACCTAAAATCATAATGATTGATGCTAAAAATTTTCCAGTTGTTGTTAAGGGAACAACGTCTCCATAACCAACTGTAGTTAAAGTAACAACAGACCAATATATAGATTTAGGTATATTTTCAAAGCCATTTTTTTGTCCTTCAACGATATACATCAAAGTTCCTAAAATAATAACGATTAGAACAACAGATAGCAAGAATACTATAATTTTTGGCCTTGAAGATTTGAGAGCAATTTGCATAATATTTGCACCTCTTAAATATCTTGACAATTTAAAAACTCTAAAAACTCTAATTAATCTAATTGCTCTTATATCAACAAGAACATGAATTGGAGGATATAAAAAAACAAGATAAGTTGGAATTATTGATAAAAAATCAATAATTCCCATAAATGAGAAAATGTATTTAATAGGTTTTTTGATGCAATAAATCCTAAATATATATTCAATGGTAAATAAAATTGTAAATATCCACTCTGAAAACCTTAAAATATTACCATAATCTTTTTCTATTGAATCAACACTACTTAAAATAACTCCAAATACTGAAATTAAAATAGCAATAAGCAATATTATATCGAAAATTTTACCTTTTTTGGTATCAGCTTCAAAAATAATTTCGTGAAGTTTAGCTCTTGTCATATTATTAGCTAAATTAATAACTATTTTTATATCTTAAACTGATTTTAATTTTTTATAAATTTGGGGAAATTTTCATTAATAAATGTCTAGAAAATTACAAAATAATCTAGGTCAATTTGGGACAACTCCGGTCTTTATTGCATCAATTAGTACTATTTTAGGTGCTATTTTATTTTTAAGATTTGGTTATGCTGTTGGAAATGTTGGCTTTTTTGGCGCAATTGCTATTATCATTTTAGGTCATGCTGTTACTATCCCTACAGCTCTAGCTGTAGCCGAAATTGCTACAAATAGAAAAGTTGAAGGAGGTGGTGACTATTATGTTATTTCAAGATCATTCGGATTAAATATTGGCGCAGCTATTGGAATTGCTCTATTTTTATCTCAAGCAATTAGTGTATCTTTTTATGTAATAGCATTTGCAGAGTCATTTATTCCATTTGGACAATATTTAAACGAAACATTTAACATAGGAAGTTATTTACAAAACAAAAAAATAATTGGTTTAATTTCAATGGGATTATTATCAATTCTTATTTTATCAAAAGGTGCTGAATTAGGCGTAAAAGCCTTGTATGTTGTCGCATCTATAATTTTCATTTCACTAATTTTGTTTTTTTTAGGTAAAAATCAAATTAATTATGAAGAAGTTAACTTTTTTACTAAAGTTGAAAATGCAGATAATTTCTTTTATGTGTTTACAATTATTTTTCCTGCATTTACAGGAATATCTGCAGGACTTGGACTTTCTGGAGATTTAAAAGAACCTAAAAAATCCATTCCAAGAGGAACTATTTTAGCGACTGTTCTTGGTGCAATTGTTTATGTTTTAGTAGCTTATAAATTAACAGTTTCAACAGACATCGATAGTCTAGCAAATAATCAATTAGTTATGAGTGATATAGCGTTATGGGGACCAATAATTCCAATTGGATTAGCATGCGCAGCTATTTCATCAGCACTTGGCTCAATAATTATAGCTCCAAGAACACTTCAAGCACTTGCAAAAGATAAAATTTTTCCCTACAAAAAATTAGATTTTTGGTTGGCCAAAGGAAAAAAAGAAAATAACGAGCCGCTAAATGGAACAATAGTTACGTGTGTAATCGCATTCTTCTTTGTTTATATAGGAGATATAAATTTTGTAGCAAGAATTATATCAATGTTTTTTATGGTGACATACGGAGCAATTTGCCTTATTTCATTTTTAGAACATTTTTCTGGAGATCCATCATACAGACCAGCATTTAAATCAAGATGGTACATTTCATTGATTGGTGCACTATTATCAGTTTGGCTAATGTTTAAAATGGATACTCTGTTTGCTTTTTTATCTATATTAATCATGATATGTTTTTACTACTTTATTAGTAAAAAATCATCTGATAACAGAGAATTTGTAAATCTTTTTAAAGATGTTTTAGAGCAATTAGCTAGACAATTACAAATATTTATTCAAAGAAAAAATGAAAGTTCGATGTCAAATAATGGACATTGGCGACCATTTGTAGTTAGTATTAGTGATGCTTCGTTAAAAAGAAAAAATGCTTTTGATATTACTAGATGGATAGCTTACAAATATGGTTTTGGAACATACATTCACTACATAAAAGGTTATTTGAGTAAACAAAATTTTGAAAACTCACAAATTATTAAACACAAACTAATTGAAGGAAAAAAAACTAATGTTTACGTTGACACACTTATCTCTCCATCATACACCTCGGCTCTTGCACAAGTAGTACAACTTTCCGGAATTTCTGGCACGGAAAATAATCTAATATTATTAGAATATTGTGAATCTGACAAAGATTCTTTTAAAGATGTTATGGACAACTTTAATCTTCTTCATACAACAGGATATGATGTGGCAATAATGCGCTCAAATACTATTAGAAAAGATAAAAAAGAAGAAATACATATTTGGATATCACCAACAGATTATGAAAATTCTAATATGATGATTCTTTTAGGTTATATAATTTTAGGTCATCCTGAATGGAAAAATGCGCAAATTAAAGTTTTTACCATCTATCCTAAAAATAAATTTGAAGAATACAAAAATCAAATGTTTGAATACATAGAGGATGGAAGACTACCAATTTCTCCAAAGAATATGAAAATGGTTCCATACGACGAAGGTGTTAATTATAAAGAAACAATAAATAAAAGATCATCTAATTCAGATTTAACAATTATTGGATTTAGAGATGAGCTAGTTAAAAAGCATAAACTTAATATTTTTGAAGGATACAATAGTTTAGGTAATATATTATTTGTCAATAGTATTGATAAAAAAAATATAGAGTAATTAGCTGACTTTGAGAAACACATTTTTAAAGAAATTGAAAAACAAAATTAAACCATACCAGAAAGATAAAACATCTAAAAAAGAACAAATTGCAAAAATGTTTGACAATATTGCTGCTAGATATGACTTTCTTAATCATTTTTTATCATTAGGAATAGATATAATTTGGAGAAAAATAGCTGTAAGAGAAATTGCCAAAATAAACCCAAAAATAATTTTGGATGTTGCAACGGGAACCGGAGATTTAGCTATTGAAATAAGTAAGCTTAAACCAAAAAAAATTATTGGAATAGATATTTCGAACAATATGCTGAATGTAGGTCGAAAAAAAATGATAAAAAAATCATTAGACCATCTTATTGACATGCAATATGGCGACTCTGAAAATTTAAATTTTAATGACAATACATTTGACGCTATCACAGCAGGTTTCGGTGTAAGAAACTTCGAAAATTTAGATAAAGGTCTAAAGGAAATATATAGAGTAATGAAATGTGGTGGTAAACTTGCAATATTAGAACCTTCTGAACCTAAGATATTTCCATTTAAACAATTTTATGGACTTTATTTTAAAGGAATTTTACCTCTACTTGGTAATTTTTTTTCAAAAGATAATTCTGCATATGAATATTTACCAAATTCTGTTGTTGAATTCCCTAGTAGAGAAGCATTTGTTAGAGAACTTGAAAAGGTAGGATTTAAAGATTCTAAATTCAAATCATTGACATTTGGAATAGCTGCTTTGTATACTGCATCAAAATAATTCTCATAATTTAACGATTTTATAGTATGAATAAAATTTTAACAATTACTATATTATTTATTTTCTGCCAAAATGCATTTGGACAGCGCTATAATGTACCATTAAATCTACCAAATTACGACAGAAAACCTTTGCATTTTGGCTTTTTAATCGGCTTAAATACTCTAGATTTTAAAATTACACCTATAACCAATACTGAAGATAACCTCTTTGTTATGAAATCTCAAAATCAAAAAGGATTCAATCTTGGAGTAATTAGTAATAAAAGATTAGGAAATAATTTTGATTTGAGATTTATTCCAACATTATCATTAGCTGAAAGAAGAATATTATACACAATAAAAAATGATGAAACATTAATAAGTGAAAATAAAAAAATTGAGTCAACATTTATTGAGTTTCCTGTAAGCATTAAATATAAATCTTTAAGATATAACAATGGCAAAGCATATGTTTTAACTGGCTTCAAATACTCATTAGACTTAGCATCTCAGAGAAATATCGATGATGAAGGTTTAGAAATAGTAAAAATCAAAAAAGATGATTTTTTATGCGAGATTGGTTTTGGACTTGATCTTTACCTTCCATACTTTAAGCTATCACCAGAACTAAAAGCTAATTTTGGATTAACAAATTTAATTGTAAATGATGGTAATATTTATAGTAATTCAATTAAAGAGATGAAAACAAGAGGATTTACAATTTCACTAACTTTTGAATAATTTTTGAGATGTCTAAAGTAATTACATTATCACTAAATCCAATTGATGCTAATTCTGACGAATCAATTAACAAATACATCTGTAAAAAATTAAATTCAAAAAATATAAAATTAGATAATTGGAAAATTTTAAAGAAATCAATTGATGCTAGAGAAAAAAATGTTAAAATTTTTTTAAAAATTGAAGTTTCTCAAAACAAAATTTTTAAAAACCTAAAAATTGAAAGAAATTATAAAAATGTTTCGAATTCAGAAGAAGTAATAATTATTGGTTCAGGTCCAGCAGGATTATTTGCAGCTTTAACTCTTTTAGAGAAAGGGAAAAAACCCATTTTACTTGAAAGAGGCAAAGATATTAGAAGTAGAAGAAGAGATATTGCTGCAATAAATAAATATCACAAAGTTAACCCGGAATCAAACTACTGTTTTGGCGAAGGAGGAGCAGGAACATATTCAGATGGTAAATTATATACTCGTTCAAAAAAAAGAGGATCAATTATTAATATTTTAGAAACATTAGTATTTCATGGTGCCAAAGAAGATATACTAATTGAATCGCAACCTCATATTGGAACAAATAAATTACCAAATATTATAGCTAATATTAGAAAAACAATTATATCATGTGGTGGTGAAATTCATTTTAATACTAAAGTTGTAGATTTTATAGTTAAAAACAATAGTATAAAAGGTGTTATATTAGAAAACAAACACAAAGTTCTTGCTAAAAATACAATTTTAGCAACAGGACATTCGGCAAGAGATATTTTTTATCTTCTTCATAGAAAATCAATTGAAATCATAAACAAACCATTTGCAATGGGAATAAGAATAGAACATCCTCAGGAATTAATTGATCAAATTCAATATTCTTGTAAAGAAAGAGGACCATACCTCCCACCTGCATCATATAAATTAGTAACGCAAATTAATAAAAGAGGTGTATATTCATTCTGCATGTGTCCAGGTGGATTTATTGTTCCTGCAGCAACCAATAAAGGTGAAATTGTTGTCAATGGGATGTCTCCATCAAAAAGAAATTCATTTTTTTCAAATTCAGGCATAGTTGTTGAAATAAAAGAAAAAGACTTACTTAAATATGAAAAATATGGAAATCTAAAAGGCTTAAAATATCAAATAGAATTAGAAAAAAACATGAGTAAATCAAAACCCGATCTACAAATTGCTCCAGCTCAGAAAATGTTAGATTTTATGAATAAAAAAACATCAAATAACTTAAATAAAACTTCATATCAACCAGGAGTTATATCGGAACCTTTACATGAAATTTTACCGCAAAATATTGCAGAATCTCTATCGGAAAGTTTTAAAATTTTTGGAAAAAAAATGAAAGGATACCTTACCAACGAGGCGAATATAATTGGATTAGAAAGTAGAACATCATCTCCTTTATCAATTCCAAGAGATAATTTAACACTTCAACACATTAAAATAAAAAACTTATTTCCATGCGGTGAAGGTGCAGGATATGCAGGTGGAATTGTATCAGCCGCTATTGATGGTAAAAAAGTCGCTGAAAAAGTATGAATTTTTAAAATTCAAAAAAAAACATTAATTTCAAATGATGTTTTTATTGGAAATATTTACTTTTTTAGCAATTATCTATCTTTTAATATTAATCTTTTTAAGAATTAAACTTTTCAAATCAAGACTAATTTCTAAAGTGTGTATTAATTGTTGTCCAAAATGTTATCATCCACTAGAAAGGATGAAATCTAATTTGTATAATAAATTGACAAATTTTTTAACTATTGATATTTTTCAATTCATGAAATTTTATTGTAATAAATGTAAGTGGAATGGCTTATTAGCAAAATATTCAAAAAAAATTACAGTTTAGAAAGAATAATTGCTGACGCAATAGATACATTCAATGATTCAGCTTTTGAAAATTCGGATTTTGGAATTGTAATTTTTTGATTTGCTTTATCTAATATTTCTCTTTTAATACCATTTGATTCACTTCCTAAAACTATAATTTTTTTATTTTTAGTTGTAATATTATTAATTGGAGTACCGTTTAAAACTGTTGCTAAAATTTCATGTTCAGGATATAATTTAAATGTATTTAGCAAATTAGCATATTTGATACCTACTCTTAAAAATGAACCCATAGATGACTGAATAACTTTTGGATTAAAATAATCGACACAATCTTCAGAACATAAAATATTTTTCACACCAAACCAGTCAGCAACACGAATGATTGTTCCTAGATTTCCTGGGTCTTTTATAGAATCTAAAGCCAAAATAGTATCGTTAGAAATTGAAGAAAAATTTTCTTTGATTCTAACTAAGGCTAAAACTTTATTTGGAGACTTTTGATTTGATATTCGACATAAATCACTTTTTGATATTATAGTTGCATTTTTACCTCCCCAATCACTAGAAGCATAAATACTATGAATTTGCCAATCAGATTTAATTATTTCATTGACAATTTTCTCTCCTTCTACAACAAACAATCTATTCTTAAAACGATTCTTTTTAGTTGATAAGGAACGAATTAATTTTATTTGATTTTTAGTTAACATTCTCTGTTTAAAACTTTAAGCCTAAATTAAAAAAATATATTGATGAAATAATATAAAAAAAATAGTATTTAATACATTTGTTAAAATAATTTAATATTTGAAAAATGATAAAATCAGGAGTTGCCACAGGAAATGAGGTGCAAGAAATATTTGAACATGCAAAGCAAAATAAATACGCTTTGCCTGCAATTAATGTTGTAAACACAAGTAGTGTAAATGCAGTTCTAGAATCTGCAAGAGATAATAATTCACCGGCAATGATTCAATTTTCAGCTGGTGGTTGCCAATTTTTTGCAGGAAAAGGTCTTTCAAATGATAATTATCAATCTTCAATAGCAGGAGGAATTTCTGGAGCAATGCATACTCATACACTTGCAGAATTATATGGTGCAACTATTATATTACATACCGACCATTGTGCAAAAAAATTATTACCATGGATAGATGGTCTATTAAATGCTAGTGAAGATTTTTTCAAAGTACATGGAAAATCATTATACAGTTCGCATATGATTGATCTTTCAGAGGAACCATTAGAAGAAAATTTAGATATCTGCAAAAGATATTTAGAAAGAATGAGTAAAATGGATATGACTCTTGAAATTGAACTTGGTATAACAGGAGGAGAAGAAGACGGTGTTGACAATTCAGATGTTGATAGTTCTAAACTTTACACTCAACCTGAAGAAGTAGCATATGCCTACGAAGAATTAATGAAGGTGAGCGATAAATTTACTGTTGCAGCTGCTTTTGGAAATGTTCATGGAGTATATAGACCAGGTAACGTTGATCTAAAACCTAAAATACTTAAAAACTCTCAAACATATATTGAGGAAAAGTTCAATACAAAAAAAAATCCTGTTAATTTTGTTTTTCATGGTGGGTCTGGCTCATCAAGTGAAGATATTAGGGAAGCAATTGGATATGGTGTAGTTAAAATGAATTTAGACACAGATTTTCAATTTGCGTTTACTTCAGGAGTAAGAAATTATATGATCGAAAAGAAAAACTATATCTCTAAACAAATTGGAAATCCTGAAGGAATTGATATTCCAAATAAAAAATATTACGATCCTAGAGTATGGCTCAGAAATGGTGAGGAAGCATTTAAAATACGCCTAAATAAAGCTTTTTCGGATTTAAATAATGTTAATACTTTAATTTAAATTATGGGATGGTTTAAAAGAATTCAAGGTGGCATTAAGACTACCACAAATGAAAAAAAGGAGATACCAGAAGGATTGTGGTATAAATGTCCAAAGTGTAAAAACATTGTTCCAAGTGAAGAACACGAATTAAATCTTAGCGTATGTCAAAAATGTGGATTTCACGAAAGAATAAATGCTGACATATATTTTTCATTTCTTTTTGATAATGGTAAATTCAAGGAATTAGATCCAAAAATGGAATCAAAAGATATATTAAAATTTGAAGACACTAAAAAGTATAGAGATAGACTAAAACAATCTAAAAGAAAAACTGGTCTTTATGATGCAATTACTACTGGATATGGAAAAATTGACAACAAAAATATAGTAATAGCATGTATGAATTTCAATTTTATAGGCGGATCTATGGGTTCAGTTGTAGGAGAAAAAATTAGTAGAGCTATTAAATATGCAATAAATAATAAATGTGCTTTTATGATGATATCAAAATCAGGAGGCGCAAGGATGATGGAAGCTGCATTTTCATTGATGCAAATGGCAAAAACATCTGCTAATCTATCTTTACTTGCTAAGAAAAAATTACCATACATTTCCTTACTAACAGATCCTACAACAGGAGGAGTAACTGCATCATTTGCTATGCTAGGTGATGTTAATATTGCAGAACCGGGAGCACTTATTGGTTTTGCAGGTCCTAGAGTAGTTAAAGAAACTATTGGTAAAAATTTACCAGAAGGTTTTCAAACATCTGAATTTGTATTAGAACATGGATTTTTAGACTTTATAGTAGAAAGAAAAAACCTAAAATCAAAAGTATCTTTATTACTAGATATGTACACTAGCTAGAAATAAAAAAAATTATCTTTATTTATTTATAAAGTTTTTCTATATTTGCAATCCAATTTTAGGATTAAAAAAAATATAATGCATTTAACTGCCAAAGATAAAGACTCCATTTTTAAAAAATATGGTGGTGACTCAAAAAATACAGGCTCAACTGAAGGTCAGATAGCCTTATTTACTAATAGAATATCATACCTAACTAGTCACTTAAAAAAGAATAGAAAAGATAAAAATACTCAACGCTCCTTACAACTTCTTGTCGGTAAAAGAAGAGGACTTCTTGATTATTTAATGAACAAGAATATCGAAAAATACAGAGCTTTAATCAAAGATTTAGGAATAAGAAGATAAAGTATCTTCCAGGCGGATATTTCGCAAAAGGCAATTATTCAATTGCCTTTTTGTGTATAAGTTCGTTAGTATGTAAATAGATGAAAAAATGAATGAAATTGTAAAAAAAATTGAACAAAAAGATGGTAGAATCATCGAAATCAGAACTGGTAAACTTGCTAAACAAGCACATGGATCAGTTGAATTAAGAATGGGTAATTCTGTTCTGCTAGCTACTGTAGTTTCTAATAAAGAGGCGAAAGATGATATTGACTTTCTGCCATTAACCGTTGATTACAGAGAGAAATTTGCTGCCGATGGACGTTTTCCGGGTGGTTTTCTTAAGCGAGAAGCTAGACCAACAGATCACGAAATTTTAATAATGAGATTAGTTGACAGAATATTACGTCCACTATTCCCAAGCGACTATCACGCTGAAACACAAATTATGTTATCACTTGTTTCTCATGATGAAAATGTATGTCCGGAAGCTCTAGCTGGTTTAGGTGCATCTGCTGCACTTGCTGTTTCAGACATACCATTTAACGGTCCTATTTCTGAAGTTAGAGTTGGTCGTGTCAATGGAGAATTTATAGCTAACCCTAGTCCAATTCAATTAGAAGAATCTGATATTGATATGGTAATAGGAGCATCAGCAGACAGCGTAGCAATGGTTGAGGGTGAAATGGACGAAATTTCTGAAGCAGAAATGGTAGAGGCTATCAAATTTGCTCACGATGAAATAAAGAACCACTGTTCTGTTCAACTTGAACTTAGTAAAGAATTAGGTACAGAAAACAAAAGAGAATATTGTCACGAGATTCACGATAAAGAATTAGAGGATAATGTAATGTCGTACTGTTATGACAAATTCTATGCAGTAGCAAAAAAAGCTTCTGAAAAACATACTAGAAGTAATGACTTTAAAGCTATTAAAGATGCTTTCAAAGAAAAATTTTCTGAAGAAGAATTATCAGAAAAGAGTTTTATGCTTGGTGCTTACTTCAAAAAAGTAGAAAAAAAAGCTGTTAGGGATATGGTGCTAAACGAAAATATTCGTTTAGATGGTCGTAGCCCTTCTGAAATTCGTCAAATTTGGTGCGAAATAGATTATCTTCCAAGACCTCATGGTTCTGCTTTGTTTACAAGAGGCGAAACACAATCCCTTACTACTGTCACATTGGGCACTAAAATGGATGAAAATAGGATTGATGGCGTAACAGAAGTGGGGTCTGAACGATTTTATTTACACTACAATTTTCCACCCTTTTCTACAGGAGAAGCAAGGCCAATTAGAGGGGTAAGCAGAAGAGAAATTGGTCATGGTAATTTAGCTCAAAGAGCATTATCTAGAATGATTGACGAAAACAACCCATATACAGTAAGAGTAGTTTCAGATATTTTAGAATCAAATGGCTCTTCTTCAATGGCAACAGTATGTGCAGGAACAATGGCATTAATGGATGCAGGAGTAAAATTAAACAAACCTGTTTCCGGAATTGCCATGGGACTAATTACTGATGGAAGTAAATTTGCAGTATTATCTGATATATTAGGAGATGAAGATTTTCTAGGAGATATGGATTTTAAAGTTTGTGGAACTAAAGATGGTATTACCGCTTGTCAAATGGATATTAAAATTGAGGGGTTATCATATGAAATTTTAACTCAAGCATTAGAACAATCTCATGCTGGAAGAATCCATATTTTAGAAAATTTAACAGATACAATTAGTGAACCAAGAGCAAAACTTAAACCACACGTACCAAAAATACATGTTATGTATATTCCAAAAGATACTATCGGAGCAGTAATTGGACCGGGTGGAAAAATTATTCAACAACTTCAATCTGATACAGATACTACAATAACTATTGAAGAAATTGACAATCAAGGAAAAGTTGAAATTTTGGGTAGTTCACAAGATTTATTAGACAATGCAATTACTGAGATTAAAGCATTAACATTTACCCCCGAAGTAGGTGATATTTATACAGGAACCGTGCGCTCTATTATGCCATATGGTGCTTTTATAAATATTGGCAAGGGAACTGATGGATTGTTACATATTTCCGAAATAAACTGGGATAGGGTTGAAAATGTTGAAGATTTTTTAAAAGAAGGGGATAAAGTGGAAGTTAAATTAACTGAAATTGACGCTAAGTCTGGAAAACTTAGATTATCTAGAAAAGTACTTTTACCTAAACCTGAAAAAAAATAATCAATTATTGTAACCTTTAATTAATCAAAGCGTATATATATGCTAGTTTAGCAAAGTTACTAATCTTAAATTATATAATGAGACAATTAAAAATTACAAAACAGGTAACTAATAGAGAAACCGCATCTCTCGATAAATATTTACAGGAAATTGGCCGTGTAGACCTTATTACAGCCGAAGAAGAAGTCGAATTAGCACAACGAATAAAGGCTGGTGATGAATTGGCTCTTGAGAAACTTACTAAAGCTAATCTTAGATTTGTAGTTTCTGTTGCAAAACAATACCAAAATCAAGGCTTATCACTTCCTGATTTAATAAATGAAGGAAATCTTGGTCTAATAAAAGCCGCACGTCGTTTTGATGAAACTCGTGGTTTTAAGTTTATTTCTTATGCTGTTTGGTGGATTCGTCAATCAATACTACAAGCATTAGCAGAACAATCAAGAATTGTGAGACTTCCATTAAACAAAATTGGTTCAATTAATAAAATCAATAAAGCTTATGCCTTATTAGAACAACAATTAGAGAGGCCCCCAACAGCTGAGGAAGTGGCAAAAGAATTAGATTTAACCGAAGAGGAAGTGAAGCAAGCGATGAAAAATTCGGGTAGACATGTTTCTATGGACGCTCCATTGGTCGAAGGTGAAGATAGCAATATGTACAATGTAATTGGTAGTGAAGATAGCCCTAATCCAGATGAAGGTTTAATGGTAGACTCATTAAGACAAGAAATTGGCAGAGCATTAGCAACTCTTACTCCTAGAGAAGGAGAAGTGGTAAAAGCGTATTTTGGTTTAAACGGAGCTCATGCTATGACACTTGAAGAAATTGGTGAAGCCTTTGACTTAACAAGAGAGAGGGTTAGACAAATAAAAGAAAAGGCTGTTCGTCGATTAAAACATACTTCTAGAAGTAAAATATTAAAAACCTATTTGGGATAAATTAAAGAGAGCATCTGCTCTCTTTTTTTTTAAAATTTGTAGTAAATATTAAATAATATCCATGTCACATTTAATAGCACCATCGATTTTAGCAGCTGATTTTGCAAATCTTAAAAATGATTGTGAAATGCTAAATAAAAGTCAGGCAGACTGGTTTCATATTGATGTAATGGATGGTGTGTTTGTACCTAACATTTCTTTTGGTATTCCTGTAATAAAAGCCATTAAAAAACATACACAAAAGACTATGGATGTGCATTTAATGATTATTGAGCCTGATAGATATATCAAAAAATTTAAAGAAATTGGTGCAGATATCCTAACAGTTCACTATGAGGCGTGTACACACCTACACCGAACATTACAAGCCATTAAAACAGAAAATATGTTAACAGGAGTTGCACTCAATCCACATACACCAATTCAAGTTTTGAAGGATATTATTAATGATATAGATTTAGTATGTTTAATGTCAGTAAATCCTGGTTTTGGGGGTCAATCTTTTATAGAAAATACCTATGAAAAAGTTAAAGAATTAAAAACACTTATAGAAAATAAAAAAGCCAAAACTAAAATTGAAATTGATGGCGGCGTAAATAATGAAAATGCGTCAAAACTAATTTCTTCAGGAGCAGATGTACTCGTTGCTGGCAGCTATGTTTTTAAGTCCAAAGATCCAATGAAAACAATAGCCAAATTAAAATCAATTTAGTCATTATTATTTACGAAGCTTCTTAAATAACCGTAATTATTAGTTAAATCACCATTCTCACAAATAGTTGCTCTTGAAATAATATTATCTGGGTCATCTATTAGTAAAGCTGGAAAAATATGTTTAATAAGTTTATCTCCAAAATCTTCTGAAGCATCTTTTGGCAATTCACAAGGTAAATTATCAACCGCCATTACTGTAATAACGTCATCTTTATCGAAGTCATCTTCAGATTCATTTCGTGGGTTATAACCATAAATTGGATCTGCAATGGTAGATGATCTAATTGTTGAAGCAACTGGACCATCGATATCACAAGAAATATCTGCAATAGTTCTAATTTTAAAATCTGGAGATTTTGCATCTTCTCTAGTAAATAAATAAGGAGAGCCTTTGCCATAATAATGCCCAGCAATAAAGATATCTCCACAAGAAGCGTAGTTCATAAAGCAAGATTGGAACCATTCCGGATTGGATATAAAATCTTTATTAGAAAATGTAGAACCATCGATTCGTTCGTTATAATCATAAAAATCTAAATGTACGTAAACAGCCTCATCAAAGGTTTTTGAAATAAATTCTTCTTTACTGACTTCTCTAATTTGTAATTGCCTAATAATTTCTAAAGCCCCTTGCCCTACTCTACCATTTCCCGAAACGATAATTTTTACAGCTGGTAAATCAATTTTCTGTAATTCTGTTTCAAGCTCTAATCGATTGGAACACAAATGAGCTGCTTTCAATGAATATCGTTTTGTTCTTTTTCCATAAGCTAAGAAACCGTTGTAACAACCAACTACTCCTGCATATCGACCAAAACCTAAAATTCGTCTACCATTAGTATCAGTTAAGGCTTCATAATCTACCATTGAAATACCTTTCTTTATCATTGTTTGTAGTAAGACTCTATTGTATGACTGCTCCTTTATTGTGTGTGAAAAATAAAAATAGGTTTTAAAATCTAGTAGTTCTGACTTAACAACCTCTTTAATACCAAATAAAACATCACAATCAGATACATCTTCAACTAGTGTAACTCCCAGGTCTGCATATTCTTTATCCTTAAAACAACGAATTGAACTTTTTTGAACAACTAAATATAAATTTGGATATTGAGATATCAATTTCTTGCATTGAAATGGTGTCAAAGGAACTCTTTTATCCGGAGGTGTTTTTCCTTCTTTTATTATACCAATTTTAATTTTAGCCATAACCCAAAATTAAAAGAAATTATACAATGAACAACTAAAAATTATATCAATAAAATAAAGTCTTTAAAATTTCATAAAAATATAATTATTGTATTTTTGCTGAATGTTCTTTAATTATTGGGGCTGACTGGTTTTGACTACAAGATGAAGTTAACCGTAAGCATGTCGAGCGTTGTTTGTTAGCTCGTAAATATCAATTCACACACTTTTAAATGGCGAGTATAACTACGCTATGGCTGCCTAAGTATAGTATTTAGGCCGTCTTTGCTTCCGAATAAAAGAAAGCTCAGTGCTTTTATTCATATGAAGTATCATATAAAGATTGAGCTAGTTTTTTAGTGCTTCGACCAAAAAACGAAATTTAAGAAGATAAGGTTAGAGTTCGGTTGTGTTTTTCCTTTTCTTTCCCGACAATCAA
>Ga0115013_10000528_pt1 | contig 23118 bp, 18 predicted proteins | sample SouAtlMetagenome_2_FD_88686 | JGI IMG/M metagenome (GOLD analysis project Ga0115013, IMG submission 88686) | Marine eukaryotic phytoplankton communities from Atlantic Ocean - South Atlantic ANT15 Metagenome | ecosystem: Environmental > Aquatic > Marine > Oceanic | place: South Atlantic Ocean...
GATAAATGTCTCTGCCTGAGGAAATATCCCTTCAGGTAGAGGCTTCACTTTCTTTTGGGAAAAGAGTGGAGTTGGCCGTAAGCCGGGTTCTGTCGTGGGCAACCATTCCTCTAGATCAGCAATCGCTCACTGATTCAAGCAACCTACCCGATCCCCATGCGGGCCACACGTTGAGGGATCCTATTTGGTCTTGCTCCGGGTGGAGTTTACCTTGCCACACTCTGTTACCAGAGGCGCGGTGCGCTCTTACCGCACCCTTTCACCCTTACCGGCATGTAAACATGCTTAGGCGGTCTTCTCTCTGCTGCACTTGTCGTCGGCTCACGCCGCCCAGACGTTATCTGGCACCCTGCCCTTTGGAGCCCGGACTTTCCTCCCCTTTCTTACGAAAGCGGCGATTGCCTGGCCAACTCCGCGGCGCATTCTACATGAAGTACCTTACAATAGCACCCTATTCCTGCTCGCTGTAAAAGCAGTGCTCAACGGCGTTTTTATCAAGCAGTTTGGTGATAATGAAAATTTGATCGCCCATTTCTATTTTGGTACTTCCTTTGGGTATAAGGGTTTCTTCTCCGCGGGCAATCATCGCCACTACCGTATTATCGGGAAGGGCTAATTCACTAATGGTTTTATGTAGTGCCGGCGATAACTTAGATACCTCTATTTCTATAAGCTCGCGCTTGCTCTTAGCGACTTTTACAATCTCCAGCGTGCTCGATTCCTTTACTTCATCGTCCAACACTAAGCCTAACTTACGCGCCGCATAAGGTAAGGTGGAACCTTGCAACAAGGCAGAAATAAGCACGATAAAGAACACGACATTAAAAATGAGCTCGGCGTATGGCATGCCGAATATTAGCGGAAATATAGCGAGTATAATTGGCACCGAACCGCGTAAACCCACCCATGATATAAGCAGCGATGCTTTGAACGAGAATTTTGAAAGCAATAAAATCGGCATAACCACCAGCGGACGTGCAATAAAAATAAGCACAAACGCAATTAAAAGGCCTTCTTTCCAATTAACAAACAGCTCGGTGGGCGTTACCAACAAACCTAAGATAACGAACATGGCAATTTGCCCAAGCCAGGCCAGCCCATCCAGAAACACAAACGTATTACGCTGATAAGCAAAGCGGCTGTTACCCACGACAACACCCGTAATAAAGGTAGCGAGAAAGCCGCTGCCATTTAAGTTCGCAGCAAGGCCAAAAGACAATACACCAAACAACATCACAAATACCGGGTACAAACCGATGGCCATTAAGGTGACGCGTCTGAAAAGCCATACTGCAATACCGCCGATAGCAAGGCCCACTATCGCTCCCACTCCCATTTGACTGGCAAACAGCGAAAGTAAGTCAACTGGCTTAGTGGTGCTGTCTTGAATAAGCGTAATAAGGCCGATTGTGAGGAATATGGCCATTGGATCATTCGACGCACTTTCCAGCTCTAGTGTGGATTTTATTTTTGAAGGAATGCGTATACCAGCGTTGCGCAGAACAGAAAACACTGCTGCGGCGTCTGTCGACCCTACAATAGCACCAAGCAATAAGCCCTTATAAAGCGGTAAATCGAGAATAACCATAGCGGCGATACCGGTGACCACTGCCGTACCAATTACGCCAAAAGTGGCGAGCAACACGGCGGGTTTCCACGCCTGCGCTATGGACTTTTTTGACGTTTGTAGACCGCCATCAAATAGGATGAGAATAAGCGCAAATGTACCAATGGCATGCGCAGCATCAGCATTATCAAAGAAGATTCGGCCGATACCATCTTCTCCAGCCAACATACCTACACCAAGGAATAAAACTAAAACAGGTACGCCAAAGCGCGGGGACAATTTACTGGCCAGTACGCCCAAAATGGCAAGCACTGCACTGAGTAAAATAATGTGATCAACTGCAAACATTATACGTTCCTTATTGCCCTTGATGCTCTCACGCAAATTATTTGGGTATGCGTGAGAGCATCAAGGGTTCCTGTTAATACTGCTACCTTACCGCGTTTTTGCACCAATGTATTGAGGTACAAAAGCACGCTGAGGTATTGGGGTTAAGGAACTTGTGCCGCCTAAGGGATGTGCGACAACGAAGCCTTAATCTCTTCTGCAGTAGGCTTTAACTGCGCTTTACCTTGTTTCTCTCTTCTACTGCCCAACAAATACAACAGCGTAGAGGTGATAAACAAGGTCGATGACGTGCCAATCACGACAGCAAAAACCATAGGGACTGCAAAACTTTCTACGGCATCACCGCCAAAAATAGCCATCGGTAACAATGCCAACAGCGTGGTAACGGAAGTGAATACCGTGCGGCTTAACGTGCTGTTCACGGCCTCATTAATGGTATCTGCCAATGGCTTGTTTGGGTCTAAACGCAATAATTCACGGATGCGATCAAGCACCACAACCTTATCGTTTATAGAGTAACCAATGAGCGCCAATAGTGCTGCGACAGCCGTTAAGTTAAATTCGATACCCGTAAGCGCGAAAAAGCCTATGGTTTTGGTTAAATCGAGTATCACGGTTAGCAGCGCTGCGCTCGCAAAATGCGCTTCAAAGCGTGCCCACAGATACACCAACATGCCGCCACCTGCGATAAGCAATGCTAGAATGGATAGCTCGGCAAAGCCTCCGCTGACTTTGGGTCCAACCATATCAATTTTATCAAAACTTACCTCACTGTCGGCCTGCGAAATCGCACGCTTTAGTGCGTCAGTCTGCTTTGCGTTGCTATTTTCAAGCTCGCCACTGCTATCTAGAACAGGTGCTCGCAATAAATAGTGATGTTCACTGCCATATTCTTGAATTGCTATTTGATCAAAGCCATTGCTTTCAATCACATTCCTTAGCTCATCGGTAGTAAGGGTTGGTGCGGTCAACTCAATCATGGTGCCACCGGTAAAGTCGACGCCATAATGTAAGCCTGGCTTAGCAAATAGCCCGATTGAAAGCACTGTTAGCACTACCGAAACAGCGAGTGCAATTTTACGCTTTGCCAGAAAATTAATACCGCTAAGCTTATCGCTTAACCGCAAAAGCGGTGATGAAAAGCGCAAAGGAACGCGCTGCTGCGCGCGATCTTGCGTATTCTTTTGCTTCGACTTAACCACTCTTAGCATTAACATTTTAGTTAGGGCTACAGCAGTAAATACCGAAGACACCAGACCAAGGGCAATTGTAATTGCAAACCCTTTAATAGGGCCGCTTCCAAACATAAACAACAAACTTACCGCTATTAGTGTGGTGAAGTTTGAATCCACAATAGTCGCGAACGCTTTATCAAAACCCACCTCTATTGCACTGGCTGCCGGCCGACCTTTTTTACTTTCTTCACGAATACGTTCATTAATCAAAATGTTCGCGTCCACCGCCATGCCCATGGTTAGGATCAAACCTGCAATGCCCGGTAACGTCAGTGTTGCGCCAAACAGGGTTAATGCGCCAAACACCAACGCCATATTGATACAAAGAGCAAAACTTGCGATAGCGCCCCACCTGCCGTAAATCGCTACCATAAATGCCAATACCAGTAACGCGCCTGCCACGCCGCTTTCCACTCCGGTTTGAATTGCATCGCTGCCTAAATCTGGCCCCACCGTGCGTTCTTCTATAATGGTAAGTGGCACAGGTAACGCACCAGTGCGAAGCATTAATGCGGTGTTGCCCGCCTCGGGCAATGTAAAGTTACCGGTTATTTCGCCACGACCACCTGGGATCACGCTATTAATAACGGGGGCTGTAACCACTTTGTCGTCAAGGACGATAGCAAGCACACGGCCGATGTTGTCACGTGTCATAGTGGCAAACTGCTTGGCACCTGCACTGTCTAATCGGAACGTCACTACTGGCTGGCCATTTTCACTACTTAAGACACCTGCCGCATCAGTAATATGTTCACCTTCTAGCGCCACTTTTTGCTCTAAGCGATAGGTATTACCCGCCGCATCTTGCTTATTCATAACCTGCTCAGACTGGCTATTCGCGGCCCAGTGAAAAGTCATTTGTGCGGTAGTGCCCAATAATTTTTTAACTTGAGTGGGGTCAGACATACCCGGCATCTGAACTAAAATGGCGTCTTTACCTTGTAGCGTAACGCTAGGCTCAGTAAGCCCCGTTTCGTTCAAACGCTTTCGAACTACTTCAACACTTCGGCTTAACGTGTCTTTAACCAGTTGTTCGGTGTATAGCTCGTTAAGCGTAAGGGTAACGGTGCTTTGCTTTATCTCTACATCAAGTGCACTTGAACCATTTGGCTGAGCGGAAATTTGGTATGCGGTGTCTTTTACCTTTCTCGCATCATCTGCACTACGCAATGTAAAGACGACACTTCCAGAACGACTATCTTTGTAAGTGAGTGAATGAGACGTTTTTGTATAGCGCACGTTTTGACTGCGCAATTCGCTAAGTAAGTCGCTCGAAAAGCTGTTGAGTTGCTTTTCAAACAAGGCGTTGGTGTCTGCGGCTAATAGCAGATGCGAACCACCTTGCAAATCTAAGCCTAAAGATAGTGTGGAAGTGGTGTACCACGTAGGTAACTGCTGTTTAATTGATTGTGGCAATATGTTGGGCGCAGCGCTCAGTAAACCGAGCATAACGATGAGCACATACACAAAGCCACGAAATGAAAATCGTGCCATTTTAGAATCCTGAATAATTAAATTTTTAAAGCGCCTTAATATGCAGCTAAGCGAACGTGCTAGCGCATTAAGGCAAAAAGAGAATTAGCTCAGGAATGAAGGTGGGCCGCGAGAAGGTTGGCGGTAGTGTTTGCGAGCACGGGGTACAACATTTGCCATACCCAAACGCAGCACAATAGCCAGAGCAATAAACCCCAAGGTCAATTCAACAATTGCCTCAGGTCCATCGCCTTGATCGTCACTGTTTTCTAGCTTAGTGCCGGTAAACCGTAACGAATAGCTCTTGCCCGCATAGTTAAATTGAGCAAGTGGTGACTGCTGACTTACTTCAACTTCATTATTAATTTGACCACTTTGGAAGCTTGCACTAAGGATGAGACACGAGAGTACCCATGCCATGAAAAGCGGCATGTAGGACGAAAACCCGTGGCGAAAGTTTAGTGCTCTCAAAGTAGTGAATTGTCTATATGTGAAGGAAAAGTCGCGCTTAAAACACGCGCTGTTTTATAGCGCATATATTGGGGTGAGTATACATTATTCAATATCGTGAGTAACGAGATTACCGTTGAAGCACATAATTTTTGGGTTTTACATTTCTGCCCATCGCTTCTTCTTGTAAGTTTACTCACTTGGATATAAGGTGATTTTTTGTGCTGTTTGTATATCAATTGGCAATGGAGCCATAGCATGACAATCACTGTAGGGATCACACATCATACTGAATACCACTACGATAGAAGTATCAGTATGTCACCGCACACTTTCCGCCTTCGCCCTGCTCCGCATAGTCGAACACCAATAAAAAGTTACTCTTTAAAAGTCTATCCTGAGAATCATTTTATCAATTGGCAGCAAGACCCGTTTGGTAACTACCTTGCACGCGTAGTATTTCCTGAGAAGACTAAAAAGTTCTGGTTCACCGTAGACCTTGTTGCCGAATTGACGGTTATTAACCCCTTTGACTTCTTTTTAGAGTCTTACGCTGAAACCTTTCCGTTTTCGTACGAAAAACGGCTGGCGAGAGACTTAACACCCTACCTTGAGACAGAAGATGCATCGTCTTTGTTTCAGCAATTAATTGACAATCAGCAGCCTAAAGAGCCTGTTGCTACCGTAGATTTCTTAGTGGGTGTAAACCGCGCGGTATACGACCTAATTGAATACGGTGTGCGCATGGAGCCCGGAGTCCAGAGTATCGACGAAACTCTGCAGAAAAAAGGCGGCTCGTGTCGTGACTCGGCTTGGCTATTGGTTCAGCTATTTCGGCATTTAGGGCTAGCATCGCGCTTTGTTTCCGGCTATCTGGTTCAATTGGCAAGTGATGAAAAGTCTCTTGATGGGCCAAGTGGCCCGGAAAAAGACTTTACCGACCTGCACGCATGGTGTGAGGTATACGTTCCCGGTGCGGGATGGATTGGCCTCGACCCTACGTCTGGACTTTTCGCGGGTGAAGGGCACATTCCATTGGCCTGTACCCCTGAACCACTGTCGGCCGCGCCAGTCACCGGTGCCATCGATCAGTGTGAATCGACGTTTAGCTTCTACAACAACGTACAACGTTTGCACGAACCGCCCCGTGTAACCAAGCCTTACAGCGATGCCCAGTGGGCCGCTATCGATAGGCTTGGAGGTCAAATAGACAAGGACTTAGTTAATGCAGGGATAACCCTCACCATGGGCGGCGAACCCACGTTTATTTCCATTGATGATATGGAAAGCGAACAGTGGAATACCGCCGCCGACGGCAAGGAGAAACGCATTTTAGCGCACACGCTTTTCATGAAAATGGTGGAAAGCTTTAGTAATAGTGGCTTTCGCCATTATGGACAGGGTAAGTGGTATCCCGGAGAGCCATTACCTCGCTGGCAATATGCCTGTTACTGGCGTAAAGACGGAGCGCCTATCTGGCATAATCAAGCGCTACTTGCTGACAACAACGCCACCTATTCTTTCTCGCAAAGCGAAGCGCAAACATTTGCTACTCAACTAGCCACGGCGTTGGGTTTAAGTGAAAAGGTTGTCGTCACCGCTTATGAAGACGTGCTGTATCATTTATGGCAAGAGGGTAACCTGCCGCAAGACCCGTCACCCGACGCCCCAGAACTGCTTCACGCAATGACCCGCAAAGGCTTTTTAGCCAAGTTGGAACAGGGTTTAGATACACCCGTGGGCTTTATTATTCCCCTCGCCTACGACACGGTTTTTGACGGATGGCAAAGTAGCGTATGGTCATTTAAACGAGGGCACTGCTTCTTATTACCGGGCGACTCTCCATTAGGTTATCGCCTGCCGTTGAGCAGCTTAGGCAGTCCAGATGCGCTAGCAGAACGGGATCCTGCTGACATGACCGGCACGCTCTCATCCCCAACGTCTCACAAAGGGTATATTAGTGAAAAGTCTGTATTAACCGCCCTTTGTTTAGAAGTGCGCGACGGAAAGTTATGCGTATTTATGCCGCCTGTAAGCCACTTTGAACATTATGCGCTGCTGCTGAACGCTATTGAGTCCATCGCTGATAAACTTGATATTCCCGTGATATTAGAAGGCTATACTCCGCCCTACGACAGTCGCGTTGAAAAGTTTGCGGTTACCCCCGACCCAGGTGTTATCGAGGTTAACGTTCACCCTGCATCCGATTGGCATACTCTGGTAAAAAACACCCATGCCCTTTATGCCATGGCAAAGTCATGTCGACTCGGTACAGAAAAATTCATGCTTGATGGACGGCACGCCGGCACTGGAGGTGGAAATCACGTGACAATGGGTGGGCCGACACCGTTAGAGAGCCCGTTTTTAAAGCGTCCAGACATTCTGCGAAGCTTTATTACCTATTGGCAGCATCACCCTGGGCTTTCCTATTTGTTTTCGAGCCTGTTCATTGGCCCGACTAGCCAAGCGCCTCGGGTCGATGAAGCTCGGGATGAAAGGCTGTACGAACTAGAAATTGCATTCTCTCAAATTCCCGATGGCGAAGTTCCCTCACCTTGGTTAGTTGACCGCCTCCTTCGGCACTTGCTGACTGACCTGACAGGGAATACCCATCGTGCAGAGTTTTGTATCGATAAACTATTCAACCCCGACTCGCCCACGGGGCGATTGGGCATTGTAGAGTTTCGCGGTTTTGAAATGCCTCCTCACGCCAGAATGAGTTTGATGCAAATGCTTCTTCTGCGCACGCTGCTAGCGTGGTTTTGGAAACAACCATACAAGAAGAAGCTGGTGCGATGGGGCACTGAGCTTCACGACCGCTTTATGCTGCCCCATTACGTTCGGCAAGACATCGCTGAGGTATGTAGCGACCTAAACGCAGCGGGCTTTCCCATTAAGCTTGAATGGTTCGATCCGTTTTTTGAGTTTCGATTCCCTCGCTGCGGTAGCCGTGAAGTCGGTCAAATTAAGCTAGACCTCTTTAGCGCTATAGAGCCATGGCATGTATTGGGTGAAGAAGCGACAGGCAGCGGAACTGCGCGTTATGTTGACAGCTCCCTTGAACGCGTCCAGCTCACTGTTTCAAACATGCATACAGACCGTTACATAGTGTCGTGTAACGGCCGCAGATTACCGTTAAAACCCACCAATATTCGCGGAGAACATGTAGCCGGAATTCGCTTTAGAGCGTGGCACCCTGCATCAGCGCTTCACCCGACCATTGGCGTACATGCGCCGTTGGTCTTTGATGTTTACGACAGCTGGGCGGGTCGCTCTTTAGGCGGATTTACCTATCATGTTAGTCACCCGGGCGGGCGCAACTTCTCTACTATGCCTGTGAACGCTTTTGAGGCAGAAGGAAGGCGTATTGCCAGATTCTGGGATCACGGTCATACCCCGTCGGTGGCATCGCCTTCCATGCCTGAGTGGTCGCCTCACTTTGCTACACAGTATGTGGTTGACCATGAAGGTCGCAGTGATTTTGATTTACCTTTGGAAGAAACCGAGAATGAAGAATATCCAAATACGCTGGATTTGCGCCGGCCTCCTACACTATAGTTTAAGTGACAATCGATTTTATGAGTGAAGATTTCACCATGCCAGAATGGCTTAGCAGCTATATCAATTCGAGCACTGCTGCGGATGAGAGCAAACGTCTGCTCAATACGTTATTTTCTCGTTTGTCAGGTCTTAACAGTGACGAGCTGTCCTTTAGAGCAAATGAAATTCGCCGACTAATGCGTAACAGTGGATTTGCGGATATCGATGAACGCCAGAATTGGCAGCTAGATCCCTTGCCTATGCTCATTTCAAGCCAAGACTGGGAAATGCTCAGCCGCGGTATTGAACAGCGAGTCTTACTGCTCAATAAAGTGCTATTAGACCTTAACACAGACAGGCACACGCTAACCAACGGCGTTTTCTCTACAGACCACTTGATGCGTCATCCTTACTATCTTGCGGAGAGCCACACGCTTTCCTCGTTAAACAACGGTGTGTTTCTAAGCGCGTTTGACATAGCCCAAGATGTAAACGGCGAGTATTTCATGCTGAACGATCACTGCCAGTTCCCTCGCGGTCTTGGACTGCTGCTGGAAAACAGGATTGTGGCAAGAAGGGTAATGAGTGAGGAGTTTGCTGAATGTGGTGTGCAGCGAATAGCAGGCTTTTTTGAGCAACTTCAACATGCTATTGACCAAGAAACCGCTGCGATTAATGACCCGCGCATTGTTATTTTGTGCAGAGGTCCAGACGATCAGTATTATTCTGAGCAAGCCTATCTTGCCACTTACATGGGGTACACCCTGGTAAGAAGCGCTGATTTAACGGTGAGGAAAGGACAAGTCTGGCTTAAAGCTTTAGACGGATTACGAAAAGTTGATGTCATTTTGCGCTGGATTGAGGACAGATTCTTAGATTCACTGGAACAAGTTGACTACTCAGCGTTCGGAATCCCGGGTCTAATTCACGCAGTCCGAACTCAGAACGTGGTATTGCTCAACCCCTTGGGCAATGGCGCTATTCAAATTCCTGCCATCAAAAACAATTTGCATAGGGCCGCTGAGTTTTTTGATGGTGAATCTTTACTGCTTCGCCAACAAGAAACCTTTCCCGCAGAAAACCTTACGCAAAGTGATTGGTCGGGATATGAGTTATTAAGCTATGTTGACCCTGAATTAAAATACGACGGTGAAAAAGACGCTGACGCTATTGCAAATACACTACAAACGGTCGCGTTAACCGACCTATTCTGGCGAAAAAAGGTGAATCTTTCGCATACGCCATTTTGGCACGATAAAGGGCTGGTAAGTAAGCCAGTCATTATGCGTTGCTATGCGTTGTACTCACAAGGGCAAGTTTTTATTCTCCCCTCAGCCATGTGTTTTACGCCCAAGGCAGCGCGCACCGATGGCAAAACGGAAATAAAGGACACGTGGGTTGAAACCATAGGTCCGCCACAAGAGCGTGCGCCTTCTATTCCCAAATCACTGCAATCAGATGCAGACTTAGCGCTAGTCGAGGGGCTACTGCCTAGCAGAACGGCGGAAAACCTATTTTGGTTGGGCTGTGCGGTAGAGCGAAGTGAAAACGTGATTCGGTTGGTCAGGGTATTTATAGACAAATTCACTGAGCTTGCCATTTATCCCGATGAGGCGCACAGAAATGCCCTGCTACGATTTAAATCTGGGTTAGAACAGCAGGCATTAATTTACCCTTACCTTACACCAGACGCAGCGAAAATAACCGTGAACGAAGGAGGATTCAAAGAACTAGTGATATCGCTAATTAACGATAATTCCTTCGCCGGCGGCCTTTACAGTAGCATTAATATGGTGGTGCAAAGCGCGCTGCAAGTGAGAGAGCTACTTTCTTATGACAGCTTGCGCATTATCGAAAGCCTAGAAGAGGAACATCACGAATTTAGTACCATTACCGAGCAGACGCCGACGCACAGATTACAAAGTACGCTGGATAAATTAATTGGGCTTACCATGGCGTTTAACGGCTCTATTCAAGACAGCCTGTCAAAGAGTAACGGCGCGTTTATGATAGAAATTGGACGACGGTTAGAGCGCAGTAAACAGCTCGTGTCTATGGTGCAAAATCTGCTGCAATTCCCTCTGCCCGAAGCTGAGCAACAAAACGTGCTGGAAATCGTGTTGGTGGCGCAAGTGAGCGCTATTACCCACAGACGCCGATACCGAGCGTTTCAAAGTCTCGAAACGGGATTAGAGCTATTGCTTTTAGATGCCGAGTACCCACGCTCATTAGCCCATCAAATCCAAAAAATTACCGAGCTTTGCGAAAGCTTGCCGGTAAGCGCCAAGCCCGGTTTTTTAAGTACCACAGAGAAAATTCTGTTGCAGTTAAAAGCAAGCTTCGCGCTGGCTGACAGACAGACCTTAAATATCAACACTAATCAAGCACCTTCGGGCTTAGTGTCTTTACTAAAAAGCGTGACATCACAACTGCAGAAATTTAGCGAAATGATGCAAACTCAATACTTCAGCCACACTAAGCCTGCGTCACAACTGCACTGGTCTGGCATTGGCACCGCGTCTGTACAGATCGTCGAAAAACCAATAGATGAGGAAGCGACAGCTCCGTTAGCCAGTGCGCCTGATGCCAGTAGTCCGAATGACAGTGAGGTGAAAAAATGAAGTACACCATTCGTCACGTCACTACCTACAAGTATTCCGACAAGGTGAGCCTGACACAAAACCATGCCCGCCTAATACCGCTAAACACCTTTAATCAAAAGAGGATTAGCGCCAGTGTCACCATTGTGCCTGAACCTGACTATCAGGCAGAGTTTAAAGACTACTTCGACAACACGGTAACGGTGTTTGAAATACCCACTTTGCATGAAGAAATGCAGGTCATCGCAACCAGTGAAGTTGAAATTCAAGGAGCACCATTACAAGGTCTGTTTGCGCACAATACGAATGGGAAAGCGTGAGAGATCAAATCCGCTACCCAGTAGATCAGAGCATGTTGGCAGCACAGTTTTTCACTATTCCTACTCGCTTAACGCAGGCCAATAAAGCGATTTTAGACTATACCTTGATGTCGTTTACGCCTGGCCGCTCTATCGTAGAGTCGTGCGACGACTTAATGAACCGCATTTTTAACGATTTTACCTTTGACCCGTCCTTCTCGACGATTAACACCCCAGTAAGCCACGTGTTTGAGCACAAGCGGGGCGTATGTCAGGACTATGCGCACCTAACACTTACTTGCTTACGCAGTATTGGTTTGGCGGCGCGCTATGTAAGTGGATATATCGAAACGATTCCACCACCGGGTCAGGAAAAGCTTACTGGTGCAGACGCCACCCACGCTTGGGTTGCGCTTTTTGTACCGGGCTCTGGTTGGATTGATTACGACCCGACCAACAATTTGAAACCCTACGACCAGCACGTTACGTTAGCTGTCGGACGAGATTTTGCAGATATCACACCGCTTAAAGGCATTATGTTTGGTGGTGGAAATCAGGTTTTAGACGTTTCAGTGGATATGAATCGCGGACAATAAGGAGCGTAGTTTGAGTAGTCAAAAACAAAGTCAGACGTTATCGAAAGCTGTGAGTCTGGAACACTGCAATTTTTCCGAGTTTTACGATGAACTGATAGATAAAAATGGAAAACCCCGCCCTCACGGTGCGCCGTTAATGGATTATTTGTCGCAATTAAGTGAAGAAGAGCTCAAAAACGCGCAAGACGCCGCCGAGTTGGTGGTGAAAGAAATGGGTATTACCTTCACGGTTTATGGTGAAGGAAGCTCAATAGACCGAGCGTGGCCCATCGATATCATTCCTCGCATTATCCCAAATAAAGAATGGCAACGCGTAGAAGAAGGGCTTAAACAGCGCGTAAAAGCCCTTAATATGTTCATCGACGATCTGTATCACGATCAGAAGATTATTAAAGATGGCGTTTTTCCTAAAGCGCTTCTCGACAAGTCCGTGAACTTTAGAAAGCAGTGCGTGGGTGTTTCTCCGCCCAACGGCATCTGGGCACATATCTGCGGCTCTGATTTAGTGCGAGATAGCGATGGCACGATTTACGTACTGGAAGACAACCTGCGCGTACCTTCTGGCGTGTCTTACATGTTAGAAAACCGCTCGGTGCTGAAGCGTGTCTTTCCAGACATGTTCGAGAAAATGGATATTCTTCCCGTAAACGACTATCCCTCACAGCTGTTCGACATGTTGTCGAGTCTATCACCGCGTCCTCAGGATAAGCCTGAAGTTGTGGTACTTACACCCGGTATCTACAACTCTGCCTACTTTGAACACTGCTACCTTGCTCAGGAAATGGGGTGTGAGCTAGTAGAAGGTCGAGATCTAACCGTAGAAAAAGACGACTGCGTATATATGAAGACGATTAAAGGCCTACGCAGAGTGGACGTTATCTACCGCCGTATTGACGATATGTTTTTAGACCCAGAAGCGTTTAACCCTGATTCGATGCTGGGCGTTCCCGGGCTAATGCGAGCGTGGAGTAAAGGCAAGGTAACGCTGATCAACGCGCCGGGGGCTGGCGTGGCAGACGATAAAGTGGTGTACACCTATGTGCCTGACATGATTCGCTATTATTTGGATGAAGAGATTAAGCTGCCTAACGTAGAAACCTACCGTTGTTACGAGCCAGAAGACTTCAAATACGTTGAAGCCAATATCGACAAACTTGTAATAAAGCCTGCCAATGAATCGGGAGGCTATGGCTTGCTAATTGGTCCAAAATCAACCAAAAAGCAGCAGCAAGAAACCCTTGCTCAAATAAAGGCTGACCCCAGAAACTGGATAGCACAGCCTACCTTGAATTTGTCTACCGTCCCCACTATTGACGGTTCTACAATTGAAGGGCGACATGTGGATCTTCGCCCTTTCATCCTTTCATCAGGTACTCACACCTATGTCACAACGGGAGGCCTCACTAGGGTTGCCCTTGTTAAAGGTTCCCTCGTGGTCAATTCATCACAAGGCGGTGGTAGTAAAGATACTTGGATTGTGGATTAGGAGGGACTGACATGTTATCACGAGTTGCTGAAACGCTTTATTGGACGGCGCGCTACGTTGAAAGGGCTGAAAATCTCGCCCGCTTGATCAATGTTAACAACCTCCTGCTGATGGACTTACCCAAAGGGTTTTCGCCAGGCTGGGAGCCATTGCTAGACATAACGGGAAATCGCGAGCCATTTGAGGCCATTTATAATGAATACAGCGAGAAGAATGTCGTTAAGTTTCTTACGGTAGACACACGCAATCCGTCTTCCATATTAAATTCCCTTCAATACGCAAGAGATAATGCGCGCACAATCAGAGACGTTATTCCAAGAGAAGTGTGGGAAACGCTGAACGCACTTCACTTATCGGTAAAAGAGAACAGTACAAGCTTTCTAAGTAAACGCGGGCGCTTTGCAAGTTTAAAACAGGTAATCAATCAGTGTTTACTAATGTTTGGAACCATGGATGCCAGCATGAGCCACGATGAAGGCTATTTCTTCTGGCGCTTTGGTGCGGCATTGGAGCGGGCTGATATGACATCAAGGATAATTGACGTTCGCTCATCGACCCTTACCGAAGACATGAGTGACCTGCCATTCGAAAACATCTTATGGATGAGCGTACTTAGAAGCCTGAGCGGCTACCAAATGTATCGCCAGAAAATGGGCGTTCGCATACGTCCGGGCGATGTGTTGTTATTTATGCTACATAGCAAGGAGTTTCCGCGAAGTGTGTTGTTCTGCTTGAACAAACTAAAGAGTTTGTTCCTCAACTTGCCCGACAATGAAGCGATGATAGAGCGAATTGACCACAGTATTAGTGATTTAGAAAAGCAGCCTGTTGCGACACTTCGAGGACGAGCGCTGCACAACTATATCGACGAGCTTCAAATTGATTTTGCCGACATTCATCAACAACTCGCGGAGCAATACTTCTTACATTAGTGCGCGTTTTTTCCGCGTCTGTCGGTGCGCAAAGCAAAAGAAGTTATAAGTGAACACAGGAAATGGAAGCCAGAACACAAAAGTAAGAAAGCAAAACAAAGCCCGCACTAAGCGGGCTTTGTTATATTCATTGCAAGCTTGTGTTGTCAGGTATTACACAACCGCGATCACATCTTCTTTTGCAAGGCGTGCTTTCGGTAAACCATGGTTCCAATCTTGCTCTGTATCTGGGTAGCCCATGGCAAGTGCCACTTCGCAAACGTGGCCGTCTAGCTCATCTTTAAACTGTTCGCCAAGCAATTCGGCGTCAACACCTTCCATCGGCGTAGACGCTATGTCTAAACGCGCCAGCGTGTGAAGAACATTGCCTAGCGCTAGATAAACTTGCGCTTTGGTCCAAGCCGCGTTGTTACCGTTCTCATCGGTGTTCGCTTCAGCAAATGCGTAAGCGCCCATGAAGTTTTCACGCATATCTTCGGGCAAATGACCAGACGCTACTTCTGCATCGACACGCTTTACAAATTTCTCTTTCGTAAATTTAGGATCATAGGCAAACAGAATGGTATGCGATGCTTCTTTAGCGTGATGCTGATTGAACTGATGCTTATTGGCAAAGCTATCGTGTAAACGCTGCTTGGCTTCATCACTTTCAACAACCACAAATTTCCATGGCTGAGAGTTGATTGAAGACGCAGATAGTCTCAACGCCTCAAGAATTGTCGCCAGATCATCAGCTGAAATGCGTTTACTCGCATCGTACTGTTTAACCGTGTAACGCTTATTTAAATCTTCAATAATTGGATGAGACACAACTAACTCCTCAATACGTCTGCTATTTGTTGTTCACGCATGAATGCTGCGAACAGAAAATTAAAGTACTCAATGAATATGGCGTGTATGGTATAGATTCAGCTTTTCAATGATAAGCCCCATAAAAAACGAATCAGTTTCAAATATTTTTTGATAATAAAAATTCGATAATAGTTAATACCGCCAGCAGCGTGCATTTCACAATTCATGGGTTAAGCGCTATGCTGATAAATAGAATTACAAAAAACCATTTAAAAACATTAGGTTTACCTTATGATCAGGCATTTGCTCCTCCCTCTTTTTCTCGCATCTTCTCCCGTACTCGCAGACAGTGGATCTCGCTTAATTGCATCTGGTGGTATTACAGGTTTCGAGGGCACTGCGGGTGGCGGCATTACGCCTTGGGCATTTATTGGCGGATACGCGAGTAAAGAAGAGGTCAGTTATTCGGCAAATATTCAGTACTTAAGCCTAAGCGATTATTCCCTTACAACAGCAGGGGCAAGTGTTAGTTTGTTTGACCGTATAGAGCTTAGCGTGCAGCGACAGCGCCTCGATATTGCTTCAGGGTTAACAAGCAACGTTTTCGCGTTACTCACAGAAGGTGCTATTACAAACGCCAACAGCACCACCATTGAGCAAGATATAATCGGTGCAAAAGTTAAGGTTCTTGGCGATGGCGTCTTTACTCAAAACTCATGGATACCCCAAATATCCATCGGCGCACAATACAAGAAAAACAGAGACTACGACAGCTCTCTTTCGCTACCCGACGGTACGACCCCCTTGCCCGGCGTAGGCGTACCAATGCTGCTAGGTGCGAAAGACGACAGTGGTACCGACGTTTACCTTTCAGCCACGAAACTGTGGTTAGGCACTCCATCAGGTTATAATTTACTCACCAATCTTACCGCGCGATATACAAAGGCGAATGTGTTTGGCTTACTTGGATTTGGTTCTGAAAACAACGATAGTGCTAAGCTCGAATGGGAGGGCTCTTTAGCGGTATTAATTAGCCCTACCACAGCAATTGGCACAGAGTTTAGAACGCAAACCAATCGATTAGGAGGCTTAGCTGAAGAAGACACCGTTGTTGATGCCTTTATTGCCTACTTCCCAAATAAATCTATTTCGATTACCGCTGCCTATGTGGATTTGGGCAATTTACCTTTGCAAGAAAGTTCTTCAGGATTTTATCTAACGGTAAACAGCACTTTTTGATAGGGGAACGAAATGATCAGACACTGCTTCCGGTTGATGGTAATTGCTGCTTTAAGCGTATTGATAACCTCATGCGCCAGCGCTCCTGAACAAAGCCTTTATGAAGAAATTGGCGGCCATAAAACGCTCAATACCATATACGGCGTAGCGATTACACGAATTTACACTGACCCCGTAATTGGTCATTACTTCAAAGGTGTTCCCAAAAAACATTTAAGAGATCAACTTGTATTGCAAACATGCGAGCTTATTGGCGGGCCTTGCGAATATGATGGAAAAACAATGTTGGAGTCTCACACGGGTCTCAATATTAAGGAGCGTGAATTTTACATATTGGTGGAGTATGTCCAAGGCGCGATGCGCGATGTGGGGCTAACCTATCAGCAAGAAAACCGTATTCTCAAGCTGCTAGCGCCAATCAAATACGAAACGGTATACCTGTAGGGAAGCGTGTATTTATCTGTCCTGTACACGCTGAATAAAGCAGGTACGTTAACGTTATAGTTCTTTTTATAGATACAACAATAAAAAACCCTCGTCTTAGCGAGGGTTTTTATATCAATCTAAATTAGCTGAAGCTTAGTTAGGCGTAATCGCGTTGTGGTAAACGTCTTGCACGTCATCACAGTCGTTAAGCATGTCCATGAATTTTTCAAACATCGGCATGTCTTCTTCGCTTATCTCAGTTTCGGTCTGAGGCATCCAGCTCATTTCTTCTGCAATAAAGCTAATGTCTGGGTAGGCTTCAGTTAGCGCTGTTTTTACTTGATAGAATTCAGTGTGTGGCGCGTAAACTGTAACTTTACCGTCTTCAACTTCAACATCAGTTACGTCTACGTCGGCTTCCATTAGCACTTCTAGGATAGCGTCTTCGTCGTCACCTTCAAATTGGAATACCGCTTGGTGATCGAACATATGCGATACCGCACCCTGTGCACCAAGTTTCGCGTTGGTTTTAGTAAAGCAGTTACGTACTTCAGTGATGGTGCGGTTTGCATTGTCAGACAAGCAGTCAACAATGACCATGCAGTTACCTGGGCCAAAACCTTCATAACGCATAGGCTGGAAGTCTTCGCCAGCGCCACCAGCGGCTTTATCAATCGCTTTTTCAATAACGTGGCTTGGTACTTGGTCTTTCTTCGCCTTTTCCATTAGGCGGCGAAGTGAAAGGTTGGTGTCTGGATCGGCACCACCATTTTTCGCACATACGTAAATTTCTTTACCGTATTTAGAATAAACTTTAGTTTTTTGGCCGGCAGTTTTTGCCATGGCGTTTTTACGAACTTCGAATGCTCTTCCCATCTTAAAATTCTCTTTCTCGCAATTTGAAATGCTGCGTTGGGTTTTATCGGGCTACCTGTTGCCTGACCGTTCATCAGGCGCATCGCTCTGCCTTACTTGGTAGCATTGCCGAACTCGACGTTTCAATAAATGGTCGAACGCGACGGTGCTAAAAATTGCCAAGCGAAACACTGCCCAAAATAACGGTAGGCTAAGCGACACAAAAAATTTGGGCGAAATTCTACCTTAATTTTCGTGTAATACCAATGTGAACGCCCCTAGAAAGGGTGTAGGTTGGTAGCTTTCACATTTTCAATGAGGTCAAAATGTACTCTGACCCCAAATTTATGCTTACGGCAAATGCTCGGTTGCTAGGTAGTCGTGTGACTGCATTTCCTTTAAGCGGCTAAGACAGCGCCTGAACTCAAAATTAAGTAGCCCCTCGGTGTACAAGCTTTCCAGCGCGACTTCTGCAGATATGATCAGCTTTACATTTCGCTCGTAAAATTCGTCCACCATCGCAATAAAACGACGCGCCACATCGTCATTATGCTGGCCCATTTCCCTAACATTGGCTAAAAGCACTGAGTGATAACAACGGCTTAACTCAATGTAGTCGCTCTGGCTTCTGGGCCCGCCACACAAGGCTTTAAAATCAATCATCAATACCCCGTCAGCGTTTCTAAGCGTCGGTATTTTTCGGTTGTTCACCTCAATATCTTCGCCTTTAGAGCCTTCTTCCGGAGCTAATTGAGAAAAGTAGCTATGCAAGTTTTCGGTGGCTTCGCCATCAAGTGGGTAGTGATAAATTTCGGCTTGCTCTAACGTTCTAAGACGATAATCAATACCGCTATCAACATTTACCACGCGGGTATTCTGATTGAGTAGATCGATAGCAGGTAAGAACCGCGCACGCTGCAATCCGTTTTTATACAAATCGTCAGGGACTATGTTCGACGTCGCCACCAGCACAATACCGTGACCAAACAGCTCTTCCATTAACGTGCCTAAGATCATGGCATCGGTTATATCAGACACGAAAAACTCGTCAAAGCATATTACCCGCGCTTCTTTTGCTAACTTAGCCGCTACCAGCTTTAGCGGGTCTTGTGCGTTTTTAAGCTGCTTTAGTTCATCGTGTACACGGTACATAAAGCGGTGAAAATGCACGCGCATTTTCTTTTCGAAAGGCAAACAGTCGTAGAATGTATCTACTAAATAGGTTTTGCCTCGCCCTACACCACCGTAAAAGTAGATGCCCTGGATACCAGGCTTCGCATGGCCTTTCCCAAACGCTGCTTTTAACTTTACCCGCCACGTCGTTTTCTTTTCAGGTTGGGTAAGTTCATCAAACAAACGTTGAAGTTCTTTTACTGCATTTTCTTGCGCCGCGTCGTAATGAAAGTCAGACGACTGAAGATCTAGCTGATATTTTTCCCATGGCGTCATCGCCGAAACCACTCCGTACAAAAGTCAATAGCGGCGCTTGCTGCACCGACCTGCTTGAATTTCTCAATTATGACCTTAATTTTAATGGAAATCACGGTAGAATCTCACATTGAAATTCGACATACACCGAATAAATGTCACGATGTATGCGCTTTTCGGGTTCGACCTTGCTATATTCAGCGTATGGTCGAAAGCAGCTTTTAGATCGTAGAAGTAAAGGTCGGCTGCAAGATGTAGATTGATTCGGAGAATATAATGGAATTGTTAGTATCTCTTGCTTTGTTAGTAGTTGGGTTAATTATTGGCTTTTTCGCAGGTCGCTTTTTTCAACAAAAGCAGGGCGCAGGCAATACTGCACAGACTGAGAAGCAAGTTAAAGAGATCCTCGCACAGCAGGCGCAACACCACATTCATCAAACTCGTCAAAGCTTAGAGAGCATTGAAAGCCAGTGCGAAACCTTAAAGCAACAAATTGAAGAGTATGAATTGCTGCTTGAGCAAGGCAGCGATGATGACAGCAAAGTTCCTTTTTATGGGGAACAAGCAACTACGTATTTACGTAACAACCTAAAAGGGTCTGACAAATCGAGAGTTCAGCGTGTATCTGACACACAGCCAAGAGACTTCGCTAACTCGGGTTCTGGGCTGTTCGTCGGCGGATCTGATAAGAATACCGCAGAAAAACAGTAACATCGGGAACTTTATCACGACCTCGGACTCTTTTAGTGAAACCATGCTATGTCGCATATAACATGAAGGAGTGTAAGCGAACATGAAAATGTCTTTCCGCCATTGTCTATTGGCGTCTGCCGTTGTTGTAAGTTCATTGGGCTTTACTGCTAGCACACAGGCGGCGTTACCGTTCTTTTCTGATAAGAAAGATGAAGTTCCCTCTTTAGCCCCTATGCTAGAAGAAGCTACCCCAGCGGTAGTAAGCATTGCGGTAGAAGGAACACAAACCTCTACGCAGCGTGTACCCGAGATGTTTCGCTACTTCTTCGGCGCCCCGCAAGAGCAGGTTCAAGAACGCCCTTTCCGAGGTCTTGGTTCTGGTGTCATCATTGATGCCGATAAAGGTTATGTCGTTACCAACAACCACGTTGTTGATAATGCAGATGAAATCACTGTTAAGTTAACTGACGGTCGCGAGTTTAAGGCGAAAAAGCTAGGCTCTGACGAGCAAAGCGATATCGCGCTACTTAAAATAGAACCTGATGATTTAAAAGCGTTACCGCTTGCCGATTCTGACGCGCTGCGCGTAGGCGACTTTGTAGTAGCTATTGGTAATCCGTTTGGTCTTTCTCAAACGGTTACCTCTGGTATTGTAAGTGCTCTGGGCCGCTCAGGTTTAAACATTGGTGGTTATGAAGACTTTATTCAAACCGACGCAGCAATTAACCGCGGTAACTCAGGCGGTGCGTTAGTTAACCTTCACGGTGAACTGGTTGGTATCAACACCGCTATTTTTGGTCCTAACGGCGGTAACGTCGGTATTGGTTTTGCTATTCCTGCCAATATGATGAAAAGCCTAATTGATCAAATTGCAGAATTTGGTGAAGTTCGCCGTGGCCTTCTAGGCATTTTAGGTAGCGATATTGACGCGGGCCTTGCAGAAGCCATGAATGCGGAAGTGAACATTGGTGCGTTCGTGAGCGAAGTGCAGCCAGACTCTGCCGCTGAAAAAGGTGGTCTGCAAGCCGGTGATATTATTACTGCCATTAATGGTCGTAAACTTCATAGCTTCCAAGAACTGCGCGCAAAAATTGCGAGTATGGGCGCGGGCGCTGAAGTTGAGCTCACCGTTATGCGCAAAGGTAAGAAAATGAATGTAGACGTTGTATTAGATGACGCTACAGACACGACAGTGACGGCTGCTCAAATTCACCCAGCCCTAGAAGGTGCAACCCTGTCTAACGGCACTGACGATGCTGGTAATGCTGGTGTAGTGGTTTCTGATATTGAGCGTGGTGCGCCTGCGGCGCGAATTGGCCTTCAATCTGATGATGTGATAATTGGCGTTAACCGCGTACGTACGTCTACGGTTGCAGAGTTCAGAAATGCACTAGACGAAGCCAAAGGCGTTATCGCACTCAATGTAAAACGTGGAAACTCTACGCTTTATTTGGTAATCAGACAGTAGCAATGTAGCTCTTCAATTACATCCTCAGCTCAGACGCGTCGGTGTCCAAGCTGAGGGTTGGCATAAAAACGGCGCTTTATAAGCGCCGTTTTTGTTTTCAGATGATAACCGTTGAAAACAGTGTGCTCCTAGCTTCCTAACGGGGCTTCTTTACGGACTCCTCTGATAAGCCGCATTCTCGAGCTACACCTATGTCCACGTAAATAAGGCTGTATGAACAGCATGAAAGGTTTTGAAGTACATGCTAGTGCAAATTGAGTTGCACAAAATTTGCGTTTCATTACGGTAGTTTATTAAATAAAGTGATATCCTTTGCCGTAAGATGATAATTTAAGAATGTTGCGCTTTAAGATTGTGAAGTAGTGCTGAGTTAACGGCACGTATTAATTAAGTGCGACAGATAACAAAAAGTGTGATTTGTGACTGGCCGCTCAATTTTTAACTTCTTACTAAAATCTGTATTTCTTGGCGTAGCTGTTGCTGCACTACTGTTAGTTTTCCTACCCGATCTACGTCAAGGCAAAGGCCTTGCTCAAGGGTTCTTTAACTCCCCCTCAGTAAGCGCTAGTCGCGAAAGCTATTTTACTGCTCTAAGTCGCTCTGCGCCTGCAGTAGTCAATATCTACAGCGTCAGTATTGAGAACGGTTCAGGCCTATTCAGAAATCAATCTCGTGGGCGCACCAATTTGGGTTCTGGCGTTATCATGACAGAAAATGGCTATTTGCTTACCTGTCACCACGTAGTTGCAGATGCAGATAGCATTTACGTAGCGGTTCAAGATGGACGTATTTTGGAAGCGCAAATTGTGGGCACCGACCCACTGACCGACCTTGCCGTGTTAAAAGTCACCGCTGATAACCTGCACATTATTCCTCAGGTGTCAGAACCTGACACCCATGTGGGTGATGTGGTGATGGCGATTGGTAATCCTTTCGATTTGGGACAAACCATTACTCAAGGCATTGTAAGCAGAGCCGGACGAAATGGTCTATCTAATTATGTTGATTTCATTCAAACCGACGCAGTTTTGAACCAAGGTAATTCTGGTGGTGCGCTGGTAGATAGCAATGGTATTTTGCTGGGTATCACTAACGCCAACTTCCAGGTGCTAGATTCAAATAATCGCGCTCGCAATGTAGACGGCATTAACTTTGCCGTGCCTTACGAATTAGCTAAGCGAGTCATGGATGAAATTATCAGCAATGGACGTGTTGTTCGCGGGCAGCTTGGTTTTGTTGGCGGTGAAAACCGCAACCGACCAGGCATAGACGTTTCAGCAGTAGCTAAAGGCAGCCCTGCCGACATCGCGGGTATCCGCCCTGGCGACATCATTGTAGCCATAGACGGCGTACGTTTAGAAAGCGCATCAAAAACGTTGGATATGATTGCCGAAACCGAGCCCGGTACTGAACTTGAAATTGAGCTCAGCCGCGACGGGCGTTCAATTACTCTTACGGCAACGGTCGCAGAGCTTCGCGCTGGTCAATAAGTATTGTTGGAGCTGGCAGATTAGTTCGGCTTCCCGAGTATAGAACGTGAAGATTTAATACTAGCCTGCATAGATATTAGACACATCGAGTAGGGTGAGGCGTCACCGCCTCATCCCTCTCACAGAACCGTACATACGGGCCTCGTATACGGCTCATGTACATAGTTATTTAGCGTAATTGCTAAACACATATCCCGTTGC
>Ga0115013_10000530_pt1 | contig 23100 bp, 14 predicted proteins | sample SouAtlMetagenome_2_FD_88686 | JGI IMG/M metagenome (GOLD analysis project Ga0115013, IMG submission 88686) | Marine eukaryotic phytoplankton communities from Atlantic Ocean - South Atlantic ANT15 Metagenome | ecosystem: Environmental > Aquatic > Marine > Oceanic | place: South Atlantic Ocean...
TCTGAATTTCTTGTACGATTCTGCCTATTACGATATGGACGGTGTCAATGAGCCTACCGCTTGTGAGCAAGGACGATTCGTGACCAATGATCATCCAGGCAACAGTGATGGAACCAGTACTAGTACTACTCCAACCAACTATTTTGATTTGGATGGTGTGCATTGGAACAGCGAAAAGAAGATGGCCGTCATCTGTGTCCAGATGTGGAGCGATCTCGGTGGTGAAAAAATCGATCAGGTGGAGACCATGGTCACCATCGAACGTACCTTTACCGGTCAATTGCCCTGGGGCCAATTGGAAGTCCAAGGCCGATCCAAGGACGTGTACGTGAGAGAAAAATTCAATGTGAACCAGCTACACGTGAAATCCTATTTGTGTGACATTGATGACAACGAAATCAATGATCCGGAAGTAACCTTCGTCGCGGGTCAAGCTTTCAAAGTTTGTGTGGAATACAATGACGACAAAGCGGAATCGGGCGATGACAAAGACTATGTTGTCACCGCGTTGAAGAACGTCATGTGCTGCAACGATCTTATTTGTGACGCATTGGTTGACGAGCATGGAGACAAAGTGGGCTTGACCGAATTGAGCGATCCGGGCATGGATGTCATGAGTTTCACGGGAGTCATCAAGTTCTCTTACATTACCGACGGAGACATTGGAGGCGGAAGCGGCATCTTGTTTTGCTCCGGCAAAGTGGATTTGGATGTGGCGTCTCGCAGAAGTCTCGAAGAAACAGCTCGTGCCCTCGAGGGAGGCGGATCGTCCACCTTCAGTCTCGGTATCAAGTTGGATCATCCTACCGAAAGCTCCGGTGCCGCCACCAAGGGCATGGCTTGGATGTTGTTGTTGATGACCGCTGCCATTGCTTTGATTTAACATATTCGTGATGTGCGCTTGTATACATGTTGTATCATAGCCTACTTATCGAGAGCCCAGAAATATATGTGCACCGTTTTCGTTTTATTGCGCATTTTCTGGGCTGAAATAGTAGCTTTTTAGTAAACGTAAATTTAATCAACAAAATTATGCCATTATTTTTTTTACGTCTCTTTTCATCATCGATTTCGGGAAGCGGATATAGTTGATCTCTTGCAAGCAAACGAATTGTTTTCCAAAATGGAGAAGAGGGATTCTCTGTGAGCTTGATGCTATCATCGTTGTGTCGATGACCAAACAGACGACAAACTATTTTTTTCTTCTTCCGTTGTGACACGACGAAGAATCTCGGTCGGTATGGTTCCGCGAGGGCTGGTGTTGTGGAGACAACGACGTTGTTGTCCTCTCTCCGTAACGACGCAAAGTTGCCATTCCCGTGTGCTGCGAAACGATCCACACTCGATAGGTTTCCATCGAAATCTCTGTGCCCTTTTCACCTCCAAAGAGTCATCATCGGCTTCCACTACTCCACTCGTGCAATTTTCGAATGCCAGACTGGCGTATCCCGAAAACAACGATGACACCGGAATTTGGAGTGATGATACTCGAAACGAATCATCCAACAAGGAGACGACAAATTCGAAGGAATCCTCCAGATTCTATCTCGAGAACTTTTCCGTCTCCGTGCCCCATTGGAAAGAAGATACCAACAAATTGTATCACCGCAGGGGTGGAATTGCCATTGTCGGAACGAACGGTTCGGGGAAGACTCTGTTGGGAAAGGCAATTATTGCGGAGGCTTCTAGGATAAACAACAAAATCGGCAGCAACAACCCCTACGTCGCATCGGGAACGATAGAAATGCCCCTTTTAGAGGAACAGCAGCAGCAGCAGCAAAGGTCATCGATGACGCCGGCCAAAAAGAACCATCGACACCTAAGAGCCAACCCGTCTCGTTCTTCGAACGCAGCAGCAGCGGCAGCCATCGTTTCCTTCGATTCCCACCGCAAACTTTTGCAGGAACGTGACGACAAGACCGGTGAGGTCGTCACCGCCTTCAAGGCGATTGCCACAAGCGGGCACGCCAAGCTGAATCCCGCCGCTCGCTTTTTGGTGATTCGGTTTGGTTTGTATCCTCTGCTGCATCGACCCGTTGACACACTTTCGACGGGAGAAATCCGCAAAGTCTTATTGGCCAAAGCATTGTCGACCAAACCCTCCCTGCTGATTCTGGACCACGCCTTTGACGGGTTGGACGCTCCCTCTCGAAACATTCTACAGGAGCTCGTCTCGAAAACGATTCGGGGATTTACCAACGATCTTTTGGTTCAGGGCGTCAATTCCAAGGACACGGGGGGACAGACCCAGGTGATGCTCATGGCGCATCGGGCCGAAGAACTGGAAAACATTCGAGAAATCGATACCGTCGCCTGGTGGGGTGTGGACGGTGGTGGCAGCAATAGCACCAATGAAAACAGCTGGCACGAGCTTCGACGCAAGGTAGACGATGGAGCGTTAACAGAAAACGATCAAAATCGCACGTGGTCGTCCGGAAAGGAAGTCTTGGAACGTGCCATGGGATTAAAGCTCACCAAAGAGTCGGAAAGTGCACCGGATTGGGAAGACCCAACTTTGCCCTCCCGTGAGAGTGTGCGAGCTTGGTGGCATTACGGCACAGAATCACCAACAATAACTGATTCCAAAAGCGGTCACGAGATTCTAGTCGAGGCCAGAAACCTGACGATACAAAAGGGTGATGCCACCTTGCTCCAGAATCTGTCTTGGAAAGTGCAAAAGGGAGAACGATGGATCATTGGGGGTGGCAATGGGGCTGGGAAATCGACTCTGAGCCGAATGTTGGCCACATCACTCAACAACTCTAGTAACAACGATGACGATCATTTGCGAGTCTTTCCGGATCAAAAGGACTCGAGGATTAGTTGGGTTTCGACAGAGAGTCACATGCAAACGCAACAGCTCTGTCAATCTTCCAAAACTGTTCTTACCACGAGAGAGTTTTTGCTCAACCAGTCCCATACTGCCTCCTGGGACCACACCGTTCTCCCAGTCCTAGAATGGCTCGGGATCGCCACAAATGAATCCTCCTCCAATGGACTGTTGGAGAGACCCTTTGTCACTCTGTCCCAGGGAGAGCAAAAGATGGTATTGCTGGCCTCCGCTCTGGCTGAACGGCCCCCGCTATTGATATTGGACGAGCCGTGCCAGGGACTCGACCTGTCGAATCGCAAGCGTCTCTTGCAAGTCGTGGAGAGAATTTGTCAATCCACCGAAATGGCGCTGGTCTATATCACCCACCATCTCGACGAAGAACTCCTCCCCGGTATCACACACGCCCTTCACCTCAAGGATCGGCGCGAGGTCTACAGCGGCCCGATCCAAGATTATTTTCCCGAACGGTTTTCCAACGATGAGTGAGCTAGTACTGGATAATGGTAGAAATTTCTTTGGCTATAAATCGATGTTTATTGAAAAAATATAGAATTGCTTTCTGTAAATACATTCACTGATCACTTGCAAGATGCCTCTTGGCATATTTTACTGTCATTAGTTCTGTTGATCAATTTGTATACGGGATGAATCGTTGCTCCTTTAAAAAGTTGGGAACGCCACAACGAATTCAAAGTGCGCTATAATGCATAGACTAAAGGGAATTTTGTGGGTTAAACTTTTTGATTTTACACTTTGCAATGCCAGAAACAATGCAGTTTGGAACAAAGGATCCAGCTGAAGCCTCAATCAAAAGATTCTCAAAATTCCCGTCGAATATTTCTCCGAGTCATGAGCGGGAGTTCGCCAATTTGGTGCTGCTCGCTGGCAAAGCAGCAGCTGAATAGGTATACGTTCCGGAGCTTTCTCCTTCTCATCCCTACAATTATTGTTGGATTTGAAGCAATCGTGTTACAAGGCGCAGGCCGCTGCGGCCCCCGATGCGGAAAACGAATTCGCCGCGGATCGAGATTGGTAGTGCTGTCGCGCCATTAAGGCAGCCTCCGGCGTGTTGGGAGTCACCCTTGGGATTCCCTTGTCGTGTCCCATGGCATCCTTGTCATTCGCTAGGTTTCTTTCGACGGCCTTTCTATTGGCTTCTCGGAGCGATTCTTTAGAGGGTGCGCAACCCATGGCAAACTTCTTGTTTTTGTTTTGTTTTGCTCTGTTACGAATTGTAGAAAACGAGGACAATTCTCTCTCTGCTCTTTCCTGTTTGCTATCTTTTGTGTTATGAGGGAATGCCAATTATTACAACCTTTATTTTCCTTTTGTTGCCCGGACGGTGTTCATGGTTCCATGCCGGTTTTCAAATAATACAACGTTCTTTGCTTTTCTCTTCGAATTTTTGAGCATCGCTTGATTCAATGGAATGAACGAGTTGCGCATCTTTCATATTGTGACCGTTGCGTAGAGTAATTTTTTGCTACAGGCTGTACGTACGTTGCAAAATTCCTCGTACGCGACTGAAATATTATCGATGACCCTGAAACTAAAATTTATTGGTAAATGGCATTGACCAGAGCTTTCTAGCGGAAAAGAGAAAAAGTAGCTGTCGCAAAAGGCCAATCTTTCAAAGCAAAAGCCACATTTGGGAAACGATCTTATCAACGTCGCCATAGCAGCAAGTCCCGTGAAAAAAGTAAGCGGTTATCGGAAGAAAACCAATACACAATATGGTAATGTCCATTAACAACGGCATCGTTTCACCGTTGCAGGCGACCGACGCTCGTCCCCGTCGGAGCAAGGATGAAAGAAAGAAGCGTGCTGCCAACCGTCGAACCAGAGGTCCTGTCAACACACTTGTGTTTCATCCCTTTTTTCTTCTGTTCGCGGGATTGTTGATGGTTTCGGTAGCGATATCCTTCTTTTTGGTCTTGAACCATCCGGAAGCAGTGGAGACTGGCGGCAGCGATGCAGTCGAAGATAAACAGCATTTGGAAGAGTTACATAGACGTGTTGAAGGAATAAAGAAGAGAATTTCCCCAAAAATTACGCCTGATGAAATCGAAGAGGAGGGGTCTTCGGATGATAATGAAGGCAACGACGATAAAGAAGTTACAGTTAAAGGTGTTGGCATTCAAGGCAAACATGTGGAAAAGAAGAACCCTGTGACGACCGAGAGGCATTCAGGCTACGATGCGGAGCTCACTCCCATCTACAAGAACAAAAAGCCCTTCGATACGACCCTTGAAACACCTCACCTGATTCCGAAAGCGCCCGTTCTGCCAGTCTTTGCCAAGATCGACAACGGCGAAAAGCTCATTGACGATTTGCTCCACAACAACAAACCCACCATTGCTGGAATTATTGCCTATTTGCAAAAATATCTCGAACAGCTGCACGAACAAAACAAGAGGAATAGTAAGCTTCAGCACCGAGATGTTACGGGACAAAACATCGACGAAATGTTCTTAATCAATGCGTACTTCAATCTCACTGAAAAGGTGATGGATCCGCTGGAGGACGCTTATCGTGGAAGAACAATTTTTCCTGTGCGGGAGGATGGTTCCCTCTTTGTTTCTCTAGCTGCCTTTCGCGAACACTTGCTAGGAAAGTCCATGATGTCAGCCTTTGACAAGGCCAAAGATCCCAGCAAGCTATTCATTGGAGCTGTCGTTCAGAACTGTTTCGGATTGGATGGAGTCGTCTGCAAAACAGGTTTGGAGGTTATTGGAAAAGACAAGAACGGGCACGACATGACTTCTGTCAGTCCCAAGCCACCAGATGAAAACGGTATCGAAGAATTCTGCAACCACCCGGATTACAAAAAGTATTGCGACAGCGGGCAAGTTCGGGTCGTGTACCTCCACGATACTGACGCTCTAGGTCCCCAGACAGCTCGATTCTATGCTAGCAAGTTGTGGGGTGGAGAAACCTACTTTATGCAGATGGACGCCCATTTGGAGTTCGCTCCCGACTGGGATGAATACTACATCAGCGAGGTTAAGGCTTCGAAGAACTATCCCAAATCGATTCTGAGTGCCTACCCACCCGGATTTAGGGAATATGATGGGGCCTTCAAGGGCGGTGGACGTGGAGAACGCCTTTGTGGATGCCACTTTTCCACCAGCCCCGTCGAGAATCAGATTCTACGCATCGAACAGCTGGGATTGACCCCGCTCGACGCCAAACGCCCAACGCAGATTCCCTTTATCGCCGCTGGGTTTTTCTTTGCCCATTCCTCCTTTTTGGGAGACGTTCCCTTTGATCCCTACGCACCGTGGTGTTTCATGGGAGAAGAAATCGCTCTGAGTATCCGGGCCTGGACAAATGGGTGGAACATCTACGCCCCCCGGAAAAATGTCATTGCCCACCAGTATCGGCCGGGGCGATTGGGTCTCCCCAAGTTTTGGGAGTCCGTTGGTCGGGATTCTGGTCGTGCATCATTGAATACACGGCTCCAGAAGCACGTCCTCCGACGTGTCAAGCACATGCTTACGTACCCATCCGATTCGCGGGAAAAAATCAAAAGTGATGGTGACGAGATTTGCCTCCACAACTTTGAGCACTATTCGCTGGGGCACGAACGCAAGCTGGAAGATTACTTGCAAATGACTACGATCAATCCATCCAAGCTCAAGACGGGAAGGATCGAGTGGTGTCTCAATTCGTCACAAGAGTAGATACGTGAACGAGAAAGAAAGAAACGAGAAATTGGTGAACAAATTGAGTTAAAATATAATATTGAAACACTATTTTTTCTGCCTTTTGAGCATTGGATTCGCCATGGTGATGGATCTATGTATTTTATCGATAATATAGTCGCACTCGTTTGCAGCTATGCTTGCCTGCCAATGCAATCGAAAAGAAATCTTAAATATTATGAATTTAGAAACAAATCAATTCCATAGTTGTTAGCAAACTACCAAGTTTTTCGAGCATTCTATCAGGCGAAAACAATAGTAAAACGCATGTCACTCCTTGTTGGTAGATTCTAGAGTATATGTATGACCTCATTTCTAATGATATATAGTAAAAGCACGGCATGTGCCACGGAGGAAAACTAGCTTTTCAGAGAGAGCGCAAAAAGTCCCATTCGTGTAGTTCTTTATTTTCTATAGTTACGCCAGGCTTTTCCAAAAGGTGTCCTGGATCCACGGCTCGACCTCCGTCAGTCCCGTGCGTTCATCAGCCATACCAAGAGCACATTGCTTGGTACCTCCTAGAGCCGTAAGGCGGGCATCCAGCTGCTGTGCGACCTGGTTGCAGTCCTTGGCACCCGTCGTTTGTCGGTCCAGCAACAGATTGGAATCCCCCAGTCCCAATACGGCAAAGGAAAGTTGTTCCGATGACATGAGGTCCTCCGGATGCGTCTTGCGCTTGAAGAAGCGAACAACACTCCCTCCGCTTTCGGTGGGTGCCTCGTTTTCGATAGTTTGTAGGACAAAGCACAAAACTGTCTTATCCTCGCTCTTCGTGTGGTCCAGAAGGGTCTTGGGACGCTCCGAAGCACAGCGAAGGGTTACCTCAACTCCGGTGGGTTTCTGGCTCTCTATTTGTTCCGCCACGTCCTTGGCGAGGTCTCCTCCGTAAACAATCACGATTTTTGTGGGCGCCATGGTCAATTCCGATGTTTGGGGTGAGGAGTTTGTTGCTTTTGGCAGCAGCAATGAGATAGTTGCTTTTTCGAGCTTTGGCAATCGACGAAATCCCACCACAAAAATGCGTCAGTCGTGCGCTCTTTGTGATGCACGTGCAAAAACCTCTCTCAAAAGTCTCCCCCCATCCCTAATTGGCGTTGTGAAGCTCCCTCCATCTCTCATCATATATTTGGGAAGAGTGCTGCCATAGCCTGTGTTCATAACACTCACTCTACTACTATAGACTGGTTGCAATGATAGTGGTATGCAAATATTGAGGATTGCCGTAGCGATTTACATTTTACTCTTCCCACAAGCAGCAGCAGCAGCAGCAGCGCAGCACCTCATGGTGCCCCCAGTCACTGCTGGTGATGGGAGGGGTGTGTTGCAAAGATGCAGTTTCTAGCAAAGAGGAAGCCAAGCGAGTCTTGGTAGCAGACATAAACTAGTTTCTATGACTCGCTATTAGTTCTACAAAATTGATTTTTTACAGCAGAAGGAAATCTCTGCACGGCCTTCGGACTCACGGACTCGCTTGACACGCCTCACCCTTTCTTTGCCAAATCTCCTTGCACCCCTTGGTATCTATCCAGAAGGTCGGATACGTCCGCATGGGATGGAGGTTATTGATGATTACCCCCATGCCAATGGCCACGAGTGTTCCGGTGATCTGCAAAAGAAACATGTTCCATCCCAAGACCTGGCTGCTGAAAATCAGTGCCAGAGCTCCTCCCGGTGGAGCCAGAGTGCAGGTTCGAGACATGATGGCAGACGTCAGAGACACCGCCAGCGACATGCGTATCCCGAGGCCTACATTTGCACCCTCGAGATAACCAATCAATTTGCCCACTATCATTCCGATTATTGCCCCTATCAGCAGAGACCGGGGTTGTGCGGGTGCGGCAGACGTCATGGCAAAAATTAAAATACAGGTGGCTCCAAAAGGCCCCATTACGAGAGGCGCAAAGAAGGAGGAGGACTCGTCCGAATTCATCCAATCCCTGATGATTTCACTTCTGGAGCCGCTGATGTTGATCTCGCTTTTTGCGCTATCCTCCAAATGTGTAAAGTAGGCGTTGAGCATTTGAATAAGATAAATGGTAATGAAGGATCCAATAAAGGTGAAAAGGGTTTGGATCCAGCACAGGGGTTGTGGACCCTTGTGGCCACCCCCCTTGAATTTTCTAAAGTAGGTCGTCACTACCCCAACAATTTTGTCTTCGCAATAGCGATCGTCGTCCTCCTCGTCGTCCCCGCTTAGGATACAATTGATTTCCAGTGTGCTCATAGTCTTGGGTCGTTCCTCCTCTGAATGCACGCTGTCGTTATAACACAGTTCCGGAGGCATCGATTTTTGTGTTTTTATTTTTGTTGGCTGTCCACTGGAGTCGCTGGAGGTGGAATCGCGATGGGGAAGGGTAGTGTGGGTGAGGTCGATGGGATTCGGTTTGCACATAGGCTTGCTCGGCCGCCTCTTCGGCAGTGGCAACTGCTGAAAGGCCTCTAACGCATATGTATTCGCAATGTGGCTGGTAGCGGACCGCAAAAAGCATTCGGATCTGGACGACGGATGATTCAAAGGATTGTTTTCTGTCGTTTCAAATACCCAACAGACCATTCCCCGATGGAAATGGCGATGGATTCCGCTCGACTCCAACGACAGCACCTCGAAGGGAATCGATCCTACCCAATTAATAGACGTTGCCGAAGAAGCTCTCGAAGAAGATCTTGCCGAAGAATTCGTGCAATCCAAGTCTCCGCTGTCGGTGTTTGGACCAAAACGGCGCCACAGAACGCTTTTATCGGAACTATCCTTGTGGCGACTCCACAAACGGTTTGCCGATCGTTCTCCCAGCATTGTCGAACAATTATTGTCTGCTCTTTTGGATTCGTAGAGAGGATTAACTTTTCTGTGATTGCCACTCATTGGTATCGTAGAAGATGTCGATGATATTGAATTGTTGCGGTTGTGGCCCTTCGACGACTGATTCCAACAATAGACGACGTCGGGGGCAAAAGCGGAACTGTCTCGATCGTCGTTTTCCCCGTTGGCAGTCCCAGTCCTCCTCGACAACCAGAGCTCGCAACTCACTACCCCAAAAGTTAATGCCCGTTCTTCGTGATATCGAATGGTCTGGTCCAACAACCAACTATCGGCGGCGTGGCTGTCCGCTTCACTTTGACCCGATAGGCGCTTCATGATTTTTTTATACATGAACTGTCCGTGTTGTTGTTTGTCTTTTTCCGTTTCCTTGTTCTCTCTCCTGTCTTTCTGCTGGATGGTGTGACTATTGGGAAGGAAGAGAATATTATGCCGAAAACGAACCAGAGTGTGATGTACTCTGAAGTCGCTCTGGTCTTAGTTCCAGTGTATGCTATTCACGGGATTGTTGATGCAAATGTAATGGGGGTGATCGTAATACTGCGCATGCACAGAATTTTCACTTCTCAGTTGAAGTGCTTCTCTTGTCGGAACTTAGCGCGATATTTTGTCTCTCCCCACGAACATCGTTGAAGCTTCGTAGTCCGCCTAATTAAGACTAAGGGTTATTTGAACATTAACTAGCTTTTTGAAACTAGTGGAAGCGTCTGTTAAGTCAGAAAGCATTGAATAGTGCCTTTTGGGCGACGGCAACGCGAATTTTCTCTTTTTTGTCGTGTATAAAAGCATTCGGTCACAATTAAGGGTCATTTTTGATGACAATATCACCCCAAGGGATTTGGGGGAAGATTTTGAGCGGACAGATTCACCCACACCTGGATTTCGATTTTTTGGAGTCAACAAAGATTTTTCCTTTGATGGATTGATAGGATGGAATTTAGTTTGGGAGGCCAGAAAAGATGGTTTCCACGAGTCAGTGTTGGACAGTTGTCAGGATTGTCTTTTTCCTTTCTTTAGGATGTTTGTGGGAAAAGAATCTTGTGCTGGCTTCGATAGGGGAGCCCACCAATAGTCACCCTCGCTCGGACAAACAAGACACCAAAACGTCGTTCGAAGCCAATCACAATCTTCCAACAACCATCCCCCGTGCCTGCATGCCTCCCAAACACCACACCTATCTTTTTTGCAACACTTCTCTACCACTTTCCGAGAGAATCGATGATCTCATCTCTCGATTGACGCTTGAGGAAAAGCCAACCCTGCTCACCGCCCGCTATTCTCCCAAGAGTTCCGTCGACCGATTGGGCATCCCCGAATACAACTATGGGAGCAGCTGTATGCACGGAGTCGAATCGAGGTGTACCAAAGACAACCGTTGCCCAACATCCTTTCCAAATCCAAACTCGTTGGGAGCGGCCTTCAACCGCACTCTGTGGAACGCCATTGGCAAAACCATGGGACTCGAATTGAGAGCGCTGTGGCTACAAAACGTCGGAGAAAACAATCCCGAGGCCCTGCCCCATCTCGGTCTGGATTGCTGGTCTCCCAATCTCAATGTACAACGAGATCCACGGTGGGGGCGAAACCTAGAGAGTCCCTCGGAAGACCCATACCTCCTGGGATCCTACGGGGTTGCTTTGGTCAGGGGGCTACAAGACAATCCCGATGTCGACCCCCGTTATCTACAAGCAGTGGCTACCCTCAAACACTTTGCGGCACACTCGCTCGAGGGACGATTCTGGGACCGGGATGGAAAATGGAGGCCGCCCAAGAAAGGACACGAAAATTCATTTGCAGAAAACAATCATACCACACGCGGCGAGAGTTCCAAGATCAGCCGACACAACCAAGACGCCCATGTTTCCCTATATGATTTGACCACGACCTATCTCAAGGCCTTTGAAGCTTCGGTTCGAGAGGGGGGAGCTGCTGGGATTATGTGCGCATTCAATCGGATCAACGGTGAGCCCGTATCGGTCAGTGAAACTCTCTTGAAGCGTGTCCTGCGGGAGGAATGGGGCTTTGACGGGTACGTCACCAGCGATACGGGAGGCCTCAACGACGTCAAAGACGGCCATAAATACACGCATGATTGGCCAACAACGGCCTCCATGGCCATTTCTGCCGGGTGTGACGTAGAGAGCATACCCCCTCGTGGATACAGTGGAAATAGTGCCGTCAGGAAAGGCGTTGGTGGCGTCAAGGGCATTTACATCGATTTTCTGCCCAGTTCAATACGCAAAGGAACTCTGAGTGAATCTTCCCTCAACGAAGCACTCCGACACGTTTTGAAAATGCGCTTTCGGCTGGGCTTGTTCGATCCCATTGAGGATCAGCCCTTTTGGAATATTTCACCAAACATCGTCCAGTCCCCGTCGCACGTTCAATTGTCCAAAGAGGCAACGGCACAGGGCCTGGTTCTCTTGAAAAATGAAAATGGATTGCTACCTCTAGCGATTGACAATTCAACCAACACTACTACTACTACCCTGGCTCTGATTGGGCCCCACGTATACGATCGAGTCACAACCATTGGTAACTATCACGGTGAGATTTGTAAAGACGATCTCAAAAACAAGTGCGTGCCCTCCTTTGCCGAAGGCTTTTCGGAAGCGATGAAAACGCACAGTGTTGGTAAGGTACAGATAATAGTCTCGAAGGGTTGTACTGTAGTGGGAAACGATACCAGTGGCTTTGATGATGCTATAGAGGCGGCTTCGAAAGCCGAAGTTGTAATATTCCTGGGTGGTCTCGATCTCCACCTAGAGGCAGAGTCAGAGGATCGGTAAGTTTGATAACTCTGCCATAATTTTTTGTAAGCTGTGCGTGTTAACACTTGTCCAAGCTCATACACAATATACATTGCCTTACTTTGTCAAACGGTAGGCCCGACATTCGTCTTCCAGAAATACAAACACAGCTCCTTCAAAAACTCGCCAGCGTCAATCCGAGAATCGTCTTGGTTCTCTTGCATGGTGGTATGGTAGGACTCGACAATGTCTTGGATCACGTCGAAGCCATTGTCTCTGCAGGTTATCCTGGTCGCTACGCGAGCAAGGTTCTCCCCGAAGCTTTGCTGGGGGTCATCGATCGCGGTGTGTGGGGAAAGTCTCCGGTTACCTGGTACAAAAACTCGTTTGTGGATGAATTCAACATGCTGGATATGGACATGGGAAAGGCCCCTGGTCGAACCCATCGGTATTACACGGGGACGCCAAATTTTCGGTTTGGATTTGGGCTCAATCCGCTGACAACATTTGGGTTGACCAACCTCAAGGTTATTGCTCTTTCCAAAAAAATATCGACTCATAAAACTTTGGATGCCCCGGAAGGAAAGCTTGTTCAAAAGTGTCTGTCGAGTATCGAATTATCCGTCAAAGTAAGCAATTCGGGACATCGAGCTGCTGATGAAGTTGTCATGGGCTATTTCTCTCCGAAAGATATTCCAGAATCCGAAGCAGCATCGAAACTCCGTCTGCAACTCTTTGGATTCGATCGAATCCATTTGCAAGCAGGTCAATCCCAAAATGTTTCGTTTGTCGTACAAGTCCATAAAACACTACGGCTGGCTACGGGTTCTGGAAAGCCAACGACTTTCCCAGGCAGGTATATCATACGAATTGGTAACGGTCTGGATTTCTTGGAAACTGATGTGACTGTAGCAGAGGACGGTTGTTTCCAAATGGAGAATCAAACTGATCCAAACGAAGTGATTTCATGACAAGGGGTCATGTAGAATGAGATTCTTTTGAATATTATTCGTTGAGTTAAAATGGCAAAGTGTCCATCACGAGAATGCCCATAGCCTTATTCAACGAGGGCAATTCTTTCCTATTTGATGAATTCTACTCTAGTAAATTGATTCAAAACGACTACATATACAAACCAACAAAGCTACGAGGTAGTGTTGACTATTTGTTAAATTCTACTCTGATTGAATGCTTTTACGTTTGATGTTAAAGAATTGTTTTATGAATACAGTACAAGTCTAATGCAAAGGTATTTCTTTCATGAAAGATAGATAGCGTGGAATCGATTCCTTGTGGTGTGTTGGAGGGGGTTATTTTTCAGCGCCGGAATCGGCTCCTACGACTCAGCATCTTACGAAGGGCCTTCCATTCACAGGCCCCAGGCAAGAATTCCGGAAGGACGGATTGCTCCGCGGCGTGGGCCAAGACCTTCTCGCTTGGGTAGTTGATTTTTTGGCCAGTCTGGAGACAGGTCAACTGTGTTTGGCACGCCTTGTCGAAGTAATACGCCAGCACCCACGCCTCGCCAAGCGTCCTTCCAAATGTGCAAAAGCCGTGGTTTTCCATGAGCAGCGTGTTGATCTTCACATCTTTGATGGATTCTCCGAGCAAAGCCTGTTCCTCCCGATCATTGGACACACCGTGCCAAGGGTGACGGCCCACTCGTCCAATGAAAGGTGCTGCCTCCTGTGCCATGGGAACGAAACCCATTTCCAGGCAGGACACCGCTACCGTGGCGGGTGTGTGGAGATGGACAATAGCCCCTACGTCAGAGCGGGCCTTATATATGGCCTCATGGATGATGTCTGCAGTGATGTTGCCTGAGCTCTTGACAAGATCTTCGGGACCAATATCATCGAACATTCGGCTTCCAGGGGTAATGAGAAAACTGCCATCCGATAGCAAAACCGATATGTGATTCCACACCAGTTCGTCCATCCCAAATTCTCGCGTGATCTGGTAGGCATCGCTCAGTTCCAGCCGCATGCGCTCTTCCTCGAGACGGAGAATACCACGCTCTTCGAGGGTATCCTCTACCTGATTGGGAATATCCTCTACCAGCTCCTTTCGAACATACGATGTGTTTGTGGCGAAGTGTGGCGTAATGGTGCAATTTTTCAAACTCCACAGATCATGATCGGCTGGGAGAGGTTCTGGATCGGTAGTGTCCAATATGGCATGACGAACAAGTCCCTCATTCAGGGCGCGAAGCATCCCTGAGGTTTCGACGACCTTTCCACGGGCCATGTTGATAAAGATGGCCGTATTCTTCATCATGGAGAAGGAAGAATAATTGATGAGTCCAGTTGTCGATTCCGTCAGTGGAACCATTGGTATAATAACGTCGCAGGTGCTCAGAAGATCCGCTATTCCCACGTGATACATCTGGTGGGTTCCCTCCTCGAATCGGCAACGAATTTCGTTAGGGACGTGGTATACGAGCTCGCAATTTTTGGAGAGAGATCGAATCCGCTTGGCAGTTTCGATGGCAATGGCACCCATTCCAATGAATCCAATTCTGCTGCAATCAAGATCCACACCATCGGAATTCCAGGTTAGATTCCATGACTTGCCTGGAAAGGGCACCCCAACGTTCTGGAAACCGTTGCGGAGACCAAAAATAACATTCGACAACAGATAGTCAGCAACAGATTTTACAATGGCAGAACGAGCGGCCCTTCGAATCCTGATCCCGCGCTGATCCGCCGCTTTGACACAGATGTGATCAAGACCGGCAGATAGGGTCACAATTAATCGGACGGTGCTAGGAAGCTCCATGATTTTATCGTAATCGAGTTTCTCTCCAATGTTTACTACTAAAACGTCGGTTCCAAAACGGAGATCGCCATCGAGAGAATGGACGCTATAGTTGATCATAGTCCTTGGCTCGGGTGCAACAGGAGGCTCGCTCATAAACACCACATCGTAGGGTTTTCGACCCGATATTATCCCCCATTTGAAGATTCCGCGATCGGCCTGACCAATCTTTTTGCTCAAACGGACTCGATGCATCTTTAACAGCTGGAGATTTCGACCAACGTAGCTTCCAGATTCTATCATATTCTTGATCTTTCTTAACAGGCCATGGAGAGACACATTAATTTCTGCTGTGCAATCGATGAACTTGACCTCGGACCAACCGGCTTCGGCAGCCATCTGGACACACTCCGAGGGAGTTGCCCAGTTGGTAATATTGTGTTCTTTGACAAAGGCTTCCATTTCTTCGTTCCCATCCTCTCTTTCACCGCGCATAAGATCGGAGATGAGTAGCCAACCCCCACCCTTAGTGACGCGCAGGGCCTCCGAAAATGCGTGCTGCTTGGCAAAGGCGTGAATAAAGGCATCCTGCGACATGCAACCATCGAAAACGTTGCTGTAGTCAGAATGGAGGCGCTCGTAGGTCCCCTGAACAACATCGATCTGGCGCCCTAGTCCCTCCTCATCCGATAGGTTACGGTTCTCTGCGCTCTGCTTGGCACATACGTCGATGCAAGTGAAATAAATGTTCTTGTTTTGCTTGCAGATCCATCGAGCAGCTGCGCCATTTCCGGAACCCATGTCAAGATAGCGAACACAACTGGGCTTGAATGTAGATTCTGTACCGTTGGGGGAAGATAGAGCGCGATAGGCCGGGCATGTACTCTTAGCACGTCCCCATAGCCATGCCGTCATCCGATCTGAAGATTGGTGCATAATGGCTCCAAGACCGAGGAATTTCTCCTCTTTTTCGGGCTGGGTTGTTCGCAGCGTAAGATCGTGAAAACGGCGTTTTGCGAGCATGTTTTCGCTCTTGACGATTCCGTGCAGGTGAAGCTTTTTTTGCATGACCTTGGAGCCAAGCTCGAAGGCATCGTTATAGGAGAGGTTGGTTTTGTCTCCCGCTGCAAGGCTATAAACCGTAGCGATTTCTCCGAGGTCACTCATGCCATCGGCAACCTCGAAGATTTCTTTCCTGTCAAGCGTTAACAGAACTCCTTCCCTTGTTTCCTCATCGGGGGGTAAAAAGTCGTCGGAGACAGACACAACAGCCTTGCTACGAATCGAAGAAATATTGCACTCCTCGAGAGGTGGGCAATTAGGGGAGCAATAGACGATTATATCCCATTCAATCTTAGGATTTCTGGCTGATTCCCAAGGAAGAAAAGCATTCGATGGGATTTTGGAGATCGAATCATGTATGGTTTTCCCCTTGGGGAGCTCCCGAATTGTCACGTCTGGATCGCTCAGTGTCACCGTGCTGATTTCCTTCGTGAGCAAATGGTAGAGTTCTATGGATAGGGGGGTAATTCCCAACAGGAGTATGCGCGGATTCGTCCATTCCTTGGCCTTGTTGAGGGTTACAATCGATCCGTAGGACGAATGCGCTGCACTCTTGATGGCAATGTTGTTCATGATCGCCTTCTCCGTGATGAGGGCCTTGGGGATGGGATAGTCAAAGTTTTCGGTGGCTACCGCTAGGGAGCCCTTCCTTTTCCTGGGATTCATGGGCGTATACGATCCCTCGCTCGCGTCATCCTTTTCTTCGTCATCGCTGTAGAGCTCGTTTTCGGCCTTCTTTTCTTCGTTTTGAATCGATGGCTTGGAAAGATTGTACGACTCGTTGGTCTTGTACATGTGGACAAGATCATCTTTCGACAGATTCGCAGGAAGGCAGAGGATATTTGTTTTGGTGAATCGCTTGAGCTCTCTGACCAGGGCCGTGAGAAGCAGTTTTCGATTGTCCTCCGTAGCCATTTTGGGGGATTGGAAATACAAAAGGATCCCCGCTCCACCCAGGGAAAGTCCCGTCGACGTACATTTGGTGCTCGTCAAATCGGCGGTCCGCTGGAGATAGAGGAGGGCCGAGTCGATGGTGTCCCAATCGACGCCCAAAACCCCAATGCTGACCCGGGCGGCGGAGAGCCCGTAGTCTCCGTAGTGGTTCACCACCACGAAGCCACCACCAACGTCACCAACCTCAAAGTCGATGATATGAAAAGGAACCGATAGGGAAGAGTGCTGCAAGAGATCGGTTCCGCTTTCTACTCGAATCATTGTTTGGATTGTAGTTGGGATTTTTCAATTTCTCTACTGCATTAGCCTCTCGCTCTTTCGATCTTGTCGTTGCCTCTGCTTCCTCCTATGGATTGCGTCTGATGAAACACGGTTTGGTACGCGCAAAATAGTCTGTGTAGGTACAATGGGGCCTTTGAGAACAAAACTTATGCACTATGGCATCGTTGAAGTTGTGGTTTCGATGGTAGTACGTGCGTTCATTGGTGGATGGAAACCATCCAATCCCAGATAATCACTGCCATGATACCGGTGTGAATTCGAGCATTTCTCACAGAACAACTCTTTTCTATAGTATTTCTTACGTAAGAAATGACAAGCGATGAATGATGATGGAATCTCGGAATGCAATTCTGATCGGAATTTCGTAATCTCATCCAAGAACTTAACTCTACGAAACTGCTCTGATTGGTTGGAATGATTCCTTCAAACAAGCCTAGTCGGAAAAGTGGGAACTTAACTATTCTGCTCCGACGTGGCCGTCTCGCAAATCTCGGAAAAAGAGAGTACGTAGTGTAGTGTACGCACGCATGGAAAGAGAGCACACGGAATTTTATCGCAAAGCGAGTGTTTTACGAAATTACGCGCAAGGATCGCACAATGATGTTCATTTGGAAAAAGATCGATTACATTTCTTCGTTTGAATTTTTCTTTTCGTGTTTTGGCGGCATTCCAACAACCAATTGATTCCATATCAACATAGTTCAGACAATACTAGCTATAGAACACCACAATGGCACCCCTCGTGGACGAATGCGAAATCAAAGGTGACTTTACGGATCAGCAATTCTCTGAAAATGAGGTCGCCGACAAGGTTGTCGAGCAATGTAAGTGTCTCTGGTTTTGGCTGACGTTATATCCTATGAAATGCTCCGTGTGAATTCATTTCTTTTTTCATTTCTGTTTCCTCCACTTCTTCGCAGACGACGAAAAACACGCCCGGGTCTTTTACAAGTACGTGATGGGTGGTGGGGGTTTCGACATTCATTACGGAATTTTTCGCAAGGCTACCGATACCGTCTACGAGGCTTCCAAGGCAACCAACGATCGTTTGTTGACCTGTCTCGATTGGACCCTCCCGGTCACGAAAGATTCGGTCGTTTTAGATCTCGGTTCGGGACACGGTGGCATTTCCCATGAGGTAAGAGCCTGAATGTCCGATATGGATCTATTCGCTCCATACATATGTGCATATGCATACACACTCACGCATTTCGTATCCTCCTAGATTGCCAAACGATTCGCTTGCAAGGTCGTGGGCGTCAATATCTCTCCGGAGCAAAACAAAATGAACCTACAAGAGGCCGAAAAACTGGGTGTGGGGCATCTGGTGAGCGTCACTCTTCGCAACTTTAACGATGGCCTCCCTCAAGAGTGGACCAATCGTTTTACACACGTCGTTTCCTGCGAGGTTCTGTGTCACGCTGCCGACAAAGCCTGCCTCTTTGGCGAGATTTCGCGCGTCTTAAAGCCGGGGGGCGCCTTCGTGTTTACCGATATCATGGGAGCCGACGGAGCCGACGAAAAAATCCTCAAAGACTTTACGGATCGGAATGCCACCACCAAGATGGCACGGCCCTCCGAGTATTTTGATACCCTGAAACAAGCCGGCCTCCACGAAGCGAGTTTTTTGAATTTCAGCCCCCACCTGGTCCATTACTTCCAATCCATGGTCGATCAGATCCAAAAACATAGAGCGGCCATGCTGGAGGAGGGGTGTTCAGAAGAATATCTGGCCCAATGGATGGAATCCCTTACCAGCCGTGTAGCTATACAGCGTGATCATAAGGTCTTTGCCTGGGGTATCTTCACGGCACGGTTGGAGGGTGATGTGTACTAGAAAAGAAATGGAAGACAATAGAAACAAACAAAATGCCCTCTCCTAACCCTAACCATAAACACCAAGTCGTTTGCTGCCAGAAGGAGAATCAAGCGATATTGATTTTTTTTAAAATAATTAATTCCTCGTTTCATCTTTGTTGTCAACCATGGATTGTCTGTAACAAACATCATACTAGTTAATCGCTTATATCATGGTTGCATCATTCTCTCCCCGGTATATGATTCGGAATTTGTGGAATGTGGCACCCGTTTTAAAGACGAATCTTGTCACTACCGGTCTCGTGGACCATGCGTTTAACGAAACCCTCAAGCGAGCCGCGGTCATGGCATTCGAAGAGTACACTTCCACCCGTCTGGGAGGAGAATCAAATCCAAGCAGCACGACAACAACATCCACTTCCACACGAAGGAGACGACAACGACCCCAAAAGTCAACACGCACGTCTCCCACAACCACCATGCGACAACCACACGATACCACAACAACATCCCAACAACACCTGACGGACAACGATTTTTTCTTTCAACACCAAAAAAATAGAGGATACCGCCACGCGAACCAATCGATTGCTACTTGCGAATGTGCGGAAAAACTGCAAGAAACATTTATAACGAATGTTGTGAAAGACTACCTGAAGCACAGCAGCAGCAGCAGTATGGAAAAGAACCACCACCCGAATCATGAACTCTTTTCGATCGACATGTGGGTTGCCATCCAGCGGGGAAAGGGTGCGTATCACGCCGATCACGTCCACGAGGGTGCCTTGGTTTCGGGTGTGTACTATGCTTCCGTTCCCTTGGTGAGTGCACCATTGGTTTTACGAAGACCCAAGAATAGTACTACTAGTAGTACTAATGGCGATGACGAGCAATTTCCACCGTACGTGGTCTTGTCTCCCACCGAGGGAGATCTCGTCCTCTTTCCACCGTGGCTCGAACACGGTGTGCCTATGGTTTCTTCGGAAGAACAACAAGCAGCAACTACCAAAACAAACCACCTTCCACGAGTCTCGTTTGCCTTTAATGCTACGGGCGCCTTTGCGTCGCTCGGAAACGAAAACGACGACCTATGGAATCACACAACCAGGACCAACAATCTTGCGTAGTGATAGCTACCGCTACTTTTAGAGTGATGAGACTAAAATATATCTTTATTTGTTACTGTTGATCGAACGAAACATTGAAAGTGTGTATATCGTTCTTCTCTGTATATTTGGCTACCTCAGTTCGTACTGATCGATGAACTTTTCATACGCTTTGGGCTCCAAGTCGTCGTTGATAAATCTAGACAACTAATTTATGATTATTTCTATCGGAAAGCAGTCTGATTATAAGTGTCTATTATATTACATAAATATACATCGTCAACTGCAACAATCTCTAGCCCAATTCGATCTGATTCGGTCTTCAGCAGCTACGAAACTCATAGCTCTTGCGGCACATTGGGCATTCCCAGCTGTGTTGTCCCTCCTGTTGCTGAATCCATTCCCTTAGGCAGGAGGCGCAGAATACGTGCGAACACTTTTGGAGTCCCATGGGATTTTCCATCGGATCCAGACAAATCGGGCAGACTTTGCCCCTCATGCTCGGCATTGGACGAAGTAACGTTGTTGTTGTGCAGCTATCCATTGGAGCAGTGCACTTTGTAGTCCCCGAGTAGTCTGTCCTAGTAGAAGTAGTCACTAAGTCTACCCTGGAAGAATTGATATAACGGCCTTCCGGGCAATTGAATCGATCAGGGAGAAGCAATCGATAGTAGGACTTTGTGGCGACGTCATCCAATATGCGGAAAGTTGTGTCTGGTGAGCAGCATCTGGAGAGTTCTTCCACCACTCCCATCAAATCGAGATCAGTTCTTGAGCGGGATACCTGAAATCGTAGGCGAGTAAGTCTATCTCCAGGGATGGAGTCCCTTACGATTGGGCTTCTTTCCAAGACGGACTTCAGTACGTCCTGTAAGCCTATGCTTGTATTGATGACACTTGCATCGACGATGGGCTGCGCCGCTTCGCAATCAAAGCGATTGGGGAGGAGCAAACGGTAGTATCGAACTTCGCGTATGTCATCAATGACGATCCGAGCATCCTCCCACTCGATTTCCATCAGAAGCGACTCAATTCTGTCTATCAGCTGCGATTCCGTGGATGCTGTCAGGACAAGTTGGCGGAGTTGCTGACGGGATTCCTGTGGAAGGACTTCGAGTCGGCGGCTGGTTCGGAGGATAAAAAGAAACATGCGCTTGAATTCTCGCAGAGCGTCGCCGTGGTAATTGGTACTACTAATTTCGACAAGGGAACTCGCTTCACGGCTTTGAGAGCCGATTTTCCAAGTACTGTATCGTCTTGCAATACTCGTCATCTGCCCTCTCAGGATGGTCTCGCAGAGCCAATCCTTGTCGGCATGGTGTAATGTTGGTGATGCCAGGATTCCATCGATAAAGATTTCGTGTGCTGCCGACGCGGTCAGTGATCGCTGGATGGATGCATGGATCGCCAGTGTTCGAGTGGGAGAAATATCCTGTTGCAGTGCATTGCTTTTCAAGAGGTCTCTATAGTTTTCCTTGACGAAGATCAAGTTTAATTGTGGCGCTGTCGTTTGCTGGTGGATTTCCGTGGCCCTGCGTGGAGATGTGTTACCCATCGATGACTTTGAACTTTTTGTGAGAGGATAAGCGTTGTTGAAGATTCATTTTTGGTTGTTTGGTTGATTCGTGATTTTCTGTTCCCTCGATCGTGGTGTGGATTTTAAGTCGTGCCACTAACATTAACCCTAACCAGGGTTTTATTGATGTTTTTGTTTTTCCGTACGCAATGAATACCGGAAATGTACGTACGTAGAAATCCTACGACCGGACGCCAACCAAGCATGTCGCTGTTGGGACCCAAACGCCCCACGGGGGGCTCCAACACACAACCGTGGCTACCCCCATAGGAGGGGAGGCCCTCCTAGGCCCCCTCAACCACCACATACCCCGAACTGCGCGAATGCAATCCAGCCAAATCACCACCACACCGGGACTCAAAACTCCCCCCAAGGGCTGTGGGGAGGATGAGGTTGATGTGACTGGGTGTTTACTAAGTTGTGTTAATAGGGAGTATGTAAGATAAAAGATAGAGACCAGTATAAAGCTTCTACTTGGTGTTCTCATTTGTTGGCAATCTTGACATCTGTCCTTGATCTGCTACCAGCGACCTCCTCCTAGTATAGGTTTAGGGTTTGGTACTGGGGGCCCAGCCGTGTTATGACCTGCAGTCAGCCAGGGCTAGAGTTGTAAATGGATATGTTAGAATAATGACAGGAATTCAAGTGGTGTGATAACCCTAACCCTTGTGGGTGGTTAGCCTCAACAAGAGGGTGCAGGTTGGTGGCTCATAGTGGATCCCTATGTAATAAGAGAGGGACATGCGCACACGCGCGATATGTACTAAAGTAGTCATTCTCTAAAATAATACCAACTTACACATACATATCTGTAGTAGCTGGTATCCAGGGGATCTTACAGGTTATAAGCCATAACTTACTCTACCCATCTCAAAATATGCAACTAGCATAACAAGAGGGAGTACCATAAAGTGGGGACGGGAGTCCCTAGCGACAAATGGCTACAAACTCCAAGGGGAGCAACGCCAAAAATTTATCCACGTTGGGGCAATGTCAACAGAAATGGGAATCAAAATTTAATTACACGCACAACGAAAACTACTCCCGTGGGGACAAATCAACAAATCGATCACGAAACTCCAGTCGAAGATGGAGTTTATATACTCCAGGAACTCACTCCCCTACAAGGAGTGGGGTCCCTGTCTAGGCTACATAACAGTCGGTGCATGATTACATGTCCACGTCGAGCCTGGGGGATCGAATCCTGGCTTGCTCCTCCAAAAGTGTGCTGGCGGCCGACAGTAGTACTGGAGATTTAGTGGGTGCCCCCACCTCCCCTTTTATTTTTTCTCTTCCCCTCTTTACAGTTCCTGTCTACATTGACAAAGACTCCGACATATACATGGAAACACATGTACGATCATGGGAACAAGAAAACTTTCACTTATAATGACTGAACGTACAATCACATAAACGAAATCACGAATATTTCGACAAAAA
>Ga0115013_10000531_pt1 | contig 23084 bp, 20 predicted proteins | sample SouAtlMetagenome_2_FD_88686 | JGI IMG/M metagenome (GOLD analysis project Ga0115013, IMG submission 88686) | Marine eukaryotic phytoplankton communities from Atlantic Ocean - South Atlantic ANT15 Metagenome | ecosystem: Environmental > Aquatic > Marine > Oceanic | place: South Atlantic Ocean...
CAACAATCTTTACTTTGTTGTCCATTAAAACGTATTCTACATCTTTTTCAAAGAGTGTGTAAGCTTTTAGTAATTGATTTACCGAGTGAATACGTTCACTTTTAATGGAATAATCTCGCGTTAACTCCTCTTTTTTGACAAGCTTTTCTTTTTCTGATAAATCGGATTTCTCTAGTACAGCTATTTCTGCACCAACATCTGGCATAATGAAAAAGTTGTTATCATCTGAAGTGCTTGTGATAAGGTCAATGCCTTTATCTGTAAGTTCAATAGAATTGTGTTGTTCTTCAATTACAAAAAAAAGTTCTTCATCGACTTTTGGCATTTCTTTACCTTGGTCTTGCATGTAGAAGTTTTCTGTTTTTTGCAATAAAGTTCTTACGCCATCTTCACTTAAATATTTTATAAGCGCTTTATTTTTAGGAAGTCCTCTGTAAGCCCTAAGTAATTTGAAACCACCTTCCTTATCATCTCCTTCATTGATGAGTTTTTTAGCATCAGCTAAAACGGTATTAACGAATTTCTTTTGAGCATCTACTAATGAACTGATTTTATGTTTCAATTCACCAAATTCGTGTTTATCACCTGTGGGTGTAGGTCCAGAAATAATTAATGGTGTACGTGCATCATCAATCAGTACTGAATCTACCTCATCAACAATAGCATAATTATGAGGTCTTTGAACTAAATCTTGAGGCCTTCTTGCCATATTATCTCTTAAGTAATCAAAGCCAAACTCATTATTAGTTCCATAAGTGATGTCAGCTAGATATGCTTTTCTTCTTTCTTCAGAGTTAGGTTGATGTCTATCAATACAGTCTATTGTTAATCCGTGAAATTGATAAATGGGCCCCATCCATTCGCAGTCTCTTTTTGCCAAGTAATCGTTTACTGTTACTAAGTGAACACCTTTTTCTGCTAGTGCGTTTAAATAAACGGGTAGGGTAGCCGAAAGTGTTTTGCCTTCACCTGTTTGCATTTCTGCAATCCTGCCGGAGTGTAATACATATCCACCAATTAATTGAACGTCATAATGAATCATATTCCATTCAATTTCATTTCCTGCAGCTATCCATTTGTTATGAAAGATTGCCTGTTCTCCACTAATCTCAACATTGCTATATTCTGTTGCCAAGTCTTTGTCAAAGTCGTTAGCAGTAACTATAATATTACCTTGTGAAAAACGTGAGGCTGTTTCTTTAACTACTGCAAAGGCTTCAGGTAAAATTTCTTCAAGTTTTTCTTCTGTTATGCTAACTATTTCTTTTTGTAGCTTATCTATTTGGTTATATATATCTTCTTTTTCTTGAAGTTCTATATCTGAATTTTCAGCTTTTTCCGAAAGTGATTTTATATCATTTTCTAATTCATATTTGGTTTCCTTTATTTGTTTTTTGAATGACTCAGTTTTTTTCCTTAGATCGTCATTTGAAAGCGCTTTAATAGATGGATAAATAGATTTAATTTTATCAATTACAGGATTGATTTCTTTTAAATCCTTGTCATATTTATTGCCAAAAAGTTTAGTTGTAAAATCAAATAGTCCCATATTCAATAATTATAATTTAAATTATTGTTTAACAAATTTACTTTTTTATGAGATATACTCGTATTTAATGACAAAAAAAGCTGCAAAATTACAGCTTAATATTCATCTTCATTAAAGAAGAAATCATCTTTGTCTGGATAATCAGGCCAAATATCTTCTATTGAATCAAACATTTCGCCATCATCTTCTAATTCTTGAAGATTTTCAACTACTTCCATTGGTGCCCCTGAGCGAATTGCAAAATCAATAAGCTCATCTTTGTTTGCCGGCCAAGGTGCGTCTTCTAGTTTTGATGCTAATTCTAAAGTCCAATACATAACCTTAAATTTTTTGCAAATGTAATTTTTTTACTCAAATAGACAATACTTTTTTTAAATTCTAGGTTTCCAGGGTATCTCTTTAGCTTTTAATTGTTTGCCTAAATATCTACATAAAACAAATAAATAGTCAGACAGTCGATTTAGATACATCAGAATCAAGTCAAATTGCATTGTATCTTTAGGAAGATTCACTACTAATCGTTCAGCTCTTCGACAAATACATCTTGCAATGTGACAATACGAAATTGTAGTGTTACCTCCTGGAAGAATAAAAGATTTCATCACAGGTAGTTTTTCATTCATTTTATCTATTTCATTTTCTAAATCATCAATATCATTTTGATTTATTAAGGGTAATTTGATTTTATTTGTTGAGTTTTCTTTAGCTAACAGTGCTCCAATAGTAAATAATCGATCTTGTATTTCGACTAGCATTTTAAATGATTGTTTATCTATGTCCTGGTCCCTAACTAAACCAATGTATGAATTTAGTTCGTCAATTGTGCCATAAGCTTCAATCCTAGAGTTATTTTTAGGAACTCGTTTACCTCCAATTAGTTGGGTTGTTCCCTTATCACCTTTTTTAGTATAAATTTTCATTACTTAACTATTTTTTTAAGGATTTATTAATTTCATCACTTTCTATTTCACCATCCTTTAATCTAATTATTCGCTTAGCATATCTTGCAATATTTTCTTCATGTGTAACGATAATAATAGTATTGCCCTTTTTGTGAATATCTTTAAAAAGACCCATTATTTCTTTAGATGTTCTACTATCTAAATTTCCTGTAGGCTCATCTGCTAATATTATTGATGGGTTATTAACTAATGCTCTTGCGACGGCAACACGTTGTCTTTGTCCACCTGAAAGTTCGTTAGGTTTATGATTAACTCTGTCTGATAAATTAACTTTTTCCAATGCATTAATAGCTTTTTGATATCTAATTTTATTATTGTAACCAGCATAAAAAAGAGGTAGCATCACATTTTCTAGAGCTGTAGATTTTGGAAGTAAATTGAAGCTTTGAAATATAAATCCAATTTCTTTATTTCTAATTTCAGCTAAACTATTATCATTTAAAGAGCTGACATTTTGATTTGCTAAATGATAACTTCCGCTAGTTGGCGTGTCTAAGCAACCAATTATATTCATTAGTGTAGATTTGCCCGAACCAGACTGTCCCATCAGTGCTACAAATTCATTTTTTTCAATTGATATGTCTATCTTTTTTAAAGCTTTGATAACTTCGTTGCCTAAATAAAAGTGCCTTGCAATATTGTTTATTTTAATAATTGCCATAGTTGCAGTTAATTTAATTAAAAAACGAAAATCTTTAAATTTTTTATTAGGAATAGTAATTTGCTCAACAAGCAAATTTAATAATCTATCTCAATAGTGTAATAGTACCTTTTTTATTAATTCTGTTACCTGTCATATTTGATTCTACCGTTAGTAGATACATATATATACCAGCAGGAACTTGCCTTCCATTATATGAGCCATCCCAGGCAATACTCTCGTCATCGCTTTCAAATATAGATTCGCCAAAGCGATTAAAAATTTTCATTTCAAACTTTACTCCTTCAGTTGAAAAAATTGATACATTAAATGTATTATGTAAATTATCATTATTTGATGGTGTAAATGAATTTGGCACAAACACTTCAAACATTTCGCTAAAATTTGCTACTATATTGTCTGATGACTCTACATTTAGATTTATGTTAGTTTCGTTTTTGTTTGGATTAAGAATATTAGTATTATTATCCCAATGTGAAAATCTCCAGCCATAAGATGCAATTGCTTCTAGATTTAGTAATTCACCAAGTGGATATGTTATTTTTTCAATTGTATCTCCTATTAAAATATTATTAGCATTTATTTGACCACTAGCTTCAGGATAAATTTCATAGGTTATGTCATAAAAGATATTCTCGTCATAATAGATTGTTATTGTATCTTCCTTGTCAACATTAAACGATAAGAAGGGAGAAATAGATTGACCTGATATATAACCATTTTTAGAGGTCATATATAGAAAATCCCAGCCAACATTTGATTTTGCTTCTAAGTTTATATTTGTTCCATAAAATTCAGTTGTTGAATATGGAAATATATTTATTGGATTACCATTAATTTCAACATCTATTAAAGCATTAGATGGCTCTACAACATAGGTTAAATTATAACTTTGTTGATTTAAATGAAGTACTATGGTGTCAGAGCTATTAACCACTGCACTTACATTTTCATCGTTAGTTGTTGGCAAAAATGAGTGATTTGTGCTACTCCAAAAGTCCATTTCCCATCCTTGATTTGGTTGAGCATTTAATAAAATATTGCTGTTATCTGTGTATGATTGTGTGTAAGGAAATGCAGTAATAGAATTTCCATCAATAGACATACTGCCTGAACCTGCAGGTTCAACTATAAAAGTTATTTCGTTAGCATCAAAATAAAATACTATAGTTATATCACCCAATAGCTCTAATGAGAAATCCATATCGGTTTCATTATAATTGTAATTGTCATTACTAATAATTTCATAATAAGAGAAATTGCCACTAGTAACACTAAAATCAATGTCAATTCCACCAAAGAATTCTCCGTTCAATGGGGTGTTAGATTCATTTACATCGAAAAAGTTATTAAAATCAACTTCGCCAATACCATCAATAACAACGTTTACATTGAATGGTCCTTCAACATCATAACAATCTACAATTGCAGCGTTCAAAAATGTACAGCGATCATTCATGAATTCTTTCATGTCATTGACATTATCCATCCATTCGTTGTAGGTGCCTCCCCAGGTGTCAATTTGGTCTTGCATTTCAGGCTCTATTATACCTATTAGACTATCAAGGTGAGCAATCATAAATTCACAAGATAAATAAGAATTTGAAAGATTTGACCATCTGTTTATGTAATTATCAAAAAATTCTTCATTTTCAATCAAAGCATTCCATATGGGGATGTGTCCTTGACCACCAATATTTCCTAATGACTCAGGGTCGCAAGGGTCGGCATCGGGACCATCATTAGGAATACCTGTGTAATTAGCACCGTGGTCAAAAGTATTGTCCATATCCCAAAGAGCGTAGCGCCATTTCTTTTTGTCTCCATCCTCTTTAAGACCTCTCCACCATGCTGTATTCCAATTTAGCCAATCTGAATTTACTACGTAAGAATTAAGAATGAAGTAATCAATTAAACTTCCAACATTATAACGATCTTTAGTGTATTCGTAATTGGCTTGAATACTCATGTCATTGGTGGTTATATAATTTCTTATATCATCCCATAAATTTTCAACATCGTTAGGGTTTTGTCCATCTGTTAATACATCTACCCATGTTCCGCCCCAAGTTTTTAGAAATGCTACAGAGTCTTGGTCGTAATACTTGTCTGTGTAGTCTAAATCATCCACTTTTTCTCGCAGTTCGTAAACGCCCCAATATTCGCCGTTTAGATACATGACGCACGATTCGTGTGAACGTTCATCAAGTCTCAACTTAGCAACTTGTGATAGAGACTGAACATAAGCATCTCTGATATGTGCCCCTGAGCTTCCGTAAGAAAATGGATAGTTATCATTAGCTGCACATTTAACAATAAATCTTTGAAATCTATCTCTATCAATGTCGTTAAAAACTTCTCCTTTTATTGCATAGTTGTAACCAAACTGATCTCTTGTAATGTAGTCAAATCCTCTTTGTTGATATGCCCATGAATCATTTCCATGTTCGTTGAACTCTCCTCTTGCTTTATCAAATAAGCTTCCGTCTTTATTGTATAATTCAAATGTTCCATTAGGTTCTATTTGAATTCCTCCGGCAATAAGTTCGTATAGTTCGGGATTATTTGGATTGTCTGATTCTCTTCCTGAAATAGAAAGAATTTTAACTGTGTGAGAAACTCCTATGAAATACGTGCCAAATTCCATAAAGCTTGGTAATATATCTGGGTCACTACTATAAGCAACAGCTTTCAAAACTGTAGTATTATTAATAGATATAGGACCATTATATTGGTTGTCTGTATTATCAGGAAGACTGCCATCTGTAGTATAAAAAATTGTTAATGATGGATCAGTAGATATAGTTACATTTGTTGTATTGGCATAAATGCCTGGAATCGGACTAAATGATGGTTTTGTAGCATATTCTATAAATCCACCAATATTTATGTTTGCAGGTGAAGGATTTATAAAAACTCCTTTTGAATTATCAGAATAATTTAACCTTCCTCTAGATGAATTAGTTAGACACGGTTTTACAAATACTGAATCAATAATTGTTGTACCGTCTGGATCGGTTAGAATAATCCATTCATTTCCTTTTGTCTGATGAAGTTTAAAATTTGTATGAATACCCCCACCATTGATTTCATTTCTTCCTGAGCAATAAATAACTATATGTTCATTTGGATTTATATTTACATCAGATGTAAATTGCCATTTAGTTAAATTATTATTTTTATCACTAACATAATAGCCGTTAAGATTTATCGGAAATAATGATGCATTATATAATTCAAACCAATCTTCATTTTCACCATAATTATCATTAAAACCATCGTAATTTGCTGCAGAATACTCATTAATTACAATTTGGCTAAATGAAGCTAATCCAAAAAACGTAAAAACAACAAAAATTAACAGTCTCATAAATTATTGAAAATAAGTACAAATATAAGTTAATAATGACCAACATAAAAATGTCTTAAATTTTGATGTCAGAAACTATTATAATTAAAAAATGAAAACTATAATTTATTTTTTCGTTTCAATAATAGACACACTTCTTGCAATAAATTCAGTTAAATCTTTACCTTTAAGAAGACCTTGAGATAATAATGCTAAATCAAGTACTTGTTTAATTAGTTCAGCTTGAACATTTTCATCGCTTTCATTTATTAGTGTACTTGAAATAGGATGATTAGAATTTACTGCTAAATTGTAACTTTCAGGTAATTCTCCAAAAACATTCATGCCACCTGAAAGTTGTTGCTGCTCTTTCATTCTCCTCATAAACTCACTTTGTGTAATGATAAAAGGGGCATCATTACTTGATAAACTTTCAACTTGAACATTAAATTTTTTGTCGTCTAATTTTTTCTCAACAATTTCTTTTAAACTTTTTTCTTCTTCTTCACTTAAAATAGACGGAGTTTTATCTTCTTTTTCAATAAGCTTCTCAATTGTGTCGGCATCAACTCTAGAAAATTGTACGTTACTATTGCTAGATTCAATTTTTGAAATCAAATGACTTGCCAAAGGTCCATCTAATTCTATTACTTCGTAATTTTTTTCTTGCGCTCTATTTATGAAGCTATCTTGTTCGTCTTTACTGCTAGTATATAGAACTATAGTTTTACCATTTTTATTAGTTTGATTATCTTTAATTCTCTCGATTAGCTCATTTAGTGTAGAATATTTGTTATCAGTGTTTTTATATAAGCAAAAATCTTTTGCTTTTTCAAAAAACTTATCTTCAGTGAGCATTCCATATTCAATGAAAACTTTGATCTCATCCCATTTTTTTTCAAAATCTTCTCTATCATTTTTAAACATATTGGCCAATTTATCGCCAACTTTTTTAGTTATATATTTTGATATTTTTTTAACATTACCATCTGCTTGTAAATAAGATCTAGAAACATTCAAAGGAATATCTGGCGAATCAATTAACCCATGTAATAGTGTTAAAAAATCTGGGACTATATTTTCAACATTATCTGTAATGAATACTTGATTGCTATAGAGGTTTATTTTATTTTTTTGTACTTCTAAATTGTTTTTTAATTTTGGAAAATATAAAATTCCAGTTAGATTAAATGGATAGTCAACATTTAGATGAATATTAAAAATAGGGTCATTGAATTCTGTTGGGTATAACTCTTTGTAAAAGTTTAAATAATCTTCTTCGTTTAAATCTTGAGGTGCTTTTGTCCAAGTAGGCTGAGTGTTATTAATTATGTTGTCAACTACTTCCTCAACTTGTTTTATTTCCCCTTTTTCATCTTTACTGCCCTTTGGGTCATCAATAAATATTTTTTTAGTTCCAAACTTTACTTCAACTGGTAAGAATTTGCAATATCGATTTAAAATTTCTTGAATTCTTTTTTCTTCTAAAAATTCTTTTGAGTCTTCGTCAATATGTAGTATGATATCTGTTCCTTTAGTTTTTTTATTGGTTTCTTCTATAGAATAGTTTGGAGAGCCATCACAAATCCATTTTACAGCTTTGCTATTTGGCTTTTGACTTTTTGTAATAATTTCAACTTCTTTTGACACCATAAAAGAAGAGTAAAATCCTAATCCAAAATGTCCAATGATTGAATTTTTTGCATCTTGATCCTTATATTTATTTACAAATTCTTCTGCACCCGAAAAGGCTATTTGGTTAATGTATTTATCAACTTCATCCTCAGTCATGCCAATCCCGTTATCTCTTATGGTTAGAGTTTCTTTCTTTTTATCAAGTATCACTTCAACTCTTAGTTTGTCAATATTTGCTTTTAGCTCACCTATTGATTTTAATGTTTTTACTTTTTGTGTTGCATCAACTGCATTAGATACTAATTCTCTAAGAAAAATCTCATGATCCGAGTATAAGAATTGTTTTATTATGGGGAAAATGTTTTCAGTTTCTACATTAATATTACCTTTTTTTGCCATTTTTTAAGTTTTTAATTTCAAATAAATATCTCAATAATTATGCCAACATTTAATTACTGACAAATATTGTCTAAATTATAATAACTTCATTATCATTTTCTGAAAAATTGACAGTTTTTTTTCTAAAAAAATATATAATTAATGTGATTAAGATTTTTTTACATTAAATTTGGGTTTATGAAGATATTAACTAAAGTTTTATTATCTATAACATTTTTATTGTTTTCTTGTGATTTTAAAGATGATTATGATTTGCCAAGTTGGGATATTATTGGTTCATATCCAATTGCCACAACTGTTGTTGATTATGATGATTTGTTTGGATATTCTACTCAATCTCTAGATACTTTTATGATTATGAAGGATACCGTTGATGTTGATATATCAATTCCAACTGAAATTTTAGAGGGATCATTTATTGTAATTGTTAAAAATAGCTTTCCATTTGATGCTCAATTAAAGATGGAATTAATAAATGATTTAAACAGAAATCTTTTAATATTAAATAGTGAAAACAATATTAAATCTAGTGATTATGATATAGATGGGCAAACAGTCAAATACAATGAAAGTGTATTAGTTTTTCCGTTTTCTCTGTTAAGTGTAATGTTGGATAGAACAAAAAAAATTAGCTTGGAAGTAACATTAAATACTTTACCAGAAAATCAATTTTTAGATTTTTACAAAGATTATTCTATGGATATGACAGTAATTATTAATGTTGAAAAATTAATTAGTCAAACTATACTAGAATAATCCATTTATAAACTAAGTGTTTTTTTAAAATGAGAAATATAATTTTTATAATATTTTTGTTTTTACATCCTTGCCTTTTAAAGTCCCAAGAAATATACAGTATTGATTTAATTTCTGATATTGGCATACATAATTCGTCTATAAATGCTAAATCAATTTTAAATTCTTTAGCTTATATTGATGAAAATCAAAAACAAGCAATACTTAGAAGTATTAATGATGAAAATTTCTTTTATGCTAACTTTAACAATGAAATTAAGTTGTCTAGTAAGAAAGGTTATAGTATTTCATATGGGACTCATCTAACTTCATATGGGATTTTCAACAAGGAGTTAGTACGTTTAGGTTTGTATGGAAACGCTAGTTCTACTCACCAAAGTTTAAGTTTAACTCCATTTAAAGCACTGCTGTATCACTACTCAAATATAACATTAGGATATAATTTTTCAGAAAATTTTTCAACATCCATTTCTTTAATTGCAGGCCACAATTTTTTATCTACTGAATTCTCACAATTTGATTATAATTCAGGTGAATATGGTCAATTCATTTCCTATGATTTAGCATTTGATCTTGTGGAAAATATTAATCTTAGTGGTTTTATAGAAAATGGATCAAGCATACGTGAAAACAAAAGTATAGCTGATTTATTTAGTGTTGGTGGCAGTGGCTTATCAGTTGGATTTAATTATGAATTTAAAATAAATGATGGTATTTGTAATTTATCTGTTAATGATTTAGGATATATTATTTGGGATATACCAAAAATAAATTCATATAATCTTGAAGTTAATGATATAATCACTCCACTAGAAGTTAATGACTTTTCAGAAATTGGTTCTAATTTTTTTACTGCTGAGATAGATACAATAAGGGATATTATTAATCATGATAATGAAAGTTATAGGTTCATATTGCCAACTTTAATAAATGGCTTTTTTAAAAAAGAAATTTTTGGCAATAAATATACCGATGCTTATTCTATTTATACAGAGCATAAAATAGGTATATATCCAAGTCCAAGAGTTTCAATTGATTTTCATAAAACAATAACTCAACACGAGTTTATTTTAGGTTATCATTTAGGAGGATTAGAGAGAAATGGATTGCAGTTTAGATATAATGTTAAAATGGATAATTTGCATCTTCAATTATTTACAAAGCAAGCTAATATTTTTAATTTAAATTCTGTCTATGGTTTAAATATTGGATTAGGAATTAAATATTTTCTTACTAATAAAAATTTATAGTTTTTTTAAAAAATCTATTACCTAATTTAAAAAAAAACCTTTTTTTTGGTACTTATAACTTAGAATTAACTAAAATTAGTATAATTTGAATTTATTCATTGATTCATTGCCTCTTTTATTTCATAATAATATTCTAATTTTATCTTTTTTGGTAATTGCGCTTTCTTTTATTACATCCTATAGAACATTTCCAATTATTGCTTACGTAAGTAGCATTAAAAATCTCACTGCAAAACCAAATGAAAGAAGCTCACATAAAAATAAAATTCCTCATTTGGGTGGTTTAGGGGTATCATTTGGTGCATTTTTCATTTGTGCTTTTTTTGGTTCATTTATGTTAAACAATAAAGAGATGTCAATTTTGCTTTGTATCGCCGCTTCCTTAGTCATTGTTTTTAGTGCGGGAATAAAAGATGATATTATAGGATTGTCTCCAAAGCTTAAGTTATTTGTTGAAATTTCTTCTTCATTTATATTTATTCTTCTTACCGACATTAGAATAGATAGTTTTTATGGTTTATTTGGAGTGTATGAGTTACCAAAAATTGCATCTTACTTTTATACTATTTTTGTTTTCATTGTAATTATCAATTCATATAATTTGACAGACGGTATTGATGGTTTAGCCGCTTCAATTGCCATAATAATTTTCACTTGTTTTTTGTATTATTTTATAAATATTAAGTCATTTTTAGGAATCATTTCTACTTGTTCCATGCTTGGCGGTATCTTAGCTTTTTTAAGGTTTAATATTATAAATAATAAACAAAAAATTTTTATGGGGGATGTTGGAACTTTGGTGATTGGATATGTGTTAGCTGTGTTTACAACTATGATTCTTTCTTCAGAATTTAGTTCTGTCGATTTTATTCCTAACAGACCAGTTTATATTTTGACTTTATTTGCTTATCCTTTTTTAGATACTCTTCGTGTATTTGTCATTAGAGGAATATCAGGAAAAAGTCCGTTTGTTGCAGATAAAAATCATTTTCACCATAAATTATTAGAGTTAGGTTTTTCACATGTTCAATCTACTGTTTTTATAGTTTTATATTGTCTTATTATAATTACTTGTTCTTTTTTGTTATATAATCCATACATTTTAAAACATTTTATTTCAATTTTAGTTTTATCTATTTTTCTTTTGCCGTTTATGATTTGGCTCGTATCAAAAGTTAAAAATTAAACCATAATAATTAATTTTCTATCAACAAAAAAAGAGTGTTCTTAAATTTTGAAGATTACAATAGTATGATTTAGACAACATCTACATATATTTGTAATCTGTATTAGATTAATAAATGTTATGTAGCGATTTTGTCATATAAGTATTATTCATACAGTGTTGTATGAGATTTTTCAATTTTAAAAACATTTCTTATGAAAATTAAATCAATTTGTTGTATTGGCGCTGGATATGTTGGTGGGCCAACTATGGCTGTCATAGCCTTGAAATGTCCTCACATTCAAGTCAATGTACTTGATGTTAACAAAGATCGAATTGATGCTTGGAATAGTAGCGATCTAAATAATTTACCTGTATTTGAACCAGGATTATCAGAAGTTGTTAATCAGGCAAGAGGAAGAAATTTATTTTTTTCAAATAATATTGATGAAGCAATCGATAAATCTGAAATGATTTTTATCGCAGTTAACACCCCAACTAAAACATATGGTGAAGGAAAAGGACAAGCAGCTGATTTAAAATTTGTTGAATTATGTGCAAGAAACATAGCTAAAGTATCTAAATCTGATAAAATTGTTGTGGAAAAATCAACTTTGCCTGTTAGAACTGCTGAGGCAGTGCAAACAATTTTAGATTCTTCAGAAAACGGTGTGAAATTTGATGTTCTCTCTAATCCTGAGTTTTTAGCTGAAGGAACTGCTATTAAAGATTTGTTCAAGTCTGATAGAGTTTTAATCGGAGGTCAACAAACTGAAAGCGGTAAAATTGCTATTTCTGCGCTAGTAGAAATTTATAGTAATTGGATACCAATAGAAAAAATTTATACTACTAATGTTTGGTCAGCAGAGTTATCCAAGTTAGTAGCTAATGCCTTTTTAGCTCAAAGAATTAGTTCAATAAATAGTATTTCGGCTTTGTGTGAAGTAACTGGAGCTGATGTTAATGAAGTCGCTACTGCTGTTGGTATGGATTCAAGAATTGGAAATAAGTTTTTAAAATCTTCTGTTGGTTTTGGAGGTAGTTGTTTTCAAAAAGATATTCTTAATCTTGTTTACATAGCAAAGTCTTTAGGATTACATGAAGTCTCAGAATATTGGAATCAAGTTATTAAAATTAATGATTATCAAAAGAAGCGCTTTGCATTTAAAATAATCAATTCTTTGTTTGGCAATGTTTCAGAAAAAACAATAACATTATTTGGATGGGCATTTAAGAAAGATACAAATGATTCTAGAGAATCTGCAGCTATATATGTTGCTAATTTATTAATAGAAAACGGAGCCAAAATTTGCGTATACGATCCTAGAGTAACTGAGCAACAAATGCTTTTAGATTTAGATAAATTAAATAGTAGATCGTCTGAGGAAAATAGAATTGCATTGTCTTCTTTTTCAAACTATATTGATGCCTGCAATGGATCAAGTGCAATTGCTATTATTACAGAATGGGATGAATTTAAGGATTATGATTGGGAACAAATTTATAAGATATTAATAAAACCTGCTAAAGTTTTTGACGGTCGAAATATTTTAAATAAAAAAATGATTGAAGATTTAGGTTTTGAGTTTTATGCAATAGGTGGTTAGAAAATATTATGAATTCAAATAAGAAAATTAAAATATACATTGCAGGTCATTCTGGAATGGTTGGTTCTTCTTGTTGGAGAGTATTAGAAAAATTGGGTTACTCAAATCTTATTGGAATATCTTCAGATAAATTAGATTTAAAAAAACAATCACAAGTTTTTAAATTCATTAAAGAAACTAAGCCAAATGTAATTATTAATGCTGCTGCAAAGGTTGGAGGCATATTAGCAAATAAAAATTTTCCTTATGAATTTTTACTAGACAATATGCAAATTCAAAATAATTTGATTAGTTCAGCTCATGAGTTAAATACATCTAAATTTATTTTTTTAGGAAGTTCATGTATTTATCCTAGATTATCGTTGCAACCAATTAGAGAAAATTATTTATTAACAGATTCACTAGAGCCGACAAATGAATCTTATGCTGTTGCAAAAATATCTGGGCTAAAATTATGCGAAGCGATTCGTAAACAGTTTAGTAAAGATTTCGTTAGCTTAATGCCTTGTAATCTTTATGGTCCTGAGGATAATTTCAACTTAGAAACTTCTCACGTAATACCAGCGTTGATTAAGAAGTTTCATAATGCAAAACAAAATAATCAGTCTAAATTAAATTTATGGGGCACCGGTAAGCCCTTAAGAGAATTTTTATATGTAGATGATTTGGCTAATGCCGTTGTTTTAGCAATTGAAAATAAATTACCAGAATCTATTTATAATGTTGGTTCGTCTAAAGAAATAAGTATAAAAGCATTAGCAGAAATTATTAAATCTAAAATTGGTTATAATGGGATTATTAATTGGGATCATACTAAGCCTGATGGAACACCTAGAAAGTTATTAGATAGCTCAAAAATTATGCAATTAGGTTGGAAACCTAGTTGTGATTTAAATAATGGAATTGAAAATACTTACTCTTGGTTTTTAGAAAATCAAACTAATCTAAATTAATTAAAATTTAATGTTGAGAAGAAGACATATCTTTAAAACTATAAGTTGGCGTTTTATTGGCACTATTGATACATTATTACTTTCATTTTTAATTACTGGTGATTTAATTATCGGATTTAAAATTAGTATTTTAGAATTATTATCAAAGATGATATTATATTACTTGCATGAACGTTTTTGGTTTAAATCTTCTGTCTATGAAAGTTCTAAGCGTCATCTTTATAAAACATTTACTTGGCGTTTAATAGCTACTTGTGACACCATTTTTTTAGGTTGGTTAATTTCAGGCGATCCGTTTATTGGTTTACAAATTGGTTTTGCTGAAGTTATTACAAAAATGGTTTTGTATTTTATGCACGAAAAAGTTTGGTATAAGATTAACTTTGGATTAAAAAATAGATAATTTAAATGAATAATATATTTCAACATAATTATAACATTTCTAAAGAAGACAGGGAAAGAATACATAAGCATAAAGCTTTTCTAATTTTATTTACAGGCTTATCCAACTCAGGAAAGTCTACTATTGCAAATGCTTTAGAGTTGAAGTTAAATGGTCTAAATATATCAACTTATACTCTAGATGGCGATAATATAAGACTTGGAATTTCCAAAGATTTAACATTTTCTCACAATGATAGAACAGAAAATATTCGTAGAATAGCTGAAATTGGAAATTTATTTGTAAATGCAGGAGTAGTAACTTTAGCATGTTTTGTTTCACCATATATTAAGGATAGAGATAATATTAAAAAAATTGTTGGTCATGACAATTATATTGAGATATTTGTTAGCACAAGTCTCGATGAATGTGAGCGTAGAGATACAAAGGGGCTTTACAAAAAAGCCAGAAAAGGAGAAATTATAAATATGACAGGCATATCTGCTCCATATGAAATTCCAATTAGTCCCGATTTGGAAATTGATACAGTCAAGGAGTCAACAGATAAATCTGTCAACAAAATTTTTAAATTTTTAGAAAAAAAATTATATGAGTAATTATGTCATCACTCATTTGAAAGAGTTAGAGTCAGAAGCTATTTTTATAATTAGAGAAATTGTTTCACAATTTGAAAAGCCTGCATTATTATTTTCAGGAGGTAAAGACTCAATATTATTGACTCATTTAGCTAAAAAGGCATTTTATCCTGCTAAAATACCTTTTCCATTAATTCATATTGATACGGGCCATAATTTTCCAGAAACTATTAGCTTTAGAGATAATCTTATTAAAGAATTGGATGTTAAATTAATTGTAGGGTCTGTTCAAGAATCAATTGATAATGGAAGAGTCATTGAAGAATCTGGCTTAAATTCTTCAAGAAATTCATTACAAATTGTTTCTTTATTAGATACTATTGATAAATATAAAGTAGATGCAGCTTTGGGTGGGGCTAGAAGAGATGAAGAAAAAGCAAGAGCTAAAGAACGTTTTTTTTCTCACCGTGATGAATTCGGCCAATGGGATCCTAAGAATCAACGGCCTGAACTATGGAATTTATTTAATGGACGTAAGCATTATGGCGAACATTTTAGAATTTTTCCTATTTCAAATTGGACTGAATTGGATGTTTGGGAATACATTAGGTTAGAAAATATTAAACTTCCTAGTTTATACTTTTCACATCAAAGACAATGTATAGTCAGAGATGGTGTTATTTTAGCGAATTCAGAATACATTAAGCTTAGTGAAAAAGAAGAAGTTAAAACTATGACTGTAAGATTTAGAACATGTGGAGATATGCCAATCACAGGAGCTGTGGAATCTTCGGCTAATAACTTAGACCAAATTATTGAAGAAATTACTTCTGCAAGAACAACAGAAAGAGGAGGCCGTGCTGATGATAAACGAGCTGAAACTGCTATGGAAGACAGAAAAAAACAAGGCTACTTTTAAAATATGGAATCAAAAAAATTAGAATTATTAAGATTTACCACAGCTGGTAGTGTTGACGATGGAAAAAGTACACTAATAGGACGTTTGCTCTTGGATAGTAAATCTATTTTTAAAGATCAATTAGACAATATTAAAGAGTCTAGCAAAATTAAAGGATTTGACTATGTTGATTTATCTCTTTTTACGGATGGCTTAAAATCCGAAAGAGAGCAAGGAATAACAATTGATGTAGCTTATCGTTATTTTTCTACTCCAAAACGTAAATTTATAATTGCCGATACACCCGGCCATATTCAGTATACTCGAAATATGGTTACTGGCGCATCTACAGCAAATTTAGCGATCTTACTTATTGATGCTAGAAAAGGTATGTTAGAACAAACTCATCGCCATGCATTCATAGCTTCATTATTACGAATTCCTCATGCTATAGTCTGTATTAATAAAATGGATTTAGTAGGCTATGATGAAAAAATTTATGATAAAATAATCAAAGATTTTAAGGCCTTTTCATCAAAATTAGAAATTAAGGATATTCAATTCGTTCCTATATCAGCATTAGTTGGAGATAATGTTGTTAATCGCTCTAAAAATATGCCATGGTATGAAGGAAGTACACTAATGTACTATTTAGAAAATGTTCATATTTCTAGCGATTATAATCAAATAGATTGCCGTTTTCCTGTACAATATGTAATTCGTCCACATACACATAAGCATCAAGATTATAGAGCTTTTGCAGGTCGAATTGAAGGTGGAGTTTTTAAGCCTGGTGATAAGATTAAAGTATTACCTTCAGGATTTACTTCCAAAATTAAAAATATTGATTTATTTGGAGAATCAATAGATGAAGCTTTTGCACCTATGTCAATAAACCTTCTATTAGAAGATGAGATTGATATTAGCAGGGGTGATATGATTGTTAGAGAAAATAATGTTCCTGAAGTTGGCCAAGACTTAGAAGTTTTAGTGACATGGATGAGTCAAACTCCTCTAAGTGAGAGAACTAAGGTAGTGATTAAACATACTACAAACGAGTGTTTAGCTATGATAAAGCAAATAAAATATAAGATTGACATTAACACGCTTCATCGAATTGAAGATGTAAATTGTATCGAAATGAATGATATTGCTCGTATATCGATTAGAAGTTCTAAGTTAATTTTTTATGATTCATATAAGAAAAATAGACAAACAGGTAGCCTAATAATTATTGATGAACAAACAAATGAAACAATTGGTGCAGCAATGATTATTAAATGAGTAAAGATTTATTGAAAATAGCCATTACTGCTTGCTTAGAAGCTTCTAAAGAGATTCTAAAGATATATAATTCTGATGATTTTGAAGTTGAATTAAAAGCTGACGATTCTCCATTAACTAAAGCTGATTTATTGTCTAATCAAATTATCAAAACATACTTAAAAAAAACAAATATTTTTATAATATCTGAAGAAGAAAAAGATATACCCTACAATATTAGAAAACAATGTGCCAAATTGTGGATGGTTGATCCAATTGATGGCACTAAAGAATTTATTAAAAGGAATGGAGAGTTTACAGTGAACATAGCATTAATTAAAAATAATAATCCAGTATTAGGAGTAATTTATGCTCCGGTTTTAAATACGTTATATTTTTCATATAGTGAGATTGGTGCCTTTAAAGTAGAGGTTGATTCGAATAATTATGAAATGAATGATATATTAAATTCAGCTATGCAATTACCGCTTAAAAGAAAAAATAGCATTTATACAATAGTGGCTAGTCGCTCACATTTATCAAAGGAAACAACAGATTTTATCGAGAAAATTAAAAAATATAAAGGGAAAATTAGATTGTTACATAAGGGAAGCTCTTTAAAATTATGTTTAATTGCAGAAGGAAAAGCAGATTCTTACCCAAGATTTGCCCCAACAATGGAGTGGGATACAGCCGCAGGTCAAGCAATTTGCGAACATTCAGGTTTTAAAGTAATTGATGTATTTACAAATGAAGCATTGCTCTACAATAAACCAAAATTAATTAATAATTGGTTTATTGTAAATTGATTAGATAGATATTAGTCTATTTAGAATATTAAATTAGTATTTTAAAATACTATTCAAATTAAGTATAAATTATGAAAGTAGCATTAATAACTGGCGTTACTGGGCAAGATGGTTCTTATTTAGCAGAACTATTACTTCAAAAGGGTTATGAAGTTCATGGAATAAAAAGAAGAGCATCTTCTTTTAATACTCAAAGAGTTGATCATATATATCAAGATCCTCATGAAAAGAATCCAAGATTTATATTACATTATGGTGATTTAACAGATTCATTAAGTATTATCAAAATCATTCAATTTTGTAAGCCAGATGAGATATATAATTTAGGTGCTATGTCACATGTAAAGGTCTCGTTTGAAATTCCTGAATACGTGGGTAATGTAGATGCTTTAGGAGCATTAAGAATACTCGAAGCTGTTCGTTTGCTAGGATTAGAAAGCAAAACAAAAATATATCAAGCTTCGACATCAGAACTGTATGGAGGAATTTCTGAGTATAAAAATAAAAGAGGATTATATGATGAAAATTCATCATTTCATCCAAAATCTCCATATGGTGTTGCTAAGTTATATGCATTTTGGATTATGAAAAACTACCGAGAAGCATATAAAATGTTCACTTGTAATGGAATATTATTTAATCACGAATCTCCAAGAAGAGGTGAGACTTTTGTAACTCGAAAAATCACACGTGCAGTTGCTAGAATAGCTTTGGGTCAACAAGATAAATTTTATTTAGGAAATCTTGACTCAAAAAGAGATTGGGGTCACGCTAAAGATTACGTTAAAATGATGTGGATGATTCTTCAATACGAAAAGCCAGATGATTGGGTGATTGCTACAGGATATTCAACAACTGTAAGAGAATTTGTTAAATTAGCTTTTAAAGAAGTTGGTGTAGAATTAAATTTTAAAGGTAAAGGAGTAGAAGAGAAAGCTTATGTAGCTTCTTGTAATGACGAAAGTTATAAAATTGAAGTTGGAAAAGAAGTTCTATCAGTTGATCCAGATTACTTTAGACCTACTGAAGTCGAATCGTTAATTGGTGATCCTTCAAAGGCAAAAGAAAAATTAGGCTGGGTACCTGAGCACGATTTATTATCTTTAGTTAAAGATATGATGCAATCTGATTTGAATTTTTTTAAGGCATAGTTTAAAAAAAATATTAGATAAATTAGTTTAATGAGTTTAAAAATTTCAATTATAGTAGCAACATTTAATAGCTCAAAAACTATAAGAAGTTGTCTTGATTCTATCTTCAATCAAAATTATTCAAACATAGAAATTAATTTAATTGATGGAAAATCATCTGATGATACATTAGACATAGTTAGAAAATATAATAAAAAAATACCCATAAAAATTATTTCTGAGCATGACAAAGGCATATATGATGCTCTAAATAAAGGTATTTGCTCATCTATTGGTGATGTTGTTGGATTTGTCCATTCCGATGATATTTTAGCATCTTCAACAATATTTTCTGATATTATAGAAAAAATATCATCAAAAAATATTGATGGTGTATATGGTGATTTACAATATGTTGATTTTGACAAAACCGATAAAGTAATTCGAAATTGGAAAAGTTGTGATTTTAATGATAAATTATTACAAAAGGGTTGGATGCCGCCTCATCCTACTTTCTTTTTAAAAAAGTATGTCTATGATAAACACGGTGGATTTGATTTAAACTATTCTATTTCATCAGATTATGATTTTATGTTAAGAGTACTAAATGATAATTCTTTAAAATTCTGTTATCTCCCTAGAGTAATATCGAAAATGCGTGTTGGTGGTTCATCAAATAGAAGTTTAAGAAACATATTAAAAAAATCAAAGGAAGATTATATAATTATCAAAAAAAATAATGTCGGTAATTTTATAACTCTAGTTAGAAAAAATCTTTTAAAAATCAATCAATATTTTTAACTCTATTTTTTATTTATTAAAAAATAACCAATACAAATAGCTAAAATTGAAATACTAAATAATAGCACATCATTTGGAGAAGTGAATTCAGGTGTTAACTTCAGTATTTTTTCAAAAAATTTAACTATTAAAACTATTATGATTACTTTGATAATTTTATTTTTTAATTGATCCAAGCTTTTTATTTTAAGAGTTGAGTCAGAAAATTTACCTTTAGCAAAGTCAATCTCATTAATAAATAGTTCATATACCCCAAATCCAAATATTAATAACACTATCCCAATTAAAAATAAATCAATTGAAGAAATTATGTTAAATAATAAATCATTGTTATTGTTAATATTTGGATTGAATAATGGATTTTGATTAATAATTGAGTTAATAATGTCCCAACTTCCTATGAAAAATAAAGTTATTGAGGATAAAATAGATAGAACTACAGATAATATTACAACGTATCTTAAGTTCCAAAGGATTTTTTCAAAATTCTTTTCAAATTTCATTTTCTTCAATTTTTATAATTAAATATTGTTTTTATTGATCAATTTTTGATATCTATTCTGAATAATATCTATCAAAATCAATACAAAAATCACAAAATAAAATGTTGTTTTACTCATTGGTAAAATTTTGCTGCCAAAAATTTTCATGTGCGCTAAATGTGCGCCCTCTGATATTAGCATTATTCCAACAATAAACAGTATAAATAATCCTAATACCTCAAACATTCTATTCTTTTTTAAAAACTCAGAAACTCCGTCTGCTAAAAAAATCATTATAAGACCTCCGATAATTATTGCTATTGACATAATTAAAAAAACATCTGTTAATGCCATAGCTGCTAAAATTGAATCAAATGAAAAAATAAGATTCATTGCAATAATTGAAATAATAATTTTTGTTGTTGATTTATAATCATTATTTTTTTTAGGGTTTTCATCAAAGTTTAACATGTGTAAAATTTCCGTAACAGCTGTGTACATAATAAAAACTCCACCAATTAAAACTATTATACTATGAAGGTTAAAATCAGCTTGAAGTATGCTAGAATTTATATTAAATAAAGTGTTTTTAAAGTATCCAATTATTTCAATTAAAGCGAAAAGTAATATAAGTCTTAAAATTATAGCGCCACCAATTCCAATTCTTCTAACTTTTTTTTGATGTGTCTCTTTTGCTTTTTTTGATTCAAGCGATATATATAATAAATTATCTAATCCCAATACAGCTTGCAACAATATTAGCATCAATAAAGTAATTAGGTTTTCAACAGTAAATAATTCCATTTAAATCAATTTTTAAAATTCCAAGCTAACAAATTTACATTAGATTCTAATTCTTTTTCAAGAAAATCATCTAATGAACTAAAGAAATCAATATTAGTTACAGACTCTATATAGTCAATTGTTGTTACATAACTATTAAGATAATCATTACTTTTTTTATTTGGTATTATAAAACCAATCATCTTTTCCTTTTGATTGCAATAAATTATTTTATAAAAACTTTTAGGAATAGTAACTTGATTATCTCCTATTGTTCCGAGAGAATCTTTTAGAATTGGGCCTGTTACAATATACATATCTCCTTCTGAATCTACCCAGTGTCTTACTAAGGATTCAAGTTTTTTCCAAATTCCTCTATTGAATGATGGAACTTGTGGTGAAATATTTGAAAATAAAAATGATTCAGACATTGATATAGCTGAATTCTTCATATCGGCGGCTGGAGCAAGATGACCTCTGTCGTATCCTGAATTCTTGTAATCAGATAATGTTGCTGAACCTTTATTTATTTTTTTATCAACTCTAAAATTATTTTTTCTAGAAATTGTGCCATTAATCATATCCGATGTTAATAAATAATACACCCATATGGCTTGCTCATGTTTTTCATTATATGCTAGAGAGTAATTATTATGATGAACAATTTGTCCATCTGAAAGTGGTAAATAACTGTATTTCTCTTCAGTATGAGAATCCAATATTTCCAAATTAGAATCTATTTTATTATTATTAGATTCGTTCTTAGAAGTATAAATTTCACAACTTATTAAAATCAGATAAAAAAGGACAATTAATTTATTCATTATTTATAGATATCATTATTTTCAAAATTAAATAAAATTAACAAAAATGATTTAAAGTGAATTATTGTTGCTTACTTAAAACATTATATTTGTTATGTTAATTTAATATCAATGAAGCAGCGTATAAAAAATATCGTAGAGTCTACATTTTTTGAAAAGTTTATAATTCTCATAATATTAATCAATTGTTTTTTTATTGGAGTAGAAACATATACGACTAGTACATTAATTACTACAATTCAATTATTTTGCTTAATAATTTTTACGTTTGAGGTAGTATTTCGATTTACTGCCAGTGATTCTTTTAAAAGTTATATTAATGATCCTTGGAATATTTTTGATTTATCAATAGTGATTATTTGTTTTATTCCTGAGTCATTATTTGAAAATGCAACTACAATAACCACAATTAGAGTTCTAAGAGTTTTTAGAGTTTTAAGATTGCTAAAATTTAATGAAGAAATAAAGCTAATTGTATCAGTTTTGGCCAAATCTATGAAATCATTATTTTATAACATCTTATTCTTTTTGATATTTATGTATCTCTTCTCTGTAATTGGTGTTACTTTATTTCAATTGCCTAAAAAAAATCTTGATAATCAGCAACAAAAAGCATTAGCTGAGTATTACAGTCAATCACCAAATTCACCAATAAATTCTCCGGATCCCTATGGAAATTTATCCGAAACTAGTTTTACATTATTTAGAATACTAACTGGGGAAGATTGGACAGATATAAGATATAATTTATTAATAGCTAATAAGTTAAAGTTAATTAATGTTTCAAGTACTGTTATTACCTCATATCATGTAATATGGTATGTTATTTC
>Ga0115013_10000533_pt1 | contig 23037 bp, 21 predicted proteins | sample SouAtlMetagenome_2_FD_88686 | JGI IMG/M metagenome (GOLD analysis project Ga0115013, IMG submission 88686) | Marine eukaryotic phytoplankton communities from Atlantic Ocean - South Atlantic ANT15 Metagenome | ecosystem: Environmental > Aquatic > Marine > Oceanic | place: South Atlantic Ocean...
CTTAGACGTTTTATAGCGTAATGGAACCACATCGATCCATCTCGAACTCGATAGTGAAACGTTACAGCGGTGAAGATACTGAAAGGGGGGCCTCTTGGGAAAATAACACAATGTCTAAGTTTTTTATACAATGATTATAATTATTTTTATTTATGGCCACTTACGCAATTGTTCAAGCTAGTGGAAAGCAGTTTTGGGTTGAAGAAAACCGTTTTTATGACTTTGACAAATTACCTCTTAATCCAGGTGATTCTTTTAAGTTGAATAGAGTTTTGTTAGTTAATAAGCATAACTCAGTTCAAATTGGAAAGCCTTTTTTAGATGAAGGGTGTCTTGTTGAAGCAACTGTTGTTCGTCATTTATCAGGTTCAAAAGTTCGCGTTTATAAAATGCGTCCTAAGAAAAAAACACGAAAGACTTTTGGTAGCCGTCCAAAACTGACTCGTGTGCTTATTAATTCGATTACTACTGTTAAGGATAAAGTATTAACTTGTTACTTATAAGTCTAATTTCATTAAACAGTTCTTTTTAATAATTCTATTTATAAAATACTCATACAAATTTAGATCACTTATGGTTAGAGTAAAACGGGGTAATGTTGCCCGCAAACATCGTAATAAAATTTTGAAACTTGCTAAAGGTTTTAAAGGTGCCCATTCGCGTTTATTTAGAACGGCTAATGGGCAAGTTATGAAATCTTTAATATATGCTTATACTGGGCGAAAAAGACGTAAAAGGGATTTTAAGAGGTTATGGATTTGTCGTATTAACGCTGCTGCCCATTCGTACGGCTTATCGTATAGTAAATTACGTAATGGATTAAAAAAATCGTCGATTGACTTAAATTTAAAAATGTTAGCTCAAATTGCCTTATTAGATCGCGAAACATTTTCATTATTAATCGATGAAATTTCTTAGATTCGTCTTACTTATATTTAAATAAATATTTTATAAATGGCACATAAAAAAGGAGCAGGTAGTACAAAAAACGGTCGTGATTCTAATGCACAGCGTTTAGGAGTTAAAGTTTATGGAAATCAGCCTGTAAAGGCAGGCGGTATTGTTGTACGTCAGCGTGGACTGACATTTAAACCAGGAAATGGTATTCAAACAGGAAAGGATTATACTTTGTTTGCTATTAAATCTGGAATAGTAAAATTTGAAATGGACGGTAAAAAGAAATTCGTTCATGTATATTAATCAATTAATATGGTGTAGAAATATAGTTATATTTCTATACTGTATTGGTCCCCTTTAAAAGTTCTCATATTAATTTAAAACTTTTTTGTGTAATAAAATAAAACTTTCGTTTATTACAAACTAAATATATATAAAAAATCCTTAGAGTATAAAACTCTAAGGATTTTTAAATTACTAATTTAGTAATTAGTAACGCTCACCTTCAGGCTTAGCGTTAGTAGCGTAAGACTCAATTGTGTAAACTAGGCTACGACCAGCAACTTCTTGACGAGTTAGCTTGAAGCCTGGCTCGTAAGCAGGACGCTGAACGATAAATGATAGTACACAAGACTCAACACCACGTGAGTTATCAAAAGCACAAAGCTTAACGTAGTAGTTTGGCTTAGCTTTCTTACACATGTTAAGCTCGAATAAGATTGCTGCTGGATCTTTAATATCGAAAAGAGGAAGACCCCACATTTCCCAGTAAGAGTTACGAGGGTGCGGATCGTCAGTGTATTCGATAGAGATAGCCCAAGACTTATCAATTGCGTATTGGATCTGCTTTGAGATTTGCTCGTCAGTTAGGTCAGGAAGAAAAGAAAATGCTCCTTGAGTTAGTTTCATCTGTTAGTTACTCCTTAAATGAAAATGAATGATCTAGTATTGTTTTTGAAGAAGAGATTACCTTAAACAGGCATACCTTCAGTTACGTTTCTATTAAACGTTTGCTGTTGGTGTTTCAACGAAGTCAGCAGTATCTGTAGAAGCGTAGTTGAAAGTAATATCCTTCCATAGATCTAACGCTGTCTGTAGAGGACCACAAGATTTCGCTGCATCTCTTAAGATTTGAGGACCTTCAGAAAGGTAATCACGACCTTCATTACGTGCTAGAACCATACACTCAAGTGCTACACGGTTAGCAGTAGCTCCAGATTGGATACCATCAGGGTGACCAATTGTACCACCACCAAACTGTAGTACTACATCATCACCTAGGTAGTTAATTAGTTGGTGCATTTGACCACAGTGGATACCACCAGAAGCTACTGGTACACACTTACGTAGAGAAGCCCAATCCTGTGCAAAGAACATACCTTCAGGTAGAGAAACCTCAGACTTAAAGTCTAGAAGAGTGTTGTAGAAACCTTTAATCATTAGAGGATCACCTTCTAGCTTACCTACAACTGTACCTGCGTGAATGTGGTCAACACCAGCCATACGCATCCACTTACAGATTACACGGAAGTTCATACCGTGGTTCTTCTGACGTGAATAAGTTGAGTTACCAGCACGGTGTAAGTGAAGAATTACATCATACTTACGTGACCACTTACCCATTGATTGGATAGCTGTATAACCAATTACAAGGTCAATCATTACAATAACTGAACCTAGGTCTTTAGCGAAGTCTGCACGCTCGTACATATCTTCCATAGTCGCTGCAGTAGTGTTTAGGTAGTGACCCTTAACTTCACCAGTTAGAGATGCTGCGTGGTTAACACCTTCCATTGAGTAAAGGAAACGCTCTCTGTAACGCATGAACGGCTGTGAGTTAATGTTCTCATCATCCTTAAGGAAGTCAAGACCACCCTTTAGACCTTCGAATACTACACGACCATAGTTCTTACCAGAAAGACCTAGCTTAGGCTTTACTGTAGCACCTAGTAGAGGACGACCAAACTTATCCATACGCTCACGCTCTACAACTAGACCTGTAGCAGGACCTTGGTAAGTCTTTAGTAGTGCAACAGGGAAACGCATATCTTCTAGACGAAGAGCTTTTACCGCTTTGAAACCGAAGATGTTACCGATAATAGATGCAGTTAGGTTAGCAAGTGAACCTTCCTCAAATAGATCTAGATCGTAAGCTACGTAACAGAAGTAAGTATCAGCATCACTTGGTACTGGATCTACACGGTAAGCTTTCGCACGGTATAGATCACAAGCAGTTAGTAGATCTGTCCATACAACAGTCCATGTTGCTGTTGAAGACTCACCAGCAAGAGCAGCAGCAGCTTCTACAGGGTCAACACCTGGTTGTGGAGTACAACGGAATAGAGCTAAGATATCTGTATCTTTAATAACGTAATCAGGATCCCAGTAACCCATTTTAGCGTAAGGGATTACACCTGATTCGTAACGTTCACTTTTGATTCGAGTACGTGATTCCACGGCTTGAGACATGACAACCTCCTTGATTTAAGAGTTATGCTTAATAATTGCTGGGTTTTATATCTTAAAAATCATTTCGACTTTAAAATATAATAAGCAAAATATAATGACTATTATTTTTTTATCTTAACAGATAGGATATCACTACGAATAGCTAAAACAATACCTATATATTTTATAATTAATATAAGTTTTATTAATATATAGTCAGCGCTTAGTGTGTTAGAAACTATTAATTGAATAGGTAATTAATATTTGAAATGCCAGGATCCAGATTTGAACTGGAGACACGAGGATTTTCAATCCACTGCTCTACCAACTGAGCTATCCCGGCTTGCATCTTTAAGAAAAAAAGTTACACTAAAAACTATAGTAATGTAAAGTAGTGTTTTTGACAAGACTTAGACAATTTTTTAATACCCCATAATTCCATTTATGCGAAAAACTTACCCTGATCGAATTCTTAAGAAATTAGCAAATTTGCAATTAGCTATCGGATTACTTCTTACTATTGGGTTAGTTGTAGCTATTGGAACTATTATTGAACAAGATCAATCGATCGCCTTCTACAAACAAAACTATTCGGAAAGTAAACCTGTTTTAGGATTTCTTACATGGCAAACAATCTTATTTTTTAATTTTGATCATTTATATACGTCGTACTGGTTTATTATCTTGCTATTTTTGTTTAGTGTCTCTTTATTATCATGTACATTAACGGTTCAATTTCCTGTTTTACGTCGTTTGCGACGGTGGAAATTTTATCTGGATGTAAAAAGGGTAAGTGGAATCATAAATAGTTTACCTGCTAATACGGCTAATAATTTAGTTTTTCAATTGCACCGCTCTAATTATAATATTTTTCGCCAAGGCAAAAAAAACTATGCTTATTCTGGTTTACTAGGGCGTTTTGGTCCTATTGTCGTCCATTTTAGTATTATTCTTTTGCTGGTTGGGTCTAGTGTGGGAGCGTTTGGTGGATATATGGTTCAAGAAGTCGTACCACGTGGAGAAATTTTTCATGCTCAAAATTTAATTAAATTTGGTACCTTAAGTAATATACCTCAAACTATTTCTTGGCGTGTAAATGATTTCTGGATAACGTATACTGACGATTTTAAAACGAATCAGTTTTATTCGGATTTATCATTACTAGATAATTCCGGTAATGAATTAAAGCGTAAAACAATTTTTGTCAACGAACCATTGGTTTATAAAGGTATAACTTTATATCAAACTGATTGGGATATTGTTGGATTAAAATTTAATCTGACTGATGGTAAGACTAAACAATTACCGCTTAAAAAAGTTATAAGATCAGGACAAAAATTTTGGTTTGGCTCTTTATCCCTTAACCCAAATTCTGCGCCACCACAAATATTTTCGATTTTGGTAAATGATTTACGCAGTAATATCTACATTTACAATAGTACGGGGAAATTAATTAAAGAATGCGGATTAGGTCAATTATGTTCTCTTATTGAGGGTGAAACTATTCAATTCTCCGATATTTTAACGAGTACGGGGTTACAAATTAAGACAGATCCTGGGCTTCAAATTGTTTATTTATCTTTTTTCTTGCTTATGGTTAGTACATATGTAAGCTTTCTTAGTTATTCACAAATTTGGGGTACCGAAGTACAAAGTGTTGTTAACGTATCTGGAAGTTCAAATAGAGCCGTTCTTTTTTTTCAGATTGAGTTTAGAAAAATATTAAACAAGATTAGGGTGTAATTTTATTGCCATATTTGCTTACTATTTTATAGATTCCCTTGATTTTTATTATAGGTAAGGAATTTAGAGAGTTTCAACAGTAAAATATATAAGTACATAGCAAACGAAAAATTTATTAATAACAATTCTATTTTATATATTTTCATTTTTTATGAAACGTTGGTTTTTAGTCCTATTTACCCCCTTTTTAATTGCAGCAACTCCGATAGCAGCATTTGCTGATGTAAGTGGCCTTACTCCTTGTAAAGATTCAGCTGTTTTTAAGCGTCGTTTAGATCAAAGTGTTACAAAACTTTCTGCTCGTTTAAGTAATTATGATGAAGGAACACCTGCTTATTTAGCGTTACAAGCTCAAATTGAACGAACAGAAGCTCGTTTTGATAAGTACGGGAAACAAGGTTTATTGTGTGGTGCGGATGGTTTACCTCATCTTATCACTGATGGGCGTTGGAGTCATGCTGGTGAATTTATTCTTCCAGCTTTTACGTTCCTATATATAACCGGTTGGATCGGTTGGGTTGGTAGAAGTTATCAGCAGTTTACAAAAACGACAGATAAGCCAAATGAAAATGAAATTATTATTGATGTACCTGTCGCTCTTGGCATGATGTCATCAGGATTCTTATGGCCTTTATCCGCTTGGAATGAACTAGTTTCTGGAAAACTAATTGTTCCTGGAAATGAAGTTACTGTTTCGCCTCGTTAATTAATAATTATAAATTTGATAAATTTAAAATTCTTAAACATAAATGGATAAAAATTTACTTAAATATCTATCGACAGCACCCGTACTTTTAACGGCGTGGTTAAGTTTCACAGCTGGTTTTATTATTGAAATACAGCGATATGCACCAGATACACTTTCTTTTGCCTCTTACTAATTATTGTTCGATGGAATTCTGTGTAATTTAAGACTTAATGAAGTTGTTATTAATCATTTTGATTAAGGCAACTTCTTATAAATTTAATTTCACATATTAAACACTATATTTTAGTTGAGTTTGGGAACATTACTTTTTATTTACAACATAGTAAAATTTGTTTAAGATTAAATTTATAACGCTATGCTTTGATTTTTAATCTCATTATATTCATAAAATCTTTTTTAAAGTTATTGCTAAAAGGTTATTTATGACTGATTGTAAAATAAAAATATTCAAAGACAAGAAATTGGCAAAATGGTAAGTCACGTTATCAACTTCTTTCTCTATTAATCAATAACAGAATGGGGCTGAATCAATTAAATTTTTATTATGACTATATCGGATAGAAAAAACTTAATTACCAGATTTAATAAAGTATTTGCAAGACTCCATTATAAGATTAACTTTGATATAACAAACACTAGTTCTTTCTTATTGGCTACGGATTTGTTAAGAGATAATACTAAACGTCGTTTATTTAAGATTGTTGCTGCAAATGTTGAAACTCTTTTTCTCGAATTGCTAACTAAGGGCATCATATTAAATTCCAGTTCTAGTCAATCAATATTTTTTTCTTTAATCAAAGAAACGACACAGGAATTTTTAACGGATTGTTATGGTTTTAGGGTTAAGGTTCATTCTACTCTTATTAAAGATTCGTTTTATACTAAGCTTGTTTTAAGTGATGAAAAAATTTTATTAAACGTTCCATTTCAAATTTTAAGTACTACAGATCCGCAATTATTTCGTACTATTTTTGTTCCTATTTATAATAAAGCGTATGATAGTTTTATTGAAGCGTTACTAGACAATTTAATTGTCGAGATTACGAATGCAGTAATGTTTATTATTGTTAACGAATTTTCGTTTATTTATGAAGTACGAAAAAATTTTTACCGCTCTAATTTTCTTTCTCTTCGTAATGTTGAACGATTTCGCAATAATTTAGGCTGGCAAAGTCGAATAAAAAGTACGATTAAACGACCTTCTGAAATTTATAATAGTCAGCAAGGAATTTGGATTATTAGGACAACGGGTATCTATTATCGAATTATTTATGCTAATCGCTCTAATGAAATAATGACACTAAAGCGTTTTTCATTGGTTACTTTATTTTTTATCGAAACAAAAGATTTTTTATTAAGTCGAGTAGATGAAGCGGTTTACTTTTTTGGAAGTAGTGTCCGATATACTTTAACATCTGTAGTCGGTCAAGTAATTGGGCTTGTTTGGCGCGGTATTATTGAAGGGCTAAAAAAATAGCGCCATTTTTAGACCTTACAACGCTTGAAAACCTCGATTTCTTTCCCTTTCTTATTTGCTATTAAATCCAGGTATTGTATGATAAAATATAATTAGTATAATAAAATTTTGTTTTAATTTAAGTAAGATCAAATTTATGAACGCTCTTATTGGGTACATCTTATTAATGACATTAATGTTTAGCTTAGCTGCAGGTCTTTATTTCGGTTTAAAGACAATCCGACTAATCTAGTTTAAAACTTGTTTCTACAGTTTTTTATTCTGTAGAAATATAAATATAAGAGTGAATGAATTATCAGAATATTGAGCAACAACCTTTAATCCGTTCGTATATTGAAGGATCACGTCAGTTTAGTAACATTTTCTGGGCAATAGCTGTCAGTACAGGAGGGTTAGGGTTCTTTCTTAGTGGGTTATCTAGTTTTTTCAAAGTTAATCTTTTATTTTTTTCGGATTCCACTAACCTTTCTTTTATTCCGCAAGGTATTGTCTTGTTATTTTATGGAACAGTTGGTTTAACTTTAGGAATTTTTCTTTGGTTGACAATTTGGTGGGATATTGGGTTTGGTTATAATGAGTATAGTAAAGAAACTCAAAAAGTCACTCTTTATAGAAAAGGTTTTCCAGGTAAAAATCGAGAACTTTGTTTAAGGTTTAATTTTGATGAGTTAAAGTCCATCAAAATGTTCATTAGGGATGGTTTAAATCCTAAGCGTCAATTGTTTCTTTGTTTAACTGATAGCCGGGAAATCCCACTTACAGGAAGTGATAAGCCAACCGCACTAAATAAGGTTGAAACCGAAGCGTTAAATTTAGCTAAGTATCTAAATATTTATTTAGAAACTGAATAAGTTTTCGTGTAGGGCGAACGACGGGAATCGAACCCGCGAATGCTGGAACCACAACCCAGTGCCTTAACCACTTGGCTACGCTCGCCGTATAAACATACTTACAATCTATTTTAGCATATACTCCATAAAAAAATAAACTTATCTCTTTCAAGAAGCTTCAATGGCTTTTTAGTGAATAGAAAAACTATTTAAACCTTGCAAATCTATAACGAAAAAATACTTGTAGTTGATGACGAAGCAAGTATTCGTCAGATTTTAGAAACACGATTATCAATTCGTGGATACAATGTGATTCTTGCCGCGAATGGAGAAGAAGCTTTGTATCTCTTTCGAAAAGAACAGCCTAATCTTGTGATTCTAGATATAATGTTACCGAAAATTGACGGCTACGAACTTTGTAGCGAAATTCGAAAAGAATCACAAGTACCAATTATAATGTTAACTGCTTTAGGAGATATTTCAGACCGAGTTATGGGGTTAGAGTTAGGTGCAGATGATTATGTTATGAAACCTTTTTCTCCTAAAGAGCTTGAAGCCAGAATTCGGTCAGTTTTACGGCGAGCTGGAAACGGGCCAAAAAATACAACAACAAAAAAAGATACCAACCAGACTATTCTTCAGATAGGGGCATTAGTTATTGATACTAATAGGCGTCAAGTATTTAAAGGGTCTGAGCGAATTAAGCTTACTGGAATGGAGTTTAATCTGCTTGAGTTACTTGTTACTAAAGCTGGTGAGCGTCTTTCAAGGTCTATGATTCTCGATCGTGTTTGGGGTTATACCCCAGAACGATATTTGGATACACGTGTTGTGGATGTTCATATTTCAAGATTGCGTTCTAAATTAGAAGAAGATCCAAGTAATCCTGATCTAATAATTACAGCTCGTGGAACAGGTTATATGTTTCAGCGATACTAAAAAAAAATACTTTAGATTTTATATCTAGTTAACTGCCCTTGCCCTTCCTTTTATATAGAGGGAACCGCTAATTTGAAGAATACTAAAAAAATCTTTTAACTCTACAATAGTTAATTAGCCCATCATTAAAGTTATTGTGAATTATGCAAGTCAATTAAATATAGGTTGAAAATAAAATACTAATGCGTAACCTGAACCAAGATATTTATAGGTGCTTACTGCCCAATTTGCTAGAAATTCAACGTGTTAGTTTTTGTTGGTTTCTTGAAAAGGGATTACTTCACGAACTCGAAAATTTTACAGCCATTCGAGATTATTTAGGTGAATTAGAATTAAGCTTATCTGCTAAACAATACAAAATTAAACGCCCTAAATACTCTCTTGCAGAATCGAAACGGCGTGATACTAGCTACAGTATTCGTATCTATATCATTGCAAAATTGGACTATTTAGTCACCAACGAAAGTAAAAAAGGAGAAGTTTTTTTAGGCGATATACCGTTAATGACCAATGAGGGAACTTTTCTTGTTAACGGCATTGAAAGAATTATAATCAACCAAATTGTTCGAAGTCCTGGGATTTACTATAAACGTGAAGCAACTAAGCAAAATTCGTATGTTTATACTGCTAGTCTGATTTCTAATCGAGGAACTTGGGTTAAATTTGAAATTGATAAAGATGATTTAATTCATGTTAAAGTTGATAAGGCCAAAAAATTGTCAGGTTATGTATTTTTGAAAGCTTTAGGGTTAACTGATCAGGAAATTTTAGATAATTTAAACCATTCCGATTATTTTCAGAAAACACTTCAAGGAAGTGAAATTACAACTTTAGACGATGCTTTTTTAGAGGTTCATAATAAGCTTCGTCCTGGGGAACCTGCCACTGTAAAAGGTGGACAACAATTGCTTTATTCACGTTTCTTTGACCCAAAACGTTATGATTTAGGTTATGTAGGCCGACACAAACTTAATCGAAAGTTAGGCTTAACGACAAGCGAAGATGTTCGAATTTTAATCCCGAATGATGTGTTAGCAGTTGTGAATGAGTTAATTAATTTCCGTTTAACTCCAACTGTTGAAGATGATATTGACCATTTAGGGAATCGAAGAATTCGTTCCGTTGGTGAGTTATTACAGAACCAAGTTCGTATTGGTTTAAATCGATTAGAGAGAATTGTTCGTGAAAGAATGACCATCTGTGAACAAAAGTACCTTCGTGTCAATATTTTAATAAATCCGAAACCACTTGTTTCTTCCATTCGTGAATTTTTTGGTTCAAACCCGCTATCTCAATTTATGGATCAAACAAACCCCCTTGCTGAATTGACGCATAAACGTAGATTATCCGTGCTTGGACCAGGTGGTATTACACGTGATAGGGCTGGTTTTGCGATTCGGGATATTCATCCAAGTCAATATGGACGTATTTGCCCTGTTGAAACACCAGAAGGTCCGAATGCTGGTTTAATTGGATCTTTAGCAACTTATGGTCGAATTAACTCATATGGTTTTATTGAAACCCCCTTTTATAAAGTTGAACAAGGTCGAGTTATTAAATCTAATTTTCCAGTTTACTTGAATGCAACTGATGAGGATACATTTCGTTTAGCTGCTGGGGATTTATTAATTACTAAAACTAATCATATTGCTGGTTCAAGAATTCCAGTCCGTTATAGGCAAGAATTGTTAACGGTAAGCCCTGAAGATGTTGATTATATTGCAGTTTCTCCGATTCAAGTTGTTTCATTAGCCGCTTCACTTATTCCATTTTTAGAACATGACGACGCTAACCGTGCTTTAATGGGATCCAATATGCAACGCCAATCTGTTCCATTATTATATTCTGAGGCTCCACTTATTGGAACAGGATTAGAAGGGCAGACAGCGCGTGATTCAGGTATGACGGTTCTTAGTCTTCATACTGGAAAAGTAACTCGTTTAAATGAAGGAAAAATTTATATTACGGATAAATTAGGTACAACTGTTCAATATATTCTGAGCAAATACCAACGTTCAAATCAAGATACTTGTATTAATCAGCAACCATTAGTTTCAGTCAATGAAAAAATTTTAACAGGACAAGTTTTAGCTGACGGTGCTTCGACACAAGGTGGGGAGTTGGCGGTTGGTCAAAATATTCTTATCGCTTATATGCCCTGGGAAGGATATAATTATGAAGATGCTTTTGTTGTAAGCGAACGGTTAATTTATGAAGATCTTTTTACATCTATTCATATTGAAAAATTTGAGATTGAAATCCGCCAAACAAAATTAGGTTTAGAAGAAGTTACTCGAGATTTACCAAACATAAGTGAAACGGCTATTCGTCATTTAGATGAAAATGGTATTGTTAATATTGGATCGTGGGTTGAATCAGGGGATATTTTAGTTGGAAAATTAACTCCAAAAGGAGAATCCGATTATCCACCTGAGGGTAAGTTATTAAGGGCTATTTTTGGCGAAAAGTCAAGAGATATAAGAAATACCTCATTAAAATTGCCTCATGGAACTTCCGGTCGTGTTTTAGATGTTAAACTTTTTTCCAGAAGTAATCGAGATGATTTAGCGCCGGGAACTCATGAAGTAATTAAGGTGTATATTGCACAAACGCGAAAAATTCAAATCGGAGATAAGATGGCTGGGCGCCATGGTAATAAAGGGATTATAAGTAAGATACTTCCTCGTCAAGACATGCCATTTTTACCAAATGGGGAATCCGTAGACATTCTTTTAAACCCTTTGGGTGTTCCTTCACGAATGAATGTGGGGCAAATTTTTGAATGCTTGTTAGGTTTGGCGGCCGAACAATTAAATGCGCGTTTTAAAATTATTCCTTTTGATGAAATGTATGGACCAGAAGCATCGCGTGCATTGGTAAATAAGAAATTATATTTGGCAAGTAAAAAACAATCTTGGATGTTTTCTCCTAAATATCCAGGAAAAGTAATGTTAAGAGATGGTCTAACGGGCCAATACTTTGATAACCCTATAACGGTTGGAAAAGCATATATGTTAAAGCTTGTCCATTTAGTTGATGATAAGATTCATGCCCGATCTACTGGTCCTTATTCGCTCGTTACACAGCAACCATTAGGTGGGCGTGCTCAACAGGGTGGTCAAAGATTAGGTGAAATGGAAGTTTGGGCGCTAGAAGCTTTTGGAGCTGCATACACATTACAAGAATTACTGACAATTAAGTCTGATGACATGCAAGGGCGAAATGAAACATTAAACTCAATTGTAAAAGGTAGGCCAATTCCTCGCCCTGGAACACCTGAATCCTTTAAAGTTTTAATGCGGGAATTACAGGCTTTGTGTTTAGATATTGCCGTTTATAAGGTGGGAATCGACCAGGATACAAAATTAGAGGATAATGAGATTAACTTGATGGAAGAGTTTCCAATTGTTGTTAATTCGCAGCAAGTTAAGCGAAACATAGGAGTAAATGAGTCTTATGTACGAAATGATATTTCTCCGACAGTAAAATTTTTTGGGAGTGAGACAAGGTAAAATACTTTAATCACTCAACCACTTCCGTTAATAATTTATTAATTATCACCGATTTTTTAAAATTTTGGCTATTGCGAACCTATGTTAAGGATAGAAAGGTCTTTTGATTATGTAAAAATTAATTTAGCCTCCCCTACTCGAATTCGAAGTTGGGGTGAAAGAGTTTTACCTAACGGTCATATTGTTGGTGAAATTACGAAACCCGAAACCATAAACTACCGGACATTAAAACCTGAAATGCATGGTTTATTTTGTGAACGGATTTTTGGTCCTGTTAACGATTGGGAATGTCATTGTGGCAAGTATAAGCGTGTAAGACATAAAGGTATTATTTGTGAACGTTGCGGGGTAGAAGTTATTGAATCGAATGTGCGTCGGCATCGTATTGGATTTATTGAACTTGCTTCCCCTGTAACTCATGTTTGGTATGTAAAAGGTCGCCCGAGTAAAATTGCAACCATTTTAAATATTTCATTAAAGGAATTAGAACAAATTGTCTATTTTAATTCGTACATTGTTACGGATTCTGGTAATAGTGCTGAATTAACTACTAAACAACTTCTTGGTGAAACTGATTGGGCTGCATTTGATTATGCGCATGAAGGTAAATCGGACGTAGAAATTGCAATCGGAGCTGAAGCGATTCAAGTTTTAATGGAACGGATTGATCTTAAAAAAGAATCTGTGGATTTACGAGCTGCTATTCCTATGGCTAAAGGGCCTGATCGCGAAAAATTAATAAAAAGATTACGTGTTATTGATCAATTTATTGCCTCGAAATGCAGTCCGTCCTGGATGGTGTTAGATATTATCCCTGTTTTACCGCCTGATTTACGTCCAATGGTTCAGTTGGATGGAGGTCGATTTGCAACATCTGATTTAAATGATTTATACCGTCGGGTTATTAATAGAAATAATCGATTAGCTCGTTTACAAGAAATTATGGCCCCCGAGCTTATTATTCGAAACGAAAAGCGAATGTTGCAGGAGGCCGTTGATGCTTTAATTGATAATGGAAAAAGAGGTCGGGCCGTTGTCGGCTTGAACAATCGTCCACTAAAGTCATTATCAGATATTATTGAAGGAAAACAAGGTCGATTTCGACAAAATTTACTTGGAAAGAGAGTTGATTATTCGGGTCGTTCAGTGATTATTGTAGGTCCGGAATTAAAATTGAATCAGTGTGGTTTACCAAGAGAAATGGCAATAGAGCTATTTCAACCTTTTGTTATTCATCGCCTAATTTACGAAGGGTTAGTTAATAATATTAAGGCTGCAAAAAATATTATTCAAAAAAATGAAGCATTAACGTGGAAAATTTTAGCTCAAGTAATGAAAGGCCACCCGATTTTATTAAATCGGGCTCCCACTTTGCATAGATTAGGAATTCAATCCTTTGAGCCAATTTTGGTTGAAGGTCGAGCTATAAAACTTCACCCATTAGTTTGTCCAGCATTTAATGCTGATTTTGATGGAGACCAAATGGCTGTTCATATTCCTTTATGTTTAGAAGCTCAAACAGAAGCTCGTATGTTAATGCTAGCACCAAATAATTTCTTATCGCCAGCGACAGGTGAGCCAATTTTAACACCAAGTCAAGATATGGTGTTAGGATGTTTTTATCTTACTGCCAACAACCCTTCCCAGCAAAAATCAGTAAACTCTTATTTTGCAAGTTTTGAAGATGTTTTATTAGCATATCAACAAGGTGAAATTTTCTTACATACTTTTGTTTGGGTGAGATCTAATAATCTTGTCGATCAAGTAGATGCAGAGGCTTATGAAACTCAAATAGAGAGTAGGCAATACAATATTTCTGCTTATAAGCAAGTCAAAAAAACAGAAACTGGAGAGATTTTGTCTACTTATATTCGAACAACACCAGGTCGAATTCTCTTAAATGAATCGTTTACCCAATAAATCTAATTGGAATTAAAAGAAAATAATGGAAAAAGGGATAGAAAAAAGGTTAACATATTACAACGATGTAATAAATAAACGAAAATTACAGGATTTAATGTATCAAACCTTTCACAATTATGGGGTTGTTAAATCTTCATTAATTGCGGATAGGGTTAAAAATTTAACATTTCATTATGCAACTCGTTCTGGTATTTCATTGAATGCGGAAGATTTGCGAGTACCTTACCGTAAACGTCAGTTAATTGGTTTAACAAGTGCAGAAGTTGAGGCTACTGAGCAGAAGTATGGAGCAGGTACCATTACTAGTGTGGAGCGTTTTCAAAAAGTAATTGATATTTGGAATAATGCTAGTAATACATTAAAAGACGATGTTTTAACATACTTTCGTGAAAGTGACCCATTGAACCCACTCTATATTATGGCGTTTTCAGGGGCACGAGGAAATATTTCCCAAGTCCGCCAATTAGTTGGAATGCGTGGGTTAATGGCTGATCCTCAAGGACAAATTATTGATTTACCTATTAAAAGTAATTTCCGTGAAGGGTTAGAAGTTACTGAGTACGTAATCTCTTCATATGGTGCAAGAAAGGGGCTAGTTGATACTGCTTTGCGAACTGCAGATTCAGGGTATTTAACACGACGTTTAGTAGATGTTGCCCAGGATATTATTGTGCGGGATGAAGACTGTTTAACAAGTGATAGTTTATCTTATGATGATTTATTCAAACGTTATAAAACCGATATTTCGTTAAAAGATCGATTAATTGGTCGGTTACTTGCACAACCAATTTTAACAAGTGATGGAAAAAATGTTTTGTTGCCAGCTAATACGGCTTTAACAACTTCGCTTATTAATAAGATCGAAAGCGCTGGTTTTAAGGATATTAGGGTACGTTCACCTTTAACATGTAATTCTAATCGTTCAGTATGTCGAAAGTGCTATGGGTGGCATTTGTCATATTCACGAATTGTGGATCTTGGTGAAGCTGTTGGAATTGTAGCAGCTCAATCTATTGGTGAGCCAGGGACACAATTAACAATGCGAACATTTCATACTGGAGGTGTTTTTTCCGGCGATTTAACACGTCAAATTCGAGCTCCATTTCCGGGAACAGTATTTTACACGTTAAATTCGAAAACGACGTTGGTGCGAACAATGCACGGAGAAAAGGGATTTAAGCTTAATGAAAATGTACAATTATATATTGAAAAATTTAATGGTACTAGGACTGTTTTAGAGATTCCGCAAGGTAATATTTTGTTAGTAAATCAAGGTCAGAAGGTATACGTAAGTCAAATTCTTGCCGAGATTAAAAAAGATGCCAATTTAATACTCGAAGAAGATAGTAAGCATGTTTATACACAAGTATCAGGTGAGACGTTTTTTCAAAATATTGAAGTTGATAATTTTTTAGATAAGCAAGGATCCTTAAATACTATTAGTCGAAAATCAGGCTTAATTTGGGTTTTATATGGTGAACGTTATTCATTACCTAGACTTTCTAGCTTAAAGGTTAGTGTTGGCCAAAAAATTTCAAATCGTAATATCTTAGCCCACCATCAAGTTTTAAATACAGTCGCTGGAGTAGTTAAGTTTGATTTAACAGCGAATGAGAAATTTTTGAAAATTTTAAATTTTTCTTTATTACTGAAAAATACAAAGTTAATAAAGCATGAAAATAATCTTTCAACTTTAAGTTTAAGAAACAATGGTATTGATAAAAATTTTCATCTTACCGTTAAAGAAAATGAATTTTTAACAAATGGTCAAACAGTCGCTGTTTTAGACGATGATAGTTATAAAACTCAAACTGGTGGAATTATTTGTTATGACATTAACGAGCATCGACAATTAAAAAAACGTCGAAGTACAAAAAAGGTTTTTTCAGGTTCCCTTTATTGGATACCAGAAGAGACGCATATATTAAACCAATCTTTAATAAATACTTTACTTGTTAAACCTGGTAGTGTTATTAAAGCAGGTGTCGAATTATTACCTGGTAATTATTCGAAAATAGGGGGTTTAGTACAATTAGATGAGATAACGCAAGAATTAGTTATTAAATCAGGTGAGTTGTTTGCAATAAATGATGATCGAATAAAGAAAGCATTTGAACAAAGTTCTTTTGTTAAACCTGGAGAGTTTATTCTTAACGGCCTAGTTGCAGAAAAATTATGTTACGTTGAACAGATCGATATTTCAGGATTTTCGTATCTTCTTGTGCGACCTGTTCAAACATTTCATGTTCCTAGAGAAAAGGGGTTTTTACTTGAGCATCGCTTTTTTTCGACTAGTGATGATCAACACATCAAATTAAAAACAATAAAACGCATATTTTTCAAAAATTGGGAACGTGTAAAATCCCATACAGCAGTAAATCTTTTACAAACGTTTCTTGTTTTACAGCTGGAGGCAACTAATAAACGCCTTAAACCACAGTTTGAATTAGCTCCAATTGACGATCTTGTAAATGAATATCAAATTAAAGTTTCTCTTTATGAAGTATTCAAACCAACAGATAATTCGGCTAATTATCTTAAGCAAAATATTATATCTTCAACGAATTATTTAGTACACGAAAATCAATTTGTTTACCCTAACACCGTTATTGCACAGGTTCAAGTATCATCGAAAATTTCGGGAACACTTATTGGAATAGATAACACTGGAACTAATTCAAAAGATGTTTTAATTTTAAAAGAAAATGATATAAAAGAAGTTTCTTGGTCGGTCAAAAATGAAGTTTTGCAAGTACAGGTTGGTGATCTAGTTCGAGTAGGTTCGTTGCTTACAAATATTTGTAAATCTAGATACTCTGGTCAAATATACCGTATCACTGAAAATACTATTCGTATTCGTTTGGGTCGCCCGTATTTGATTTCTGAAGGTACAATTTTACGGGTAAGTACAGGAAGTATTGTTCAACGTTCAGATATTTTAGCAACATTAGTTTATGAAAAATTAAAAACTGTTGATATTGTTCAAGGTCTCCCTAAAGTTGAAGAAATTCTTGAAGCCCGAAAAATTAAAAATAGTTGTTTATTAGCTCCGTGTGAAGGTCAACTTTATTTAAAAAATTCCCTATTATCAATTATTGAACCAAATGGTAATACATTCTCACTTCCCATCGATGGTAAAGCAAAATTGAAATTTGCAAATGGAGAATTTGTACAAGTAGCGAATCAATTAACGGATGGACAAATTAGTCCTCATGAAATGTTATCAACATTATTTGATTATTATCAAACACGTTATGCAATTGATATTGCCTGCAAATTAAGTTTTAAATATTTGCAACTTTTTTTAGTTAATGAGGTTCAACGGACATATCTTGCTCAAGGTGTACAAATTGCAGATAAACACATTGAAGTTATTGTAAAGCAAATGACGTCTAAGGTTCGTGTTGAAGAAAGTGGTGATACGACATTACTACCGGGCGAAATTTTAAGTTTATACCAAGCTGAAAAAATAACTAAAGCAGCACGATTAGCGAACGATGTTCCACCTTTTTATGTACCAATTCTTCTGGGATTAACAAAAGCATCTTTAAATAGTGACAGTTTTATTTCAGCGGCAAGTTTCCAGGAAACGACAAGAGTTTTAACAGAAGCTGCTATCGAAGGTAAAAAAGATTGGTTAAATGGGTTAAAAGAAAATGTTATTATTGGGCGCCTAATTCCTGCCGGAACAGGTTTTAATTGTTATGAACATCTTCGCAAAATTCGTACTACAATAAATCCAGCTGAATTGTCAGACAATACAAATATAAGTGTGATAAAAGAAAACTTATTAAGTTTTCGTGTAAATGAAACTCCCTAGTATTTTACTTTTACTGTAAATATAGTATATTAAATGCAGTTAATACTAAGATTCAATTTATATCGAAAATTTCTATGGCCCGTTATACAGGAGCAAAGTTAAGGGTAACACGTAGGTTAGGTGACCTTCCCGCCTTTACAAGTAAAAAATCAAAACTGACACAACGACCTGGTCAACATGGAGCAACTCCAAAAAAATTGACTCAGTATGCAATGCGATTAGAGGAAAAGCAAAAACTTCGCTTTAATTACGGTTTAAGCGAAAAGCAGCTAATGAATTATATGAAAGAGGCGAAGCGTATTAAAGGTGCAACTGGTAATATTTTATTACAATTGTTGGAAATGCGACTAGATAATATAATCTTTCGTTTAGGGTTAGCACCAACAATCGCATCTGCTCGTCAATTAGTAGGTCACAAGCATATTATGGTAAATAATGTTTGTGTTTCAATCCCTAGTTATAATTGTCAACCTGGTGATGTTATAACTGTTAAAGATTCAAAAGCTTCACTTGATTTAGTTCGAAAATTTTTAGAAGCACCTGCATTATCAAATATTCCACAACATTTAGATTTTGATAAGCAAAATTTAACTGCTAAAGTTCTTGGTATTATCGATCGAGAATGGGTAGCTTTAAAGTTAAATGAATTATTTGTTATTGAATTCTATTCACGTAAAATTTAAACAACCTCAAAATTTTAAGTTGGTTGTTTGAAAAAAGTTACTTAGCTATTAAAAAATAAACAAAACATTTATGACAGTTATTACACTTGGAGAATTATTAGATGCTGGGGTGCATTTTGGTCATCAATCAAGTCGTTGGAATCCAAAGATGTTTCCCTATATCTATACAGAACAAAACGGAATTCATGTAATTGATTTAGTTCAAACAGCCCGTTTACTAACTCATGCATATAATTATGTGCAAAGTGCTGCAAAAGAGAAAAAGACATTTCTATTTATTGGGACTAAAAGGCAAGCTTCAGCTTTAATTGCTGAAGAAGCAGAGAGATGTGGGGCTCATTATGTTAATAATCGTTGGTTAGGAGGTATTTTAACAAATTGGTCGACTGTTCAGGCAAGAGTTGATTATCTTAAAGAGTTAGATAAAAGAGAAGAAAGTGGTGAAATTGAACAATTACCAAAAAAAGAAGCAGCTTTGCTACGTCGTGAACATGATAAACTTAAGCATAATTTAGGTGGTTTAAGAAATATGGCACAACTTCCAGACATTGCAATTGTTGTTGATCCAAAACGAGAGAGTACAGCTATTGCTGAATGTCGTAAGCTGCAGATTCCAATTATTTCGATTCTAGATACAAATTGTGATCCTAATTTAGTCGATATACCAATTCCCGCAAATGACGATGCGGTTCGCTCAATAAAATTGGTTATATCTACATTAGCGGATGGAATTCTATTTGGTACACGTTCTCAAGGATAAATAAAAATTATATAAAAGTGTACGTCAGAGGCTTAGCTAGGTAAAATTAATATAGGCAATTAGAAAAATTTGCATTACTCACACCGAGTTATAAATCTGTTTATGTTTTTTTCGTTAGCTGCTGTTGAAGTAGGTACACATTTATACTGGGAATTTGCCGGTTTAACGGTACACGGACAAGTTTTATTAGTAACGTGGCTGGTAATAGCTATTATTTTAACTATTGCAGTTTTAGGTACTCTTAATCTTGAACAAGTTCCAAAGGGATTACAAAATTTTGTCGAATCTGTTTTTGAATACGTTGCTGGTATTGCAAAAGATCAGATTGGCGAATATGAATACCGTCCATGGGTTCCATTTGTTGGAACGCTATTTTTATTTATCTTTGTAGCTAACTGGCTAGGTGCATTAGTACCTTGGAAACTGATAACCCTTCCTGAGGGTGAGTTAGCAGCTCCAACAAATGATATTAATACGACCGTAGCATTATCGCTACTAACTTCCATCAGTTATTTTTATGGTGGATTAAAAGCAAAGGGTTTAGGGTTTTTTGCGCGATACATCTCGCCAACACCAATTTTTCTTCCAATTAATATTTTAGAAGATTTCACTAAGCCTCTTTCACTTAGTTTCCGTTTATTTGGAAACATTTTAGCAGATGAAATTGTGGTATCGGTACTTTGTTTATTAGTTCCGCTATTTATTCCTTTACCTGTTATGGTTCTGGGTCTTTTCGCAAGTTCTGTACAAGCTTTAGTGTTCTCGACACTTTCTGCTGCTTATATTGGAGAATCTATTGAATAATACCAAATTATTTAAAAATTCCAATAAAAAAAAGTTTGTTAATTTCGTATACGTAGAAATTTTTATTAAAAATATTTTCCTATGAATCCTATTATTTCAGGTGCTTCTGTTGTTGCTGCTGGTTTAGCAATTGGTCTAGCTGCTATTGGTCCTGGTATTGGTCAAGGTACTGCTGCTGCACAAGCTGTTGAAGGTCTTGCTCGTCAACCAGAAGCTGAAGGTAAAATTCGTGGTACTCTTCTTCTATCTCTAGCTTTCATGGAGTCACTAACAATTTACGGTCTAGTAGTTGCTCTTTGTCTACTATTCGCTAACCCATTCGTTGGTGGTTAGAAATTTTTAGCGCTTAGTTTTTACTAAGCGCTCTTTTTAAATGCTTTTTAATTAAATGATTGTATTTAATTTTTAGAGCTTTAAACGGTATTCTATAGCAAATTCACATGAATATATTTTTTATGCCTTTAATGCATATTATAGCTATCGCTGAAGGTGCTGGTGGACTTTTCGATTTCAATGCAACATTACCTTTAATGGCGATTCAATTCGTTCTTCTAACTGTTGTGCTAACTTTTGTTTTCTATAAGCCAGTAGCAAAATTATTAGATGAGCGTGAAGCCGGCATCAGCGCAAATTTAGCTGAAGCTTCTGAGAAGCTACTTAAAGCGGATGAGCTGTATAAACAATACGATGAGCAATTAAAGACAGCTCGTACAAATGCTCAGGCTGTTATTGCTCAATCTGAAAAAGAGGCGAAAGAAATTGTAGCCTCAGAGATTGATCAAGCTCGTAAAGATGCGGCAGATTTAATCCAACAAACAAATAAAGAATTAGAAGCGCAAAAATCTTTAGCTTTACAGAAATTGGAAACTCAAGTTGAAGAACTAAGCCAATTAATTAAAGAAAAGGTATTAGGTAAGCAAATTGTTCTTTAGACGTTGTTAGTAACTATTCCGTAAATAAAAATGGATTTATTAAATCAGACTTTAAACAGCTTCTCTTCTCATATTTCTGACTTATCAGTCGGACTTAACCCTGATATATTTGAAAGTAATGTAGTTAACATTACAATTCTACTTGGTGGGGTTATTTATCTTGGTAGTAATGCTTTGTCTGCAAGTTTGTCTGAGCGCCAACAGAAAATTCTAGGTGCTATTCAAGAGGCAGAAGAAAGATTACAACAAGCTATCGCTCGTTTGTCAGAAAGTGAGAAGCAATTAGCACAAGCACAAATAGTAATTGATTCTATCAAAACTGATGCAGAAAAAACTGCTATGCAGGTAAAAAGTGCAATCTTAAATGATGGAAAAGCTGAAATTGAACGATTAACTTCTGCAGCAAAATCACAAGTTACAACGATTGAAGCAAAAGTTCGTAAGCAAATTTCAGATTACGTTGTTGCCTTAGCTCTTAAGCGTGTTACTCTTCAACTAGAAGGGAAACTAAATTCTAGTTTGCAGCAACAAATTATTGATAGAAATATTTCTAAATTAAGCGATTAAATTATGTCAATTGTAAGTAAAGTTGCAGAGCCATATGCTGAGGCACTTCTTGATTTAGCTAAGTCAAACGGAAGTTTGAAAGAGACAACAAACGATATGAATATCGTTTCACAGTTTTTAGCTAATTCAAATGACTTAAAAAAATTCTTAAGCAATCCTTTAATTACAAAAGAAGCGAAGAAAAATGTTGTAAAAGACATTTTAGGTGAACAAATAGGTGCGAATAGTTTAAAATTTTTACTACTACTAGTTGATCGTGGTCGTGTAGCTGTTCTTGATGGAATTGCTCAAAAATTTTTAGAACTATCGTACGAAGAAGAATCTATTGCAATTGCAAAAGTTACTTCTTCGGTTCAGCTTTCTGCTCAGCAACAACAAAATATTGCTGAAAAGTTAAAAGTAATTTCAGGTGCTAAACAAATTAAACTTGCGTTAAAAGTGGACCCACAATTAATTGGTGGTTTTACAGTTGAAATTGGTTCCAAGTTAATTGATACGAGTATTCGTGGCCAATTAAGACAAATAAGTAGTTTGTTAGGCGCTTAGAATTTAATTGGTAACTTAAGGAAGGTTGTCAGTATTTTACTGACGGTTAAGCCTTTAATTTAGGTTAAAAATCAAAAAACTCTTTAATATAAAAGTAAACTATACTGAAATATGATCAACATTAGACCTGACGAAATTAGTAACATTATTCGTCAACAAATTGAAAGTTACGATCAGGAAGTTAAAATTGATAACGTTGGTAGTGTTCTTCAAATTGGAGATGGTATTGCCCGCGTATATGGATTAGAGCAGGTTATGGCTGGAGAGCTGCTTGAGTTTGAAGATAAGACTATTGGTATTGCATTAAACCTAGAAAATGATAATGTTGGTGCTGTACTTATGGGTCAAGGTATTGACATTCTAGAAGGTAGTTCTGTACGTTCAACAGGAAAAATTGCTCAAGTACCAGTTGGTGATGGCTTCCTTGGACGTGTTGTAGATGCTCTA
>Ga0115013_10000535_pt1 | contig 23001 bp, 18 predicted proteins | sample SouAtlMetagenome_2_FD_88686 | JGI IMG/M metagenome (GOLD analysis project Ga0115013, IMG submission 88686) | Marine eukaryotic phytoplankton communities from Atlantic Ocean - South Atlantic ANT15 Metagenome | ecosystem: Environmental > Aquatic > Marine > Oceanic | place: South Atlantic Ocean...
CTCGTATTGTAGACGCAAAGCATCGCCTTGACCTCGTTCGCTTCCCCCCACTTTTGAAAACTCGAAACTGTCGCGTCATCTATCGTCTTGAATCGATCAACGAACTTCAATCCCCCGTCCTCGGTCGGCACCCAAAACTGAAGCCCCAAATGCGTCAGCCCATCTCTTACGCCGACGCCATCGAACGACAGATCCAAATTCTTCCGACATGCCTCAGTCGCGTAAGGAGGCACCCAACTCATCACCCGCCTCTTCGAACTTAGATCTTGAGCTACACCAGTTTCCGATCGGACCAAGCTGACGAGAAACAGAATAATAACCACTGGCCTCAGTTTCATCATGAATTGCCCAGTCGAATACTCCGTTAAACTCAACGATCTTGCGAGAGTAGATAAAAGCTCCGGAGGCTATCGGAGCTCGGGTTCAAGAAACCCAAGGTCATCAATGGCAATCACGACCAACACAGCCAAGGCAGAGATTATCCTCGTCTTCTTCATCGCGTGAAGGAACTCCCAAACATAAGCGCCTCTCATCCACTCCCAGCTCAAAATAGTTCACAAACCGTCCCGATTTCCGCAAAAAACCTCCAAGTCTGCTCCCCTGAAGCTCTGCATATAACACCCCCAACCGGTGAAACTTCCCCGCCCTCCCACCCGTATGGCATCACTGCATTCATGAACGTCCCGATTCTCACACGCGCCGCCGCTCTCACACTCGTCCTTCCTCTTCAGGCCCAAATCAAGCCCTCGCCTGAATTCCCCAAAATTCACATTCCCGAGGGAACAAAAATTACCCAATTCGCCACGGCGGATCAGGTCAATAACGTCACCGCGATTTGCATCGACGGAAAAAACCGCGTTTATGCTGCCGAGACCCACCGCTGGCGCGTCCAGGTGCAAGACATTCGCCACGGCGGAAAAAACAACCGCTATCTCCGCGACCGCGTCAATGGCGACATCTCCACCATGACCCTCAAAGACCGCGAGGCCTACCACAAGCAGTGGTCCGGCGTGGAGCCCGATTTTCTCAAGTGGGATCAATTCGACGACCAATCCGAGGTCATCAAAGTCCTTGAAGACACCACCGGAGACGGCAAAGCCGACAAGACAACCGTTTTCCGTGGAGACTTTAATGAGCCCCTCGCAGGCCCCTCCGGCGGCCTGATTGAAAAAGACGGTACCGTTTACTTTGCTATGATCCCCGGCGTCTACAGCCTCAAGGACATCGATGGCGACGGAAAAGCCGAAGAAGTGAAAACCCTCATCGACGGCTTCGGCGTCCGCGTGAGCTTCTCCGGACACGACTTGAACGGCTTCGCCTTCGGCCCCGACGGCAAACTCTATTGGTCCATCGGCGACCGCGGTTACCACGTCTCTCAAGATGGCAAAACATTTTCCCGTCCCGACAGCGGCGGAGTCTTTCGAAGCAATCCCGACGGCACGGAATTCGAAGAATTCTACATCAACCTCCGCAATCCGAAGGAGATTGTCTTCGATGATTTCGGCAACCTCTTCACCGTCGACAACGACTACGACCAGGGCGACCGTGAACGCATCCTCTACCTCGTCGAACATGGCGACACCGGTTGGCGCATGGGACACCAAACGCTCGCCTCTTTCGGCGGCGTCGCCTGGGATCACCTTGGCTCAAAGCCACCTCGCAAAGAAGATCAAATCGACGCCTGGATGAACGAAGGCATTTGGGAAACCCGTCACGACCGCCAGCCTGCCTTCGTCAATCCACCCATCGCATACTCCGTCAATGGTCCCTGCGGCCTGGCCTACAATCCGGGCGTAACCACCATGCCGAGCAAGTTCGACAAAAACTTCTTCGTCGTCGGCTACGTCGCCAATGCTGACCGCTGCGTCATCGAAAACTTTTCCCTCGAACCAAATGGTGCGGAATTCAAACTCAAAACCCAGGAAGTCTTCCTGAAGGGCATCGCTCTTACCGACATCGATTGGAGCTACGACGGCAAGCTTTACATCTCCGACTACGGCGGAGGATGGAGCAGACCAAACAAAGGAAACATCTACGCCATGACGGGCGACCGAAAGGACAATGCTGCCGCCGTGAAGGAGGTCGCTGAACTCTTCGCTAAGGGCTTCCCAAATATTGACTCCAAGAAGCTCGAGACCCTTCTAGACCACGCCGACCAGCGGGTCCGCTGCCGCGCGCAATACGCCCTCGCTGAACGCGGCAAGGAATCTCTCGCCATCTTCCAAAAAGCCCTCGCAACCGAAAACCCACTCCTCCGCCGCATCCACGGACTTTGGGGGATCGGCCAACTTGCACAAAAGGACCCCAAGCTTCTGTCCAACCTCAAAGGACTTCTTCTGGACAAGGAAATGGAAATCCGTGCCAACACCGCGCGCGTGCTCGGCAACCACGCAGATCATAGCCAGGCCTACCGTAGCGAGCTCATTGCCGCCATTGACGATTCATCCACTCGCGTCGGCGGGCTCGCTGCCATTGCGCTTGCCAATGCGAAGGAAAGTGAGGCCGTCCAACCCGCCATCGCCTTCCTCGAACGTAATGCCGACAAAGACGTCGTCGTTCGCCACAGCGGCATTATGGTCCTGGCCAAAGCGGCCAAAGCTTACGAGCTCGCTACGCTCAAATCTCACAAATCCGTTGCCGTCCGACGCGCCGCCGTCGTAGCCCTCCGCCGCCAACAAGCACCCGAGATCTCTGCCTTCTTCGACGACACCGACGAAGCCGTTCGCCAGGAAGCGATCCGCGGGGCCTACGATGAAAACGTCGTCGGAGCCTATGCCGCTCTCTCCGAACGTGCCCACGCTATTGCCAGACGCGTCACTCCAAAAGTGAAGCACCACCCGCTCAGCGCGCGCCGGGCCCTTCACGCAGCCTGGACTCTCGCCCGCCCGCAAGACCTCAGGGTCATCGTCGACATCGTCAATGATTCCTCAATCGACAAGCGTATCCGCCGAGACGCCATCACCACCTTGCTCGACTGGAACAACCCACCAGTTGGAGATCCCGTCACCGGCTTCGCCCGCACCCTTCCCAAGGGTCGCACCAAACTGCCCGCCACTCTCATCCAGCAGCTGCAACCTTACTTTGAGTCCGCGCATACTGACAAGGAAGCGACCGAACTCCTTGCCCGCGCCCTCAAGCTCGTCAGCCAGGACAAACTCGTGATCAGCTCAGCGCAGCTCAAAGGCTACCTCAATGCCAAAGACGCTCCGGAAGACGCTCGACTCGAAGCTCTCAATATCCTCGCTCCACTTGAGAAAAAAAATCCAAAGTGGAAAGATGAATTGAGTGCCCTCGTCTCCGACAAGAGCGATAAGATCCGCAGCCGAGCCCGCTCGCTACTGGTCTTCCTCAACCCCGGAGCGCAGTCCCTCAAACTTCTCGCCGACACGCTGAAAGACAAACAAACCACCCTCGCCGAAAAGCAACTCACCATCAAAACTCTCGGCACAATCAACAAGCCCGAAGCCGGAAAGATTATCGCCGCCGAGTTGAAAAAACTCACCGCGAACAAACTCGAGGCCGAACTCGCCCTTGATGTCGTGATGGCAGCCGAAACCTCCAAGTCACCTCAAGCCAAGAAAGCCCTGGCCGACTTCCACGCCAAACTTCCCGAGGATGATCCCTTCGCCGAATGGAACGTTCTTTGTGAAACCGGTGGCGACGTCGCTAAAGGAAAGGCCGCCTTCTACGGCCACGGTATCGCGCAATGCCAACGCTGTCACACCATGCACGGCGTCGGGGCCGACGTCGGCCCCGAACTCGGAGCCATTGGCAGGTCCAAGGATGCCAGATACCTCCTTCGCTCCCTCGTCAATCCCGGTGCCGAAGTCGCCGAAGGATTCGGCTTGGGCACCATCACCCTAAAGGACGGCACCGCCATCACCGGCACCATTCTCACCAAGGATGACAAAGGAAACTCCCGCGTGAAGATCGAGCAGAAAATCACCGTCATCGCTCCCGAGAAGATCGCCAGCCAGACCACCCCCGTCTCCGCGATGCCACCCATGGCTGGCATTCTCAACAAACAGGAAATGCGCGACATGGTCGCCTATCTCCTTTCCTGCAAAGAGGACAAAACCGACGACGAGCACAAGTAGCCGAACGTGAGGGTGATGTCGACCACGTCTCAGGGATCAATGATTCAATCTACGTCGTCTGACATGGAGTGACTCCAAACGCGAGAGGCGAAATCAACAGCTGGACCAACCTTTACTCTTTCGTAGGAGCAAGACGAGACTATGAATTCTAGGCGAGCAGTTCTTTGAGCACATGCCCGTGAATATCCGTGAGGCGGAAATCACGCCCTTGGTAGCGATACGTCAACTTCTTATGATCAATTCCCAGAAGATGTAGAATCGTCGCGTTCAAATCATGAATATGCATCGTTCCCGGTGTATATTTTTCCTTATCCGGCTTGAGCGGATTACCATCGGCATCAGCGATGTTGTAACCAAAGTCGTCGGTCTTGCCATAGGTAATCCCCGGCTTCACTCCGCCACCTGCCATCCAGGTCGTAAAACAACGCGGGTGATGATCACGTCCATAATTCTCCTTCTTCAAACCACCCTGACAATAAGCCGTTCGCCCGAATTCCCCGCCCCAAACTACAAGCGTGTCTTCCAACATGCCTTTGCGTTTTAAGTCGATGATCAAGGCCGCACAGGCTTGATCGATATCCTTACACTGCGATTCGTGTTCGCGAGGAAGATTACCATGAGCATCCCAGCCACGATGAAAAATTTGGACATTGCGCACCCCTCGCTCAATCAAACGACGAGCGTTCAAACAACACGCCGAAAAGGTTCCCGCCTGCCGGGCCTCCTCTCCGTAGAGCTTGAATGTCTCGTCAGACTCACCCGATAAATCCATTAACTCAGGAACGGAGGTCTGCATGCGATACGCCATCTCGTGCTGTTTGATCCGAGAAAGAATCTCCGGATCACCAAGCCGCTGATGTTGCTCGTAGTTCAATGCAGAGAGCGCATCAAGTTGATTGCGTCGGTCCGACCGAGAAACGCCCTCGGGATTCCCCAAATACAAGACCGGATCTCCCTGGCTCCGCAAAAGAACTCCCTGATGTTCCGATGGCATAAAACCACTCCCCCAAAGACGCCCAAACAAACTTTGCTCCGCGTATGATGACCTGGCATGCATCACAACGTAACCAGGAAGATTTTCATTCACATTCCCCAAACCGTAACTCAACCAAGACCCCATGCTCGGACGACCCGGAATCTGGCTTCCTGTTTGAATGTAGGTAATTGCCGGGTCGTGATTGATTGCCTCGGTAAAGGTCGTGTGCACCACGCAGAGATCCTTTACCACCTTAGCAGTATGCGGGAGAAGCTCACTTACCCAGACTCCATCCTGGTTATTCTCCTGCCTCGTGAATTTGTATTTCGAAGGGCACACCGGGAGAGTCTTTTGACGCGAGGTCATCCCCGTGATGCGCTGACCATCGCGAACATACTCCGGAAGATCTTTCCCGAACATCCCCTGCATCTTCGGCTTGTAATCCCACATGTCATGCTGGCTCGGACCACCACTCATGAAGAGGTAAATCACCCGCTTGGCGGTCGCCTTGTGATGCATCCCCTCACTTGTCGTGGCCGCCTGCAGACTCGGCCCCATCAACTGCGCCAGCGAGGCTGTTCCCAAACCCAAAGCAGCGCGGCCAAAAAGCTGGCGGCGGGTTTGACTCAGGCCATTCTCTTGAAAAATTTCAAATTCGTTCATCAAGTTTAATAGAGTAAAATTGTTGTATCGCTTGCCAAAACTGTTCCGGCGAGCTGGCTCCAAGCAGATTTTTCGTCATGTTTGGCATCTTTGGCCTGCTTCAGAAGTTCCAAACAAACCATCCTTTCATGCTCCGACGCGTCCCGACACGCAATCCATTGAAAGAGCTGATTGACTCTCTCGGCATCATTCTTCTTTTCCGACAACAATCGTGACGCGACACCCTGCGCCATCGCCACGCGTTGCGGTTCATTGAAGAGCGCCAGTGATTGCAGGGGCGTATTTCCACTCGTCCGGCGCACGCAGCTCACCTCCCGGCTCGGCGCATCAAAGAGCGTCATCATAGGATGGGGACTCGTTCGTTTCCAATAAACATACAAGCTCCGCCGAAAGACCCGCTGGTCCTTGTCGGCAACATACTTTTTGGTATTACTCCCCGGATGGGACAAGGCCGCCCACATTCCTCCAGGCTGAAAGGGTTTCACCCCCTCGCCTCCCATCGTGGGATCCAACAATCCCCCTGCCCAAAGCCCGAGGTCACGAATCACCTCGGCATCAAGCCGATAACTCGGACCACGACCCAACAAGAGATTCTCCGGATCCTGAAAATCAGCCCTCCGTACGGAGTCCTGTCGGAAGGTCTTGCTCATCACCATCATCTTCATCAGCCCCTTGTAATCCCAACCGCTCTCCTGAAAATCAACCGCAAGCCAATCCAGCAACTTGGGGTGCGTCGGCTGCCTTCCTTGTAGCCCAAAATCCTCCGGACTCCGCACCAGACCAGCGCCGAACACCGACTGCCAAAATCGATTCACCAAGACCCGCGCAACAAGAGGATTTTCCCGCGAAGTTGTCCACTGCGCCAAACCGAGACGATTCTTGGGAGCATCTTTGGGAAAAGGATTCAACACCTCAAAGACACCCCGCGAAACCGGCTCGCCCATCGGTTCATTGTATTCTCCACGCCGAAGCACCTTGGTCTCCCGCTTCTTCTTCAACTCCTCTGCTACCAATGTCGTGGTAAATTCTTTTTCCAAATTGGCTTTTTCCTCATCCAATTTCTTTACTAATTCCGCAAAGTCTCCTTCACCTCTTGCTTTCAAGGCCTCTCGCTTTTTCACATAAGCATCCCACTGCTTCCAGGCCGCTGCATTCGCCGGCGCTTTCATCACTGGTTTGTATTCATACTTGTTCCCATCCATCGGGCTCTCGCTCGTGCTATTGAAGAAGGCCATTAACTGGTAATACTCTTCATGTACAATCGGGTCGTACTTATGAGTGTGACACCGCGCACAGTTCAAAGTCATCCCCAAAAAGATCGTTCCAAAATTCTCGGTGCGATCAAAATTATTCTTGGCCTGAAACTCCGCCGGAATCGCGCCGCCTTCCGCGGTCGAGACATTCATCCGCACGTATCCCGTCGCCACACGTTGAGCCACGGTTGGATTCTCCAAAAGATCCCCCGCCAGCTGCCAAGTGATAAAATCATCAAATGGCAAATTCTCGTTAAAGGCTTTCACCACCCAGTCACGATAAGGATAAATCCCGCGCTTGTTATCAAGGTGCAAGCCATGGGTATCGCCATAACGCACCGCATCCAACCAATACCGTGCCTGATGCTCACCAAACCGTTCGCTACCCAACAGCTGATCAACCAGTTCCTCAAAATCACCACTTTCAACATACGCTTCCAATTGCCCCTTCTCCGGCGGCAGCCCAGTCAGGACCATGGCCACGCGTCGCGCCAGCGTGTGGCGATCTGCTTCCGGAGCGAACCCTTTACCATTCAGTTTCGCCTCCACCAAACGATCAATACTTCCACCTTCAACAATCCCGGGCTTTACGAAAGCCCAATGCTCGGCATACTTCCCACCGCTCTTGATCCATCGCGACAGCAATACCCGCTCGGCCTTCGTCAATTGCTTCTCGGCATCCTCCGGCGGCATGGGGTCCTCCTCATCATGGATGCGAATTAACAATTCACCATTCTCTGGCTTCTCCGAATCAATTGCAGAATACCCACCCAGATCCTCCGTCGCCCCTTCATACGAATCCAAACGCACCTCGTCTTTCTTCGCATCCGGCCCATGACAGGCAAAACACTTGTTCGAAAGAATCGGCAAAATCTCTGTCGAGAAATCCGGACCCTCTTCAGACCAAATTGGCCCCACCAACAAGCAAGCGATCGCAATCTTCCGCATCCGCTTTATTCCATGAACAATCCTGCCGATTGGAAAGGTTCAAATGCCTTTCATCGTAGCTTTGTTTTATCCCACCAATCGTCCTAGACTTTCGCAATGACCGCATTCAAGCAACTCACCCTCTCCCTCTTCTGTTTCGGCTCCGCCCTCGCTGCCGACAAGCCCAACATCGTCATCATCCTCACCGACGACATGGGCTATGGTGATCCGACTTGCTTTAATCCCGATTCCAAAATCCCCACCCCGCACATCGACAAGCTGGCCGCCGACGGAATGAAATTTACCGACGCCCATGCGCCGGGCCCCCTGTGCCACGTCTCGCGCTATGGCCTGATGACCGGACGCTATCCCTTTCGCAAGCGTATCATCTGGAAAAACAATGCGGTCATCGATAAAAACCGCCTCACTCTCCCCGGAATGTTGCAAAAGAACGGCTACCACACCGCAATGGTCGGCAAATGGCACCTCGGGTTTTTCGAAGACAAGAAATTCGAAGGCACTCTGAGTGGCGGACCGTCAGATCGTGGATTCGACACCTTCTTCGGAATCCGCGCCTCCACCGACATTCCACCTTACTTCTACATCCGTGGCGACAAGGCCGTCATGCCACCGTCTTTGAAAATCGAAGCTAACAACACCAAAGGATGGTCACCGATCCAAGGAAAGTTCTGGCGCGCCGGGGGCATTTCTCCCGACCTCAAACTCGAGGAAGTCACGCCCCGCTTTACCACCGAGGCGATCTCCGTCATCGAAAAACACGCCGCCAAAAAAGAAGACAAGCCCCTCATGCTCTACCTCGCCTATCCCGGTCCTCACACCCCGTGGTTGCCCACCAGCGAATTTGTTGGCACCACCAAAGTTGATCTCTACGGCGACTTTACCCATATGATCGACGCGGAAATCGGCAAGATTCTCGGAGCCCTCGACAAAACAGGAATGGCAAAAGACACCATCGTCGTCTTCACCGCAGACAACGGGCCGGTTTGGTATGACATAGATACCAAAAAATTCTCACACGACAGCTCGGGCGGCCTGCGCGGGATGAAAGCCGACGCCTGGGAAGCGGGGCACCGCATGCCCTTCATCATACGCTGGCCCGCCGCCATTAAGAGCGGACAAACCGCTGACAGGACTATCTGTTTTACCGACCTCTTCCGCACGTTCGCTGATCTCACTGGCGCCGAAATTCCCAAGGGACAAGCACCCGACAGCGTTTCTTTCCTTCCAATTCTCAAAGGAGGAAAAGTCAACCCTCGCAAGCCCATCGTGATGGGAGCCGGCCGAAGTCACTTTCTCGTTCGTTCCGGTGACTGGAAACTCATCACCGGACCCGGCTCCGGCGGATTTTCAAAAATCGACAAAAAGGTTCTCAAGACTCTTCCCAAGATCCAACTCTACAATCTTAAGGACGACCTCGGAGAAACCAACAACCTCGCCGCAAAACACCCCGAAAAAGTCAAAGAACTCCAAGGCCTCCTTGAATCGATCCGTAACGAAAAGTAACTCCCCCATGAGCGACTCCGATCCCTTCGAGAAAGCCCGCAAAGACAGCGGCGTTCTCACCTGTCCTTTCCAAGGCGAGTCCCTCCCCATGATTCTGCGTCACGCCGACGTGCGGGCCGCGGCCAAGGACTGGCAGACCTTCAGTTCCGATGCCCCCTTTCGCGTTCCCATACCTTCCGAGGAAGACCTCCGAACCATGCGGCAACTTCCCATCGAAACCAACCCTCCCGAGCACAAGGAATACCGCAAACTCGTCGATCCATTCTTCAAGCGGGCCAAGCTTCCCGAAGTCATCGAAAAGGTCGAGCAACTCATCACGCGACTCCTCGACGAAGCCGGCGGAAATAACTCCGTCGAAATCGTTCGCGACTTCGCGCTCCCGCTCCAGTCACACGCCCTGACCTATCTCCTCGACGTCCCTGAGTCCGAAGCCGAAATCTGGATCAAATGGGGTATTCATGTCTTCCATGATCCCAATTCGCCTGACGAAGACATCGGCCTTGAACCCTATCTTCACCAAAAATTCGACGAAGCCAAAGCAAACCCCGGCCTGGACTTCTTCAGCGCCCTCACCCAAGCAAGCTATCAGGACCGCCCACTTACGCGCGACGAAATGATGGGCTACGCCAACCTGGTCTTCGCTGGCGGACGCGATACCGTGATCCATACAATCTCTGGAATCATTGCCTACTTCGCCGAGCATCCTGCCACTCTCACCGAACTTCGCGGAGAACCGAAAAAAGTCACCCACGCCGTCGAAGAATTCTTTCGTGTGCTCGCTCCGATTACCCACCTCGGACGGGTTTGCCCGGAGAAAAGCGATGTCCGGGGAGTCACCGTTCCACCAAACGGTCGCGTTTCGCTCTGCTGGTCATCCGCCAATCGAGACGAAGAGGTTTTCCAAAACCCTCACAATTTTCAGCTCGACCGTAAACCAAACCCACACGTCGCCTTCGGCTTCGGCCCCCACCTCTGCCTCGGTGCCGCACACGCTCGCCTGCTCGCCCGTACCCTGATCAACGCCCTCGCGCAACGATCAGCCAAGATCAAGATTCTCGAGGAGACCAGACACGTTGAAAACCAAGCCACCTACACGCGAGTCAACGGATACGACTCGCTCACGGTGAGCTTTAAATAAGATCTCTCCGGTGGCGCACTACAAAGACTCCCGCGAGCTCATCAACAAGGACTTCCACTCCGGGCAGAAGAAGATCTGGTTCTCTCGAGGGAGGTAGCGAATTCAATCACGCCAAAACTCCTTCCCAAGCGTGCCGGTCTGGACTACCCCTCACCCGTGCTCGCCGTCAAAAACCTTCGCGTTGAATTTGGACCCCGTGTCATTTTCAAGGAACTCACCTTCTCCATCGGAGATAAGGAGCGCGTGGCTTTCGCCGGACACAATGGCGCAGGAAAGTCGACTCTGATGAAATGTATCGGCGGAGTCCTCCTCCCCAACGCCGGAGAGATCAACAAACCGAAGCACCACCGCGTTGGCTATCTCCCGCAGGAGGGCATCCACATCACCGGGATTTCGCTCTACGACGAGGTCGAATCAGCCTTCGCCGAAACCAAGGCCATTCAGGAGGAAGTGGCCCGTCTCGAGAAAGACCTCCCCAATCTCGATCCCCGTTCCGCCCCCTACTCGAATCTTCTTAATAAAATCGGCGAGCTCGAACTCCAGCTCGACGGCCACGACCCCACCCGCATGCGTCCGCGCATCCAGGCCATTCTCAGCGGCCTCGGCTTCACGCAATCCGACCTCGAACGCGACTGCGGCGAATTTTCCGGTGGCTGGCAAATGCGCATCGCGATGGCCAAGCTCTTCCTCTCCGAGCCCGAGGTCCTCCTCCTCGACGAACCGACCAACCACCTCGACATCGGAGCCCAGCGCTTCATGGAAAACTACCTCCATTCCTACAAAGGTGCCATCGTTCTCATCTCCCACGACCGCTCCATGATGGACGGCCTCACCACCCGCACCATCGCCTTCCACCACGGCCGCGCCGAGGAATTCACGGGAAACTATTCTTCCTACGAAAGCCAACTTAAGGAACGTCAGGACAATCTACGGAAACAAAAAGTCAATCAGGACCGAGAGATCGCCAAGACCGAGCAATTCATCAACCGCTTTCGCGCTCAGGCCAACAAAGCCTCCCAAGTACAATCGCGCATCAAACACCTAGCCAAGATCGAACGTATCGAGATTGATGCCGAGGACGCCGTGATGTCTTTCCGCTTTCCCGACCCTCCGGCCTCGACCCATCTTGTCGCCAAGCTCGAAAAAGCCACCCAACAATACGGCGAGCTAATCGTCTTCCGCGACCTCGATCTCGAAGTCACCCGCGGAGAGAAAATCGCCATTGTCGGCCCCAACGGTGCAGGAAAATCAACCTTCTGCCGCATGATCACCGGCGAGGAACAGCCGTCCTCCGGCCACCACGAACTTGGTCCCAAATCCAAGCCCTCATTCTTCAACCAAAACCACGCCGACGAACTCGACCCCGATCTTACCGTTCTCGAAACCGTCGAGCAGATCCAAACCCGCGGGTCAAAGATGTCCGCTCGCGACGTCCTTGGCTGCTTTCTTTTCAAAGGCGACGATGTCTTCAAAAAAGTCGGCGTCCTCTCCGGTGGAGAGCGATCCCGCGTCGCCCTCGTCCGCATGCTCGTTCGCCCAGCCAATTTCCTAATCCTAGATGAGCCAACAAACCACCTCGACATGCAGTCACAGGACATCCTGCAAAAGGCTCTCATCGACTACCCTGGCACTCTCCTTATCGTTTCCCACAATCGGAACTTCCTCGACAACATCGTGCAAAAAACGATGGAGTTTCGTCCCAACGAAGATCCCCGCATGTTCGCTGGCAACCTCACCTACTACCTCGAAAAAACCGAAGAGGACGAGAAGGCCGCAAAAGGACGCACTTCCTCCGCTCCCTCCCAATATGTAAAACCAGCGGCCGCCAAAGGCCCTCAACTCAGCTCAAAGGAACGCCGCAAAAAAGAGGCCGCCGTCCGAGAAAAACGCAACAAGGTCCTCAAGCCCCTGCAAAACGAATTCGAGTCCGTCGAAAAACAAATCGCGGACCTCGAGGGCGCCCAGGCCACCATCTCCGCCCACCTCGAAAAACCCGAGATTTCCGGTGACGCCGAAGAACTCCGCAAGGCCACTAACGCCTACGAGCAAGCGTCCAAAAAACTGCAAATGGCCTACTCCAATTGGGAAACCCTCAGCGACCAGATAGAAAAACTGCAAACAGAACTCGCAAACTAAACGACTCCCCTAAATGAGAGCCTGAAGAGACTCACGCCGTCCGCTATCAAACTGCCGAATACCGCCAATCCCTCATCGAAACTATCGAGACTAACCCGGCTTTGCTGAATTCATAGCCAGCCAAGGTCCTATTCCCCCTCCGCAATGAGCTTGTTCACTAAAGCGAGCGCACCCAATGTTGGCTTTAGATTTGGTTCGAGGATGAGCGCTTTTTTAAGAAGAGCTTTTGCTTCGATAAGCTTCCCGTGGCTGGCGAGCATCGTACCATAGTCGTGATACATCCTGGCAGAGGGCACGATTGCTAGGGCTCGTTCGAAGTGGGCCGCTGCGCGCTCTGGTTTTACTTCAGCTTTATAGCGTCTGGCGAAGGCGTAATGTTTTTGCACAAGTTCTTCTCCCAGAACTCCCTTTGGGCCACCCGCCGACTTCCACATGGCAGCCTCGAGATAGAACAAGGAATCTTCCTCCAACCTCGCCTCGAATTGACGGGCCATGAGTTCAAGTGCGATTGCCGGATCGATGGGCTTGGTAAACCAACGACCTGCAAACGGCGGAGCCAGAGCGTGCAACTGATCTACATTCGCTCCTACGGTTGCTTTCAGATCTGAAAGCACTTCCTCCACCCCCAGCGAACCACGATAGAGCGCGGAGACATTTCCCTCCCGGTCACAAAGTAGGGTCAAAGGAACCGCCATCGGCACGGTCATATCAAACAAAGCCCGCTGAAATTCATCGATGCGATCCACCGCATCGGGCTCAATCATTCCCCATTCAAAAGGCCATTTAGTAGAGTCGACAAGATTGTAAGCCTCCGAGATCCCATCGCCGCCATCCACTGAGAGACCAACCACATCTATTCCCGAGGCTCGCAATTGACCAGCCGACTTCGCGAGCATCGCGAGATCCCGGGCGCAGTGTTTACAGGACGCCGACCAAAGCATGACCAAGCGAGGACTCCCCTTCCCAACGATCATCTGCGGTTTGCCGAGGGCATTGCGATATCCAATCGGAGGCAGTGGAATTTTTGCCGGGAGAATGATATGGGCATTTTTACTTTGATAGGCCTCGGAGGGAGTATCCGTAGGCCGAACCGTGCGCAACGTCCGAGTCACCTCAACGGCTGTCCCGGCGCCTTCTTTGAGCAGATAAGCTCCACCAATCTCAGCTCCTCTAAATTTCTCCACCTTCCCCCCGGGCCACACTACTTTGATCTCTTGAATGTTTCCCGTATCGCCGAGACCAAAGTGCAACCATCGGCTCGATTGCGAGAGGAACAGATCACCAGCCCGCACCGACTTGACGAGGCGTTTGGAAGCTTCAGCAACTACCACTTCAACGACCGCACCAATAGCATCACGATTACTTGTCGTTCCCTCAAGTCGCACTGCCACAAAATCCTGCGCACCATTAGCATGTTGATTGAGCATCAAGCGAAGTCGCGGAGCGGTGCGATTACGATACCACACATCAAGATCTCCATCCTGATCCCAATCTACCATTGCCATGGCTCGTCCGTCGCCACCGTGATCGAGGCCGCTGATTGAGGAGACGTCCGCGAACTCCGCACCGCCTCGATTCAAAAGAAGTCGATTGCGCTCGTGGCCGCTCCAACTATGCCCATCCCGGACCAATTGAATGATGGCGGACCAAGCACTGCCATAGCGCTTGGGATCGTCTTGCTGTTTAGGCGACACGACCTGCCGCCAAAAGAAACTTCACAAATCATCGGGCCCCTTGCCGGTGAGATTACCATTCGCCACCGCAATGTCCTCCCAGCCGTCATTGTTAACATCAATAAACCCCGAGCTCCATGCCCAGCGCCCCATGGCCGCTCCGGACGACTCACTGACATCGCGAAAGCCACCTTCGCCATCCGCGGCAAAGAGCGAATTTCCCCGAGCCATTCTTTGTAAACCCTCGACCTCCGACGACTCCCCAAAGTTCCCTTGGTAGCTAATTCTCCGACCTGCCGACGAGAACATGTTCCCGACATATAGGTCCGCCGCGCCATCGCAATTGGAATCTCCCCACGCCACCGACATCCCGGAAGCCATGTCTTCCACACCCAGCTCTGCGGAAATCTGAATAAATTTTCCGTCGTCATTCCGATAGAAACAATTGCGGCCAAAATCATTTGCGACGTAAAGATCCGGGTCACCATCGCGATCAAAATCCTCCCAAGCAGCCGAAAAACTCCAACGAGAATTATCCTCATCGAGACCAACTTGTTTGGTGACATCTACGAATTTAAATTCCCCCAGATTCATCAGGAGTAGGTTCCGCCCGCCATTCTCCGCATCATTAAAGGGTGCTGGAGAGGTCGCCTCAAACCCTCGAGCACTGGCAGTATCACCGGCACTATAAACACAGGCGTGAATATCGAGGTCGCCATCGCTATCGAAATCCGCCGCGCTCAGTGAGAAAGGATACTGTGCACCCGGGTGCCCACCACGCAGGGTGAATTTTCCAGTACCGTCATTCTCCGCGAAAGCAATCACTCCAATCGTAGCGACGACGAGATCCTGATCGCCATCATTGTCGAAATCGATCAACAGCGCACTCCGTGAATCCTCCAACCAGTCAATACCGGCCTCTCCCGAAACATCATGCACCGTCCCATCCGCTTGCTGCGCATATAAGCGGTTTGGCAGACTCCCACCGTCGCAGACGAAGAGATCCTCCATGCCATCGCCATTCACATCTCCCACAGCCAGACCCTGGTGTCCCGTCAGCGAAAAGTCGCCAAACCTTGTAATTCGCGATGCCCAAAAACTGGTTCCGGTCATCACCTGCGATTCAAAATGAGGCGTTTCACCGAGGACTGAACGCGTGGCATCGACAAAGTGAACGCTCCCGGCCGACTCCTCGTAGCTCAAAAGATCCAAACTCAACAACTGAGGCGGATCGGAATCGTTCCATCGCCCCCTCCACTCTGCGGTCACTTGCCTTGGCTTTTTGCCCTCTGCCGAAAAACCTCGCAACTCAATCAAGATCTCTGTCACAAACCCGACTTCCTCCTTCACGATACTGACCACTTTGACATGAGACTTCATCTCGTCCTTCGCAAACACCGCCCGTAAATCCGCAAGTGCTTCCGCACCCTTCATTTCAGGAAGGTCCCCGGCCTCCCACTTCGAGACAATAAATCCGCCACGATGTTCCTGACTTTGCAAATCATCTGGCCGCAGATCGCAACAAACAAATCCTACAGTATTACTACTCCCATCAATTAACTGACGAATCCGTTCTGCGGCTGCAGCACTTAAGGATTCAGTTTCCCAATCCGCTCCCGGTTGAAGTTTCGCAATTTCATTAGCGACACCTTCCGACTCCTGCGGGCCTTCATGATTCACCTCAGTCACGCTTGAACTCGAACTAGAAGCCGCAAACCGATCTTTATCCTGCGCGGTTCGAAATCGAAGTTGGATCAGTTGATTACTCGCCTCGATGGATTCCCCTTTTGAAGCCACCTCTTTTTTATCAGAGTCCCCGCCACAGCTCGGAAAAATGAGTGGCATCAAAGAACAGAACAGAAGCGAAGCCAATGTTGACTTCGAAGTTCCCAGCCTCTCATTAGATCCCGAGTTTCGATCGGGAATCGTGTTCCTCCGTGAACCAATAAAAACTGCAAGCACCGGTGGGATCATAAAGAGCGTCTTCTTGGGAGAAACTGTAACGAGCGATCCCATCATGGCGAGACCGATATCAGTCACGAAGAAACCCACAAAAAAAGAGCAGCCCGCAGGCTGCTCTTGGGAAGTGTTTGCTGGAACTCCGGCAATTAGCGGTTCGCAGCATTTTGAAGCTTCTGTCCGGCACCGGTGAGATCGCGGCCCAGACCTGTCATGGTCTGGCAGCTGGAAACGGCGAGGAAGGCAAATGCGGAAAGCAGAATAGCGATTTTTTTCATCAGGTTTGTCTCAGGTTGTGGTTATCCAAGGGATTCCGAATCCGAAATCATCAGGAATTCAAGAAAGAGAGAATAACAATAAAAAGTGATTATCAACCTTTTTTAACCAATTGGGCATAAAAGGGGCCGCACTGCACTTCACTCCGATGAGACCCATCGCGAAAAGAGCTCATTCTCGCGACAAAGTATGATTCGCCATTTCGATTCCATTTCCTCTGGTATCCTTGCCACGAATCGCGTTTCCACGTCCGATTCACTTCTTCTTTCCCTGCCCCTTCTTCCCGACGAGCGGACTGGCCATCGGAGGAGTCTCAAAAAACTTTCCGCCATCAACTAAACGAGGATCGTTCGTCGACTTCAACTCAGCCATCAACTGCTCACGCAACTGCTTGACTGTCTTCGCATGTGCAGGATCGCCGGCCAAATTCTTCATCTGGTCGGGATCCGCTTTTGAATCATACAGCTCTTCGCGAGGTCGCTTGCCATAAGCATGAGCAAAAAAAGAATTCCTAACCCGCCGCTGAAAGACTGCAGGCTCACCCGTTTCCGAAAGCAACAAATTTTCAAAATGAATGATGGCTTGGATTTTCGAGAGAAAAACCTACCTTATCGGTATCCTACGTCCCATCCATCATGAAAAAACAATCCTTCTCCTGGGAGCACTCGCTGTGTCGGCAGTCTCGCAGGCCCGCACTTGGACAAGTGCCAATGGCGAAAACACTTTCGAGGCCGACTATCTCTCGAGTGACGCCAACGTAAAACAGCTCATCATGCCCTATTTTCCCGGCGGAAGAATGGGAGTTCCCAGCTACGTCCTCGTCGACCAAACAGGCAAGGAAGTCGCTCGCGGGAAAACCGCCGCTTTTGCCAAGATCAAAGAAATGGAATAGCCCTCTTTGCCTACCCCAATACGACACCCGGAAAACCGGGCGGAACTCAACTTAAAAATTCATGGCGGCGGCAGATCGAAATTCCAGCAGAATAGCTGCTAAAATCAGGGGTTTCTCTTTTTGGAGAAAAAGTCTAAAATTTTAGTAACGCTCCGGCCTGCTCCGCGTCTTCATATTCTGGGCAAATAGAGCCGCACCCCAAAATTACCCAGTGGATACCAATCATCAGCCTGTCACACCCGACATTCTCAGCGCCGTCCGCGCAGGTGATGAAACCGTAGCCAAGGAACTCGTCGAAATGCTTTTCCCACTCGTCATCTCCATCGTTCGCCGTCATCGCCCCCGTTTGGAGGCCGAGGAGGACCTGTCGCAGGAGGTATTCATGAAAATGTTCACTCGGCTCCACCAATATTCCGGTCCTCGGGCCTTCGAACACTGGGTGTCAAAAATTGCCGTCAACACTTGCTACGACCGCCTCCGACGTCAGAATACCCGAAAAGTAATAAGTTTCGCGGAACTCGACACCGAGGAAGCGCAATTTTTAGGAAAAGCCGAAAGTTTCGGCACCGATTCCCCGACTTCCATTGAAGGGACCCCCGGCTTGGCCCACGAAGTCCTCGAAAAACTCTTCACTTCCCTGAGGCCCAATGAACAGATGATCATCCGCCTCCTTGACCTCGAGGAAAAAACGGTCAACGAAGTCTGCGCCCTGCTTGACTGGAAAGCCTCCCGAGTCCGCGTCACCGCGATGCGGGCCCGACGCAAACTGGGCCAAGCCCTTGAATCCCTTGAACAATCAACCGTCCTACTCTCATGAACCCCGAAGACCGCTGGCAAGAAATCGCCCCAAAATTCCGCACTCCGTCCGAGAAAGACAAAGCTCCTTATGGATTCGCCACCCGCGTGGTTGCTGCCGCCAATCTGGGCCTGCCCAAGCAATCGCGGGCCCTCCTCCTCTGGCGTCGGTATTCCCTCAGTATGGCCGGAGCCGCCGCCATCCTCCTGGGCATCAATCTTCTTAACCAACCCCCGATCGATCAACAGTTCTTGCCTCTCCCCGACGCTGACTTCTCAATCTCACACTCCATTGAATCATGAAAACAACCCTTCGCGACTCCATCCTCATCGGAGCAGCACTTATCACAATTCTTGCCTCGGGCTTTGGTCTTGGCCGCCTTTCACCTCGTGAAAGCGCCCCAGCACCTACCGTTCCTATCGATGATCTCTCTGAAGAAGTCCTCGCTTCCCTCCGCTCCTCGCTCAATTTAACCCCGGAGCAAGAGACCGAAATCGCTCCAGAACTCGAAAAACTTACCACGGTCGTCCTTGACAGCAGGCAAGAAGCTTTGGTTAAATACTACGACAGTCTGTTGAACTTCCACGGTGAGATCGCAACGAAGCTCAATCAACGCCAGCAAAAGATCCTCGAAGCCAATCGAAAACTCCTCCAACAAGAATTTTCCGATCGATTCAATCCTCAAAGTTAAGTCTATCCAATGCGCTCGTTCACCTCATCCATCGGAGTCTTCGCAATCGCGGTGGCCTTGGGGGTGGTGACAAACAAGGACGAACCTCAGACTGAAGACTCGGGTTTACCCGAAAAGGTCAGAGCGCGCAAAGTCGTCTCCAACTCACGAAGCGTTCACTCGACCCTCAGATCACGGCGTCCCGCCTTGAGCGAAGTCGAATCCCTCGCCTATTCCCGACTCGGCGAACTCACCGAGACGCTGTTCCTCGACCAGGATCAAATTGAAAAACTCCGCCCCCTCATTCTGCGAGCCACTCCCGGATATCTCCCGGGAAATCGCTACGCCAGCTTTCAGCCTAATGCATCCGCAAACTCCCCGTTAGGTCCCCCCCTCCTCCGCTCTCATTTCGAGGACCAGCTCTTCGCCCTCCTTGATGGCGAACAACAACTCGACTACGCGGCATCCGTTGCCGAACGCGAAGTCTGGTGGAGCAACATCATCGCCCGACTCGAAGCCGATCTCGAAAATCATACCTCTCCTGAAGAAGATCTCCCCGCCTCGTCCGGCCCCACCTCCCACGGTCGGCGTAACCTCTCAGAATCCGATTAAGAAACACGTCATGAGAACTTTTTGTAACGCTCCCCGTCTCACGCTCGTCACTCAGAATGAAAGTCCACTGATCATGCATACTTACTTATTTCTCTGCCTTCTCATCTTACCCGTTACGGGTTTGGCCCAGGAGCGCACCTTTGGAAATGGCACGCTTTCAGAGTTTCTCTCACTCTACGATGTCGATAATAGCGGCGGACTCTCACCCGAAGAGCTAAAGGCTCTCAGCGCGGACCGCAAGGTAGATAGTGGAAATAAGGGGAATAAGGGGAATAGCGCGAAGCGCGGGATTCAGCTCGGAAATGGCTCCAAAAACCGCGTGGCTCGGGTCAAAAACCGCTGGGACACCGACGGTGATGGTAAAATTTCCCACTCCGAACGCGAAGCCGCTAAATCGGCCATCCGTAAACAGATTGAAGCGCGACGCGCCCTTCGCTTTGACGAAGTTGATAACAATTCCGACGGATTTCTCACCCTCGCTGAATTTAATAGCATCTCCGCAGTGAGTGCGGTTAATGAAGCCCGACCCGGAGTCAGTAATGAGCTCTATTACAATCTCGACCTCGACAATGACGGCAAGGTCAGCAAGCAGGAATTTCTCAGAAAAATCGATTCCCTTCCCGTTGTTGATCCCGCCAAGATCCCCAAGCCCCACCCGAGGATCAACGATATGGCCCCTGCTCCAGTTCCCGCCCGCTAATTGACAACTCCAGGCAATTTTGCAAATCGTGGCCAGCCTCCTGCAGTCTATTATTCTCGGGATCACTCTGCTCACTGCCCTCGCAGCCCATGGAAAGACCGGGCTGCTCTACTCGACCGATTTTGAAAATTTCAACGTCGGCCCCGATCTTTGGAACGGACAATATGGATGGTTCTCAAATAGCTACGCTCAAACTGGTGGGCTTCAGGGAATCGACAACGGAGTTATCGAGGGCCTCGGGAAAACTTCTTTTCTCGGCTTTCATCAACCCACAGTAGGCTGGAACTATCTCACCCGGCAAATCAACCACGACCCTGTGGGCGAAGGAACTGCCACCATCGAAATCGATACTTTGATTGGATTAGAAGATTCCACTAATGGTAAATACGATTCCTTCTTCGCTACCCTCTACAACACCCAGGGTGACTTTCTGGCGGCCATTCAATTTAGCAACGAACGCGAGAGTTTTGGCATCTTCTACGACGATGGCGTCACCGTGCGAAACACCACAGTTCAATTCCTCCACGGAGAGCTTTCCCTCCTCGCAATTTCCATCGATTTTCAAAATAACCTTTGGAGCGCGAACTTCGATGGAATTCCTCTCTTCGAGAGCGTTCAATTTACCGCCTCTGGAAAGGCGCGAGATCTCGGCACATTTGCCTACGAATGGATCGTGACAGACCCAGACCCCGCGATGGCCGGAAACAACTGGCTCTTGGTCGCCGATTGCAGTATTTGGGCCATTCCCTTTGGAACTCCTACTGTAGAAACCTCCAGTCCTAGCTTCAACAACGATGGATTACCCACTCTCCAATTTAGCGGGGAGATCGGATGGACCTACCAAATTGAATACACTAACTCGCTCGGTGAATGGCTGAGCGATCTCCCCAATTCAACTTTCGTAGCCACCCAACCCGGACAGGTTATCAACTTCACCGACGAAGATCCCCATCGCCCAGAAATGCGCTATTACCGCGTCAGGCGTCTTGTCACACCCTAAAAAATCCCGACTCCAAAGAGCCAGGATTTTTGAGATGGTCCGATCGCCCTCTATGCTTCGGAAAGCGCTGCCACTCCGGGCAGGACTTTTCCTTCGAGTAACTCGAGAGAGGCGCCTCCTCCGGTGGAGATAAAGCTCATCCGGTCAGCCACACCAAACTTGACCGCCGCGGTCACGGAGTCTCCACCACCAACAATGCTCAAGGCACCGCTATCGGCAACTGCTTCGGAAATCTCTTTCGTTCCTTTGGCGAAACAATCTTTTTCGAAAACACCCATTGGACCGTTCCAGAGAATCGTCTTGGCCCCGGCCACGACCGCCTTGAACTCTTTGATCGCGACGTCACCAATATCGATTCCTTCTTTACCAGAGGGAATATTACCACCTAGTCCATAGACTTCAGTATTCCAGGTTTCAGCTCCCTCCTTGAATTCCTTGGTGATCCGGGTGTCCGCGGGAAGAAGAAACTTCACCCCCTTGGCTTCAGCATTCTTCATAATCTCAAGAGCAAGCTCCATCTTATCGTCTTCGACCAGGCTCATCCCCACTTCATAGCCCTGCGCCTTGCGGAAAGTATAGGCCATCGCTCCACCAATAAGAATAGTGTCAGCTTTTTCAAGGAGCGCGTTGATCACCTCGATTTTATCGCTCACTTTGGCTCCGCCCATAATCACGACAAAGGGACTCTCAGCATTCGCAAGTTTTCTCTCCAAGAACTCAAGTTCACGCTCAATGAGAAGCCCCATGGCACTCTGCTTCACATGGTGGGTAACCCCTTCAGTCGAAGCATGGGCCCTGTGTGCCGTTCCAAAGGCATCGTTGACGAAGATTTCAGCGTTTCCAGCGAGCGATCTTGAAAAATTGGCGTCGTTCTTTTTCTCCTCGCTATAATATCGGGTATTTTCCAATAGAAGCACCTCTCCATCAGCAAGCTTTGCACGGAGTGCCTCTACATCGCCTCCAATACAATCACTGGCGAATTTCACGTCACATCCCAGAGCTTCGGTCAGGCGAGCGGCAACAGGCTTCAGCGAATACTTTTCCTCGCGATCGGCGGAGGGACGCCCCATGTGGGAACACAAAACTAATTTGGCTCCTGCCGCCCGTAATTGCTTGATCGTGGGAAGAGCGGCACGGATGCGGGTGTCATCCGTAATCAAAAGGCTGTCATTGAGGGGAACATTAAAGTCGGCCCGCATGAGAACCTCCTTACCAGCAACATCAAGATCTCGAATTGTTAATTTACTCATATTTGTGCACACCTCCCGTGCCGTAGACACGGCTCTCTGTCAAGGATACGGAGGCGTCAGTTTCCCTGATTCAACCCTCTCCATCAGGCTACAAAAAACACCCGCCTTCCTCAGAAGACGGGTGTGAAAACGAAAAGAAAAAAATTCGTATTGCTTGCTTACTTCGACTAGCGACGACGGCGTGCCAGAAGTACCAGCCCAGCAATCAAACCAAGAAGTCCGGTCGATGGCTCAGGAATGACAGCGCCGGCATCAAAGGTGATACCTTGGCTGAATGGCTGAAACGGAGGAGGAAGCGCAGAAGTGTCGGCGGGGACGAGTGTTTTGTTGCCAAACGCAACATCACCAACCTCGATTGCCCGACCAAGAGTAAGGTTAGCATTTCCCGCAACTTGCTTAGGGAACGCTTGTCCCAAATCAATCACGAGAGCCTGATTGCCAACTCCACCAGTCCATGTA